>JAEEGF010979462.1_pt1 | contig 15733 bp, 13 predicted proteins | sample 9134171 | NCBI WGS metagenome assembly JAEEGF01 (sample SAMN16246542, study PRJNA631951) | gut metagenome | biome: gut microbiome; feature: rumen; material: AP-attached | host: Bos | place: Iran: Karaj | collected 2018-10
TGGCGGAAGCTTGTGACAGAACAGATCCTGCGTTTAGCCTGAGAAAGATGCGGTGAAATATGCAGTGAGATGCCCGCCCCGGAGTTTTGAGAGGGGCGGGCAGAATGAAAAAGCCGTTCCGTCTGTTATCCGGAGCGGCATTTCTGATTTCACGGGGGCCGATGGTCACGGAAAGTCCGGCTACTTTCTTCCTGCCACCCATTCCAGCCCCCAGCGGAAGGCTTTATCCAGGTCGCTGTGTCCGTCATAAAACTGCACGATTTTCTCCGCGCTGAAGGTTTCGTTGTTCTGATTTTCCAGAAGAGCCAGCCCGCACATGATCTTCCGCGAGTTGTACTCATCCATTTTGACGATGATGTCCTCGGCTCCCGGATATTTGATGGTCACCCGGGCATCGGCCTCCTGCCAGTTTGCAATGCCCTCGTAGATGAAGGTGTAGACCAGAATTCTTTTGATGTCGGCCACCCGGTTTCCGTTGATTCTCAGGTTTTCGCCGGCGGCGGATTCTCCGGTGCGGTCATCTCCGTCCAGTGAAATAAAGGGTGGCTGAGACAGCGAGCCGAAGGCGTTCCCCAGAGCCTGCACGGCACCCTTGCTGCCGTCCCGGAGTTCAAAAAGGCAGCCCAGATCCAGATCGATGCCGGAATTGCCGCCGAACAGCCGGGCCAGAAATCCTTTTTTCTGCGCCGGTCTGGCATTCCAGTTAAGGTTGACCAGAATTTCCCCGAGACCTGTTTTTTCCGTTTTTTTAAGGTTGATGCGCTGTCCCTTCTGGAGGTTAATGGCCATAATGTTCCCCCGAACAATTTAGTGTTAAGCACAGGATTAAAAATGAGAGTCTGCACAACAAAACTCCGTCTGACACAGACTTGAATATAACACTCATTAGTATTGAATCAATACTCACGATAAACAAAATGTGACAAAAGAACAACTTTTATATAATGATACAGCGGATGAAAGCAGTGTTTTCACGGGGGAGCGCTGCCTCCGCAGGAAGAGGCTGTTCTTTGCTCCGGAGTGCGGCTGCCGATTTTCATTCATTTCCGGAGCATGGGATACCGGTATTCTGATAGTGGTATAATGTGCGGCGTTTTAGGAGGCTCCCGCCTGCGGATCTAATTTCTCCCGGCTTAGGGACGCTTTTTCGCATAACGCCAATCGTTAATAATGAGGTTAAAAATGTCTGTAGCAGAAAAGGGTTTTTCCTTCCTTAAGGAATTTAAAGACTTCGCCATGAAGGGCAACGTTCTTGACATGGCCATCGGTGTGGTAATCGGTACCGCCTTCGGCAAAATCGTTTCCTCCCTGGTATCCGACGTCATCATGCCGCTGGTGGGCATGATCGTGGGCAATGTGGATTTCAAGGATCTGGCCATTACCCTGCAGGAAAAGACCGATACTGCCGAAGCCGTGGTTCTGGGCTACGGCGCCTTTATCCAGACCATTGTGGATTTCACCATCATTGCCTTCGCCATCTTCATTTCCATGAAGCTTATCAACAACCTGAAGCGCTCCATCATCAAGGAAGAAAAGGCCGAGGAAGCTCAGGCCGAGCCTTCTGATGAGGTTAAGCTCCTTACCGAGATCCGCGATCTCCTCAAAGAGCAGAAGAAGTAACAGAAGAAATATTTTTTCTGTTTCCGTCTTGACGAACTTATAAACAGGTGCTACCATCGCACAAAGCAGTCTGAGAGCGTTGCCTGAGAAGGCCGCCTCTGAGACCGCTGACAATCTGAATCTGGGAAGCTCCGGTCAGAAGATGACGGGAGCTTTTTTTATATGGACTTCGGGAGAGTTTTTTGAAAGCTATAGAAGAGAAGATCGCCGAGCTCATTGAGCCGGTTATCAGGGATCTTGGCATCGCGCTTTGGGGCATCCGCATTATCCGGAATCCCAAGAGGACGATCCTGCAGATCTTTATTGACAGGGAAGGCGGCGTTACCGTCGGCGACTGCGAGGAGGTATCCCGGCAGATCAACGGCGTTATCGACGTGGCTGACATTTTCAAGTACAGCTATTATCTGGAGGTGTCCTCTCCGGGGCTTGACAGATTCCTGTTCAATCTGGATCAGGTCAGGGCCTATCTGGGCAAATCCATATCCCTGGAGCTGAGTCTTCCTGTAGAAAACAGAAGACGCTTCCGGGGGGTTCTTAAGAACATTGATGGCGACATTCTTGAAATTGAAACAGACGGCAAGCTTTATCAGATAGCTTATCCGAATGTGTCAAAGGCTCAGCTTGTTCCGGAATTTTAAGCTAGGGGAATTAAAGAGGCAGAAAATGGCGAAAGAAATACTTGCAATAGTAGAGGCTTTGTCCAACGAAAAGGCTCTTGATAAGGAAAAGGTTTTTCAGGCTCTTGAAATAGCTCTGGCCACCGCCAGCAAGAAGAAGTGCAATGTGGAAGCCGAGATGAAGGCCGAGATCAACCGGAAGACCGGCGCTGCCATCATCAAGCGCCGCTGGCTGGTGGTAGATGCCCCTGACGGCATTCTGGAAAACCCGTCCCGGGAAATTTCCCTGGAAGCAGCCAGAGTGGACGATCCGGAAATCCGCCCCGGTGATTACGTTGAAGAGCTGATTATCGACGAAAACACCAACAAGGACATTATTTTTGACCGCATTACCGCGCAGACCGTAAAGCAGGTGCTCCAGCAGCAGGTGCGGGAGGCGGAGAGACAGCAGGTTATCGATCAATTCAAGAGTCAGGTGGGCAAGGTGCTTACCGGAACCGTGAAGAAGGCCGGTCATGAAAGAGTGTTCGTGGATCTCGGCAACGGAGCCGAAGCCGTGCTGCAGAGAAAGGACATGCTGCTTCACGATAACTTTTCCTTCGGCGATCACATTCGCGGCGTGCTGCTGCCTATCCGCGAGGATGCCAGCAGATCCAGCTCCCAGTTCCTGGAGCTCAGCCGCACCTCGGTGGAATTCCTGAAGGAGCTCTTAAGCATTGAGGTTCCTGAAATCGCCGAAGGCCAGGTGGAGATCGTAAGCTGCGTCCGGGATCCGGGCTCCCGTTCCAAGGTGGCGGTTAAGGCCAAGGATCGCCGCATTGACGCCAAGGGCGCCTGCGTGGGCATGAAGGGCTCCCGTATCAAGAGCGTCTCCGAGGAGCTCAGCCACGAAAAGGTTGACATCATCTCCTATGACGACGACTTCAACAAGTTTGTGAAGAACGCCATGGAGCCGGCCATGGTTTCCCAGGTCATTGTGGACATGGACACCAACACCATTATCATGGGCGTGGACGAGGAAAACTACAAGCTGGCCATCGGCACTAACGGTCAGAACGTGCGCCTGGCTCAGCGGCTTATCGCCAGAGACGGCCGTGAGATGATGCGCATCAAGGTTATGACTCTGAAGGAAATCGAGCAGAAGAGCGAAAACGAGCACAACACCACCAAGCAGATGTTCATCGACGTTCTCAACATTGATGACGATTTCGCTCAGGGACTGGTGGAGGCCGGCTTTACCAGCATTGAAGAAGTGGCCTACGTGGAGCCTGACGAGATCATGGCCACGGTTGAGGGATTGGACGAAGGGATTGTGGCAGAGCTGCAGGATATTGCCCGGCAGTCTCTCAAGAACATTACCACTCCTTCAGGGAAGCCCCTGGATGAACAGCTTATTGAGCTTACCGGCACCAATTACAATCAGGCCCGGGCTCTGGCCGCCAAAGAGATCTGCGATCTTGAAGGACTGGCCGAGCTCGATTCGGATGAACTGGCCGATATTCTGCAGATTACCCCGGATCAGGCCGGCAAGCTGATTATGGAAGCTCGTAACAAAACCTGGTTTAAGGATGATGCCGCAAAGTAAGACAGAAATTCGAGCAGAGGCCGGAGAGCCGGCAGGATGGGACCTCGCCCCGGAAACCAAGAACCGGATTTCTGAGAGGTCTTTCGGTAAGCAACGATTTTTAAAGTGATTTGTAATATGGCAGAAGAGAAAAACAACGGAAAACTTCAGAGGAAGCTGACCCGCAATATCGGATCCAAGGGCGCTTCTTCTCCCAGCGGCGGCATTCGTCGTTCCTATGAGGCTGACGGCACCAAGATTATAGTGAAGGAGAAGCGCAAGTTTACCATCCCCACCTCCGAGGATGTCGCCCGGAAGAAGGAGGAGGAAGCCGAAAAGAAGCGTCTTGAGGAGGAAAGCCGTCTCCGCGCCAAAGCCGAGGCTGAAAAGCGCGAAGCTGAGGCCCGCGCCCGCGCCGAAGCCCGTAAGAAGCAGACCGAGGAGGCTCGGAAGAAGGCTCAGGAAGCCAAGGTTCATGAAACTCCTGAAGAGAGGGCCAAGCGCCTGGAGCAGGAGAAGGAAACCATGGAGCTCCGCAAGGCTCAGGAGGAGGAAAGCTCCCGCCGCAATGCCGAGGCTGTGAAGCGGCAGAACGAAGAAGCCATGCGCATTCTGGAAGAAAATCAGAAGCGCTGGGAGGAGGAGGAAGAGGCCCGCGCTCATTCTCAGGACGAAGATGATGACGGCACCTCCCGTTATGTGAAGGAAGCCGAGGAAGAGCAGGAAAGGGAAGAGGAAAACCGCGGCAGAAGACGCGGCGGCCAGGCTCAGCAGAAGAAGATCGGCAAGCGGGATGAAGAGGAACGGGATGAGCGCAATGCCCGTCATCCGGCTCAGAAGTTCAGCAGAAAGCAGCTTAAGGGCGCGGCCCGGGCCAATCAGAAGGCTCACGGCTTCAAGAAGCCCGCCGTGCAGATCGCCAGAGACGTGGAAATCGGCGAGACCATTACCGTTTCCGAGCTGGCTGAAAAGATGGCTGTGAAGGCAGCCGAGGTGATCAAGGTGATCATGAAGCTGGGCGATATGGTAACCATCAATCAGGTCATTGATCAGGAAACTGCTCAGGTAGTGGCCGAGGAAATGGGCCATAAGGTCATTATCCGCAAGGAGAACGAGCTTGAGGAACAGGTGCTGTCTGACCGCGACATGGCCAGCCATGCCGAGCCCCGGCCTCCGGTGGTGACCATCATGGGCCACGTTGACCACGGCAAGACCTCGCTTCTGGACTATATCAGAAAATCCAAGGTGGCTTCCGGAGAAGCCGGCGGCATTACCCAGAAGATCGGCGCCTATCATGTGAAGACCAAGAAGGGCGGCGTTATCACCTTCATTGACACTCCGGGCCATGCGGCCTTTACCGCCATGCGCGCTCGCGGCGCCGCTGCCACTGACATCGTGGTGCTGGTGGTGGCCGCTGATGACGGCGTCATGCCTCAGACCGTGGAAGCCATTCAGCATGCCAAGGCCGGCAATGTGCCCATTGTCGTGGCCATCAACAAGATCGATAAGCCGGACGCCAATCCGGAGCGGGTAACTCAGGAGCTGCTTTCCTACAGCATTGTTCCCGAAGAGCTGGGCGGCGATGTGCAGTTTGTGAAGGTGTCCGCCAAGAGCGGCATCGGCATCGATGAGCTTCTGGACGCCATTTCCCTGCAGGCCGAGGTGCTGGAGCTCAAGGCCGTCAAGGACGGCATGGCCACCGGCGTGGTTATCGAATCCCGGCTGGACAAGGGCCGCGGTCCTATCGCCTCCGTGCTGGTCAAGCAGGGCACTCTTAACGTGGGAGACATTGTGCTCTGCGGCATGGAGTACGGCAAGGTGCGCGCCCTCAGAAACGAGCTGGGACAGGCGGTTAAGAGCGCTGGCCCTTCCATTCCGGTGGAGGTGCTGGGTCTTTCCGGCGTTCCGGTGGCCGGTGACCAGTGCACCGTGGTGCGTGATGAAAAGAAGGCCCGCGAAGTGGCCAACTACCGTCAGGGCAAGTTCCGCGATGTGAAGATCGCCCGGGAGCAGAAGCTCAAGCTGGAGAACATGTTCAAGGAAGGCGCTCAGAACGAGCTTAACATCGTGCTCAAGGCCGATGTGCAGGGTTCTGTGGAGGCCATCAGCGACTCTCTGGTCAAGCTGGGCACCGATGAAGTCAAGGTCAGCATTGTGTATAAGGGCGTGGGCGGCATTACCGAAACCGATGCCACTCTGGCCGCAGCTTCCAATGCCATTATCCTGGGCTTTAATGTTCGCGCTGATTCCAGTGCCCGCCGCTTCATTGACGGAAACAGCATCGATGTCCGCTACTACAGCGTGATCTACGATCTTATTGATGACGTGAAGAAGGCCCTTAGCGGCATGCTGGGTTCCGAAATCAAGCAGCAGATCATCGGCATGGCCGAGGTGAGACAGGTGTTCCGGCATCCCAAGTTCGGCCAGATCGCCGGCTGTATGGTTACCGAGGGCCTCGTGAAGCGTTCCGCTCCTATCCGGGTGCTGCGTGATAACGTGGTTATTTTCACGGGCGAGCTGGATTCCCTCCGCCGCTTCAAGGATGACGTATCCGAGGTGAAAAGCGGCAACGAATGCGGTATCTGCGTGAAGAACTACCAGGATGTGAAGGAAGGCGACCAGATCGAGGTGTTCGAGAACATCGAGGTCAAGCGCACCCTTGAATAAAGCAGCTTGTTTTGTAAGTAAATCCGTTATTTTAAGTAACCGTTATATGCTGAGAGATTCCTTCAGGGGCTGATCTGAGCTCCCGGAGGATCGTGATAATAAGAAGGGGCCACAGGCCCCTTTGGAGTCTGTTTTTCCAATTAACCAAAAGAGAAGATAATTAATGGCAAAAGAATACAGCCGGGCTCAGCGGGTGGCTGAGCAGATGAAAAAAGAGGTAGCCGGCATTATCATGCGGGAAATGAAGGATCCCCGGGTGAAGATGGCTACGGTGAGCGATGTCTGGGTTTCCGGCGACCTCAAGTATGCAAAGATTTACGTAACCTTTCTAGACAATGACCCCGCAGCGGTGACCAAGGGGATCCGGATCCTGAACAAGGCCCGGGGCTTCTTCCGCACCATGATCGGCCAGGCCATGCAGCTTCGCATGGTACCGGAGGTCAGTTTCCTTTATGACAAGTCTCTGGAGGAGGGCTTCCGGATGTCGGGCCTGATTACCGAGGCCGTGCGGCACGATGCCGAGCTCCGGGAGGAATCCGGACCGAATGATGTCAGCGCGGATGATGACAATAACAGCCAGGATAACAGCAGTGAGGTAGCAGAAAACAGCGATGCCACGACGAAATAAGAGGGAGATAGACGGCGTTCTTCTCCTTAACAAGCCCCGGGGAATTACCTCCAATGATGCCATGATCCGGATCAGAGGAATTTATCATGCGCAGAAGGGCGGGCATACCGGAGCTCTTGACCCTCTGGCCACGGGAATGCTGCCCATCTGCCTGGGGGAGGCTACCAAGTTTTCTCAGTTTTTGCTGGATGCGGACAAGACCTACCGCGTTAATGCCTGCTTCGGGATCCGCACGGATACCAGTGATTCAGACGGTAAAGTCGTGGCCCGCTCCCGGGTGAATTTCAAAGAGGCGGATCTGCTGGCGGCTTTGGATAAATTCCGGGGCAAGCAGAAGCAGGTGCCCAGCATGTACTCAGCTCTCAAGTATCAGGGCCGGCACTATTACGATTATGCCCGGGCCGGCATTGAGATCCCCCGGGAAGCCCGGGACATCGTGATCTACGATCTCAGGCTCCTGTCCTTTGACGGCGTAAATGCCCTGATGGAGGTGCGGTGCTCCAAGGGCACCTACATTCGCACCCTGGTGGATGACCTCGGTGAATACCTGGGCTCCGGAGCTCATGTGACCATGCTGGACCGGCTGCAGGTGGCAGACTACCCCCGGGAAAGAATGGTTTCCTTCGAGGATCTGGACAGAATCCTTAATGATTCCCACAGTGAAGGGCATACCGCTTTTGCAGCTCTTGATGCCCTCCTGCTGCCTCCTGATACGGCGGTAAGACGGCTCCCGGAGATCTTTCTCAACGAGGAGCAGGGGAGACGCATTATGCTGGGGCAAAGGATCAAGGTGCGGCCTGTTAACATGCTCACCACGGATCTCCAGCCTATCCGCATTTATATCAAGGGCAGCGAGGGCGATCCCGTATTTGCCGGGGTGGGGGATATCCGCTATGACCTTTTGGCTCCGAAGCGCCTCATGACCGGCGTTAAAATGGATCTCACGGATTTTCTCCGGGAGGACGGCTCGGTAGCCAATCCCATGGAGCAGGCTCCGGAATAATCCGGCAGTAATCGGTCATTATTATCCGGCGCTGCGCGCCATAGAAAATGAGAAGGGGTTCCCGCAGGGAACCCCTTGGCATTTTTATACCGAGCCATTCGCCAGAAGCCTGGCGACAGTTTCCAGATGCTGCTCCAGCCGGCCCTGCAAAAACACTCGGACGCCAGTTAACGATTGCACCTCCTTGCGGGTGCTCCTGTTGAATTCCGGGCGGGGCTTAAGCTCTTTCAGAACCTTCAGGGCCAGGCCGGACAGCGCCTCGCAGTTTCTGAGATAGTTTCTGTTCTTGATTTGCAGCTGATCCCGGCCAAAATCCAGATCGAGGCGCCAGGGGCGCTGGTTTGCTGTTCCCCGGTGTTCCCAGAGAGCCCGATCCCCTAAAGCGGCAATACCGGTATTATCAAAGGACAGAGACGATACAAAAAACTCTGTCAGAGGTTCTTCCTCAGCCTTTTGGTTCCTGAGGTAACTCGCGGTAATGCCCATGAATAACGTCTGGCAGTCCTTCCTCCATTCCCCGAAGGCGGTCTTGTTTTTGACAGCGCTTATGGGAAGCGCCGTCACGGTTCTCTCTGCAATTCTGCCATGCCCGAGATCTGTTTCAGATTCATGAGCTTCTCCGCATTCCCGGATCAGAAGGGGATTGCGAAAGGCGTTCTGGATGACCTTGAGTAACGATTTTTGGTTATCCTTAACGGCTATAACATAGTCCCCGCCCTGTCTCATGATGGCTTCCGCCACGCTGCGCGGCGTTATGAGAACCTCAGGAGTTACGACAGTCCCCGCAAGTTCAAGCATCTCAATCGCGAGGATGCAGGTCTTGTGTGCAATTTCCCGGGGGGAGATTTCGTTCATTTCCAATGACAGGCCATGGACTGAATCAGACAGAGTTATATAGAACAGTTCCTGAGGGAAATGCTTATCATCACTGGCAGCTTCCGGAAATTCCTGTCCGGGGGCATGCTCCGCCTCTCCATGCTGTTCTGTCAGAAGCCGGGCAAACTGTCTTAAGATTTCTTGCAAACTATCCTCGGTGATCAAGCTTAAGATACGGTTTATCGTATCGCAGGAGATCCGGTGATCCGGGAAGTTCGGGATCAGCTTCTTCAGGTTTTCCAAATTAATGTCCCAAAACAATTCCGCCTTCCCGGCTGAATCAAATCCGCACAGCCAGGCCAGCATAATGGCAAATAAAGTCGGCGCTAACGGGTAACGAATATTTTCAGGAGATCCGGAGTCCGGCGCTTCCGGCACTTCGCTTATCTCGGTTATGGCATCTGATAACATAATTTTTGCCCTTGATTTAGGATGAGGGGAGGTAATCTTATCCCGATGTCACAAGAAAGGGTTCCCGCAGGAACCCCTTCGCATTCTTAAGCCGCTGCTCCGCTTACATAAACATGGCGTTGATCTTCTGGAAATAGGAGCCCCAGAGCGCCGGATCTGAGATGTACTTCCATTCCGGAGACTTTTTCATATTGTCGATTTTTTCCGTGGCTTCCTTAAGACGATCCTTCAGGTTACGAAGCAGGCTCAGGAGATTATCCTCGGTTTCATCGGCCCTGGGGAATTCCACGGGCTTTTCAATAGCCTGATCCAGAAGAATGTTCATTTTGTCAAAGTAACAGTTTTCCCAGCAGGTAACCAGGGAATCCCTTATGGTATGAAAAAATTCTTCATCCTCCGGAGCGATCAGGGGCGCATGGGTGCGGGCCACGCCGGCAGCGCACTGGGAGTTCAGGAGCTGACTCTGAATGGGGTTCAGCTTCTTTCTTTCCCCGATGGCCTTCATGGCCGAGGTGGCGGAGCGGTTGGCATCAGTCAGATTGACGTAGCAGAAGCTTTTGGTTTCTTCGGCGTCCTTCTTCATGGCGGTAAGCCGGGGCATTTTGACGGTCTTAAGCTCGTTAACGGCGCTTTCCTGATCGGTGATTTTAGTGTGGAGCTCCTCCAGCTTTTTGGTAAGATCGCTGCTGGCCTTGGGATCCGCGCAGTTCTTTAAATTATCCTCAAGAACGGCGTACTCTTCCCGGAGCCTGTCCAGTTCCTGAGTGAGTCTGTTCAGTTCTCCCTGAGTAACGGTGAACTCCAAAGTGATCTTGCCGGCTTCCTGAGAGGCCTGATCATACTGATCCTGCATGGCCTGAGCCTTGGCATTGGATTCTCTTATCAGTCTCTCCTGTTCGAAGCGTCTCTTCATAAAGAACATGGAGGCGAATTCGTTTTCCCGGGAGATAAGCTCCATGATCAAAAGGTGGGCGTCAATGAGCAGAAAACGGCGGTTGCGATCAGGGGCGTTCAGGAGATATGTCCGGAGGTTTTTCTTGATGAGGGAAAAGCCGGTGATGAGGGCGGCGAAATCACGTTTCCGGTAGAGATCAAACAGATCCGGAAGATCCTCCGGGCAGTCCTGCTTGTTTCTTTCGGTAAAGTCCTGAATAGCGAGAATTTCCTTTTCGATAAAGCTGTCTTTGAAGATGTCGTTAATGTTGCTCATATTGTTGCATCCCTGCAATCCCTGCATATGTTGTCGTCCGGACGTGATCCCGGTTAAGGAGGTCAGACCGCAACCATTACCCGGTAAGATTTTGGCACGGGAGGAGGCCTGATGTCTATGCGGAGAAGGGCATTTTGGGAAGTATGACAAAGTATTAAGCTAAAATCATGTCCGTGAAACGGCATTGCGGCGCCGGAATCGTTTTCGAACTGTTACGGAGCCGGGGCAAAAATGGCGGAATTGGCCCTTTGAGGATTTTTTATTCCCTTTTGTCGTCCCCATGATCCGGGAAAACGTCTTTTTGCCATTCCGGTTTGCTCAGCCGGTGGTCAGATCCCGCCGTGACCCGGATATGTGCTTTACTGGCGTATGGTTTAATGAATTTTATAAGATTCACGTGATTGATGCTTTCCCAGACGCGGCGGATCTCCCGGATGACTTCAGGTTCCGTCAGGCCGGCGTATCTGGAAAAGAAGCTTTGCGGGGAGCCCCGGTTATTTCTGATAATGCTGAGGCAGCGTTCCCGGTGCCAGCTTTCTGCCAGAGGCTCCGGAACGTCAATGTAGATTGAAAGGTCGGCATAGTCCAGAGGGGCCCTGATGCCCGGAACGCCGTATTCCTCTGCCGCCGCCAGGAGGTTCACCCCCTCGAAGATCATAATATCGGTGTCTCGGGGGATTAGCTGCCAGTCATCCGGAAGCCGGTCGTAGACCTTATGGGAATACCGGGGAGCCCGGATGTCCGCGGCTGCGGCTCTGACTTCCTTAAGAAACTCCTCCATGTATTTCGCGTCATAGGATACCGGGAATCCCTTCTGATCCATAAGATTATGCTCCTGAAGCCAGGCGGAGGGGTAAATAAAGCCGTCGCTGGATACCGTTTCCGTCCGGAGTCCGATGGCGCCCAGCAGCCTTTTCAGCATGAGGGCGGCGGAGGTTTTTCCGGAACTGACTCCTCCTGCGATTATGACGATAAATACTCCGGAACCCTCCTTCTTAGCGCGGAATTCCTGAAATTTCCGGAGGACAAGAGCGGCCAGGGGAAACAGGCTTTCTCTGATAAAGTCAGCGGTGAGACGGAGTCCCTCCGGGGCCAGAGCTTCCAGCTCGGCATCGGAAAGGGCGCTGAAGGCTTCTGTTCCGGCGGTGCTGTCATCACCGATGCGGGATGCGTTATCTGTCATAGTTTTCTCCTGGGATTCCGTGATTCCTTAGGGCCGCCGCAGCCGCTTCATAAGCGGGGTCTGAATAAGTTTCCGTCAGGGGCACATTATCATGGGAAAGCAGGTTTCTGACAAGATGCTGCTCTCCTGATGGCGGCCGCTAAGCTGCGAAGCAGTCCGGAGATTAAGGGGGCAGGAAAAATGCTCTCCGGGCTTCGGAGGATTTCATTTGTCATGGCGTCAGAGTCCGGTTATAGTTGCGGCGGCAGATTCCCAAAATGCAATCAGGGACAGCAGCAGAGACGGAGCAGTTTAATGGATATTGCTTTTTTCATATCGGATCATGGTTACGGACATCTCACGAGAAATCTGGAGATCGCGAGGGAGCTTCTGAACCGCGGGCATCGGGTTTCCGTCATTACCGGGAAACAGCACGGCGCGGTGGCAGCGGCATACCTTGAGGGCCGGGCTGCTATCATGGCATGTCACACCGATGCCGGCCTTATCCTTAAGCCGGGCACCCTGGAGGTGGATGCGGCTGCCACCGAAAGGGCGGTACGCAGTCATCTGGCGGAATGGGACAGTTTGATTGCCGGAAGCCCGGATGCGGATCTTTATGCGGTTGACATTGCGCCCTGGGCTCTTCTGGCCGCAAAAAGGAAGGGCATTCCCTCCTGCATTCTTACCAATTTCACCTGGATAGAACAATATGAAGCCTTTCTGCCGGAGGAGCTTCTGGAGGAATACCGGAAGGCCTTCCGCTCCCGGGATTATGCTTTTTACTATGATCTGGCCTCGGAGCCCTGCAGGATGGTTCTGGGAGAAGGTTCGGACATCGGCTTTGCCGCCCGGGCCATTAACCGGGCCAGGGTAAAGGAAATAAGATCCCGCCATTCCCGCCCTCTGGTTTTTATCTCAGTCGGCATGAGCAATGACGGTATTCAGGAAGCCATTGACGTCGGGGATCTCCCCTATGACTTTGTAACCACGTTTTCAGTAAATCTCCGGGGGAATAACGTGACAGCGCTGCCCTCTGACGTTCCCAATACCCAGGATTATGTGGCGGCTGCGGATTACTGCATTGCCAAGGCCGGCTGGTCCACGGTTTCTGAAATTATGCTGGCCGGCGTGCCCTTTGCGGCTCTTAACCGCCCGGATGTGGCAGAGGATACCATGACCATTCGGGAGATTGAGAGGAGAGGCTGCGGCATCGGCATTGATGTTCGGGATCTCCGTAATATGGGCGGGGTTATGGAGCGTCTCCGCCGCCTCAAAAGATATGAACCTTATCCCAACAGCAGTCACGCCATTGCCGCCATGCTGGAGAGTCTGGGGCAAAAGAAGCGATGGTGACAGAAAACGCGGCGCAGAGCCAGATGTCGTTGCATCAGGGCAAAGAACAAGCGCCGGTTCCGGACAATCTAAATTATTGCGTTCTCTGACTTTTCAGCGGAATGCTGCAACGGCTGAATTCATGGGTGCTTTAATCAGCATCTTCAGAAATCCCATCTCGCTGTTATCTCACTTTCATTTCACAGTCTTTTCACTGTTGCCACCCGCTGATAATGATCAAAAATATAGACAAACAGAGATGTTTTGCATGTATTTTTAAGCATTATCATGAATACGAGATGATGTATGGGATGCCGTGCCGTTATTGAGCTGCCTGAGATGCATAAACTGATACTTAGTATATGAGAAGAACAGCGTACTTCCGGGAAAACTTAACTTTTTTTGTCTCCAGACCAGACAATGCAAGGCTTTGAGGCATAAATACAAAGTCTTTTGATCGTTTACCTTCAGAAGCTGCTCTCATTTCACTGCTATCTCAAGGGCAACGATCAAAAATATGAACAAACAGAAAAGTTTTGTATGTAATTTCAAGCATAATCATGGATAAGAGGTGATTTTTGAAGCGTGAATTGGTGTCTCAGCCGTTCATCTTCAGAATATCTGATCTTGCTGATAACAATCAAAAATATTGACAAATAGACATGTTTTGTATGTAATTTTAAGCATTATCTTGGATGCGAGGTGAAGTATGGGACGCCGGGCCGTTATTGTTCTGCCAAAAATGCAGAAACTGTTAAGTCAAATGGGAGAGCAAATCCGCCTTGCCAGACTGCGCCGCCATCTTCCGGCGGAACTGGTGGCAGAGAGGGCGGGAGTGTCCAGACAAACGGTTACTGCCATTGAAAAAGGCAGCGCTTCCGTTGCCATGGGAGCTTATGCCGCCCTGCTGCATGCTCTGGGAGGGCTGGAACAGGATCTTCTTCTCATTGCGAAGGATGATGAACTGGGACGCGAACTCCAGGATTTGGATTTGCCGCAAAGGAGGCGAGCACCTCGTCAAAGAAAAAGGGATGATAACTGATGACACTAAAAACAATATACACCTACGAGTGCTGGTCATCTGATCAGCCTTCTTTGATGGGCTGTCTTTTTGCTGACACCCGACGAGGAAAGGAAAGCTGTTCTTTTGAGTACGACACCAGCTGGCTTAAGACCCATATTGGTCAATACTTTCTGGATCCGGATCTCGGGCTTTACCGAGGGCGGCAATATGCGCCAAATGGCAAATCGCTGTTCGGAATTTTCGAGGATTCCTGCCCTGACCGCTGGGGCCGGATGCTGATGCAGCGCCGGGAGGCAATTCTGGCAGCCCATGAAGATCGAAAGCCAAATAAATTGTCAGAAATTGATTATTTATTGGGTGTACATGATGAAGGCAGGATGGGGGCCTTGCGTTTTTCGCTTCAGGAGGGCGGCCCGTTTTTGTCTTGCGACAGTGACATGGCAGCGCCGCCGTGGGTTGCCTTGCGAGAACTTGAGGCCGTTTCTCTTGCTTTTGAACAGGATGAAGACTCCTTAAGCGACAAATGGCTCCGGCTGCTTATAGCCCCGGGATCATCATTGGGCGGAGCCCGTCCCAAGGCGACAGTCCGCGCTCCAGACGGGACTCTGTGGATTGCCAAGTTCCCTTCCAGACATGATGAGCATAATACCGGAGCCTGGGAACAGGCAGTTCATGAGATGGCAAAGATATGCGGGCTCAACGTGCCGGAATCCAAGCTGACCTGTTTTTCCGCTGCCGGGGCAACCTATTTGGTGAAACGTTTTGACCGAGAGGGCAGGCGAAGGATTCATTTTTCATCTGCCATGTCTTTGCTGGGCCAGACGGACGGAGCATCCGGGAGCAGCTACCTTGATATCGCGGATTTCATCACCATGGCCGGAGCCTCTCCCCGGGAAGATCTGGCGGAACTCTGGCAAAGGATCGTATTCAGCATGGCGGTTTCCAACACCGACGATCATCTCCGTAACCACGGTTTTCTTCTGACGGAAAATGGCTGGCGGCTCTCGCCAATGTATGATGTCAATCCGATTCCCTACGGTAAATTGCTGTCCCTTAATGTTGCTCCGGAGGATCCCCGAATTGACTTGGATCTGGCTCTTGATGTGGCTTCTTCCTTCGGACTGACTCCGGAAGATGCCGAGATCCGGGCTAAAAAAATCCTCACGACTGTCAGGAAGCAATGGCGAAACAGCGCTGCCGCCTGCGGCCTTAATCGGGAGGAGCAGAATAAAATGGCGCCGGCTTTTGCCCTCTGCGAGAAGCAGGGATGAACCGGTTAAGCCCCGCATATCAGGGGTAGCGGAAAATGTCTTGAGCCTTAAGCTCATCTGTGTCCCTCAGAAAAAAAAGCCCCCGCCCGGAACCGGACAGGGACTTCCTTAACTTACAGCCTCGCCGTTAAGAGAACGTCAGGGTATGGTTTTCCACACGGAGCTGCTGCTCCGCTGTTTCGGTGCCCGCTGCTTCAATTTTTGCAATACGAGGCAGTTTTTGGGGTAAAGGGGCGAAGCCCCTTAAATTATTAAAAAGGAAGCGCCGCCAGGCGTCTTCCCTTCTTAATTATTATTCTTCAGAACTCTAACTCCGTTCCTGCCTGCATAGATTGAATGTGGTGCATC
>JAEEGF011482970.1_pt1 | contig 15730 bp, 19 predicted proteins | sample 9134171 | NCBI WGS metagenome assembly JAEEGF01 (sample SAMN16246542, study PRJNA631951) | gut metagenome | biome: gut microbiome; feature: rumen; material: AP-attached | host: Bos | place: Iran: Karaj | collected 2018-10
CGATTTCATTGACGCAGATATAATCCTCAAATTCCCGATTGTAGCATCGTCAGCACAGCCGCCGGTTATCCTTCTGCTCTTTCTGGAGGCTCAGGAGCCTCTCCTTTACGAAATGAAAAAGACGCTTCCCTTTGAAAAGGGAGGTTGAACCTGAGGAGGGCTGGAGTCTAGAGGCGAGGAACGGCGCCTCTGGGAGCGGTGATCCCCAAGAGGCCGGTTCCGGAGACCTCTTGGGTGCGCCGCAAGGCAATAATGAATGGGAGAAAGTCCCGCAGGACTTTCTCTGACCTTTTTCTCTCATTCCCAAAGGAGATCGCCAGCACTCCACCTGCAAGCGCAGCCGCACAAGCTGCATAAACGCTTTTTTGCCCGCGGTGCGCCGCGCAAACGCGGCATTTTTGACTTTTTCCGTTCTTTTCGCGGAAATTTCCGAATTCCCCTTGACGAATCTTTTTCGTCATATTATAATGAAATAAAAACCGGCATTCCGGTCAGGACCGCCAATTAGTTCAAATCAAAAGGAGGTTGTGATATGCTCAATCTCGGGATCACGTCCCGGTCGTTCAACGGCTTGACGATTTCCGACACCGCGGAGCGCATGGCGGCGGGAGGCTTCCGCTGCACCGAGCTCTGCTTCGTCCACCCCGAGCTCCCCGGCTGGACCTATAACGGGATCGGCTCCCTCGAGGGGATCACCCCGGCACGCGTGAAGGAGGCTGCCTGCGAATTCACCGGCCGCGGGATCGCCGTCACTTCCCTCGGCATCTTCACCGACCTGCGCAATCCCGACCCCGACCGTCGCGCCGCCGTCATCGATTACGCCCGCCGCTACATTGAATTCGCCGCCGAAGCCGGGATCCCCTACCTCGCGAGCGAATGCGGCTTCACGCCCGGCCGCCGCGGGATCAACAGCGACACCTACGAGACCGACTACGAAAACATCAAGGCCACGATCCGCCCGATCTGCCTCGAGGCGGAGAAATGCGGCGTGCACCTCGCGCTCGAGGCGTGCGTCCTCGACATCATCCCCTCGCCCCGGCGGCTGAAAACGCTGATCGAGGAGCTGGAGGAGGAGAGCCATATCCGCCTCGGCGCGATGCTCGACCCGGCGAACTTCCTCGCGAACTCCGACGAGGAGGGCATGTTCTACTACCTGAAGCACGACATCAGCTACTTCCACGGCAAGGACCGCAAGATCAACGCCACCTACGGCGTGAACCTCGGCGACGGCGACATCGACTGGAAGAAGTTCATGGAGCTGTATATCCGGTTCGCGGACAAGAAGCCGTTCATTCTCGAATACTGCAACAAGGACAACTGCCTCGAAATCAAGAAGCGCGCCGAGGACTACTACGACGCCGCGTTCCAGACGATCATTTCGCGGCTGAACTGATGGGGAACCCCCATCCGCCCCTTCGGGGCACCCGATTTCATATAGGGCTGTCGAAAATAGGGCAAAAGTTTTCGTCCACCTTTTCCAAAATGGTGGTCCGGGATGCGAAGCATCCCGAGTGTCGAGGGCAACGCCCTGACCCGCACTCCGCAGAGTGCGGGACACCCAAGACTTCCAGAGAGGAAGGGTTCTTCTGCTGGACTTGGTTTTCGTCGTATCCTGGAGCACAAGAATGTGCTTGCCATCGAGATTGACGGACGTTACAGTGTGCTTGATCGTGATGGTATCATGCTCGAAATCGACGGCATCCCATTTCAGGCCAATCGCCTCGCTGCGGCGCAGGCCGTAGAACGCACCGAGAAGAATCGGGATTTCCAGTTTGGTTCCCTTTGAAATTTCAAAGAGCTTGTTGATTTCATCAGCGTCGTAGAAACTCGCGGAAAATTTCTCTTTCTTCGGACGCTCAACCTTATCTGCGGGGTTTCCGGGAATCAGATCGAGCTTCACGGCGTATTTCAGGGCCTTATGAATATTCGAGTGGTAGTGGATCACCGAAGCGGCGCTGACACGTTCAAGTTCTTTCAGATAGAAGTCCTGAATGTCCTTGGCAGTCAGTCCTTTCAGGGTGATCCCTTTTTCTCTGAAATAGGGGCTGATGATCTTCTTTACCATGTTGCAATAGGAAGCATAGATTGGTACAGCGATGGAAGTCTTCACGACTTCAAGCCACTGTTCCATGAAATCAGCGAAAAGCATATCGTCTGCGGGTGGCGCATCCTGAACGAATTTACGCCGCTGCTCCTGCAAAATTGCCTCCGCTCTCTTTTTATTGCCCTTGACCGGCAGGCCAGTCGCAATCCATTTTGTCTTCCGGTTTCCGAAAACATCTGTGTAGTTAAGTACCGCGTAGAAATATCCTTTCTTTTCTCTTACATGTCCTGCTACCATTATGTACTCCTTTCTCGCAGGGCGGCACTTGTCGTTGACCGAGATCATTATACTTCATTCGATCTCAGGGGGACAAGGATGCCGCCTTGAACTTTTTTTGAATAGAATCAGACTGCCTGCTGCTGGCTTCGGGAGCCGACGCAGAGATATTCCAGAAGGTGGACTTTGGGGATGCGATATGTCCTGCCGACTTTGAGGCATCAAAGCTGCCCTTGTCATTTTCAACGATGATCATTCCTTTCTGATTTTAAGCTAGTTGATAAACAAACAATCCATATAGTTTTCTGCAACTTAATGGCATTTAATTGCAACTTAGGTGAAAATGTATTGACATAGTATAATTCTTTCAGTATACTTAAAGATATGAACAATTCATTCTATCACAATCTGTTGAGTCACAGTACTTTTTGATGTTTTTTTATAATTCTATATTGGAGGCTTATGAATACTATGGCAAGAAATCTTTTAAATATTTTAGCAGTAACGGTTATTTGCTCGTTGATTTATTCTGTAATGCCTAATTATGGATGTCTGAAGTTGAATACAGAGAAAGACACAGAAGAGGATGAGAGTCCAACTTTGCTTTCGGTACAAATTCAAAACAGCGAAGCACTCAACAGAGGCTTAGACGATCCGAAGCTCAGAGATGAAATATAACATACAATCACCAGTCAAGGTATAACAATCGAGATCGAACTGTTAGATGAAACAAGGTATTATACTTGTTGGTTCAGATCATGCCCTTGTTGTGACTTATGAGAATGGATCATATTATGTTTACGATTCATATTCAAATAATAAATCAGCAAGATATCGTAAGCTTCTTTCAACATATATAAAATCATCATCTGATCCTATGAAATTCAGTGAAATTACAAAATATATAACGATTGATTGAGACAAGACGGAAGAAAGGTGAATGCAATGAGAATACGCATAATATTATTATTCTGTACTCTGCTCTTTGCTTTATCCGCATGCGTGAATGCCAAAAAAGAATATGAATCCAGTGCAGACGACCCGATTGATTCTACTTCATCCACTGTTATACCAAATCATGAAACAAGCGGACATGAAAACGATGATATTAATAATGATCCCACCAATAATATCCAGAACAATGACTATACTACTGAAATAATTCAAACCGAAAATACCGTTTCCCCTCCCGGTACATCTTATGTGCGTGTGTCTTCTGATCGCTCTTCGGTCAACATGATAACGTTACAAAACGGAAAACTTCAGTTCAGCGGATTTGACAAGGATGAATTGTCTCGCAGAGTTTATGATACATATCATCTAAACAGCACAGAATGGAATGACTCCATTAATTGCTTTGTTTTTTTTCAGTCAAATATCCTTGTGTTCAGGGATGATATAGTGATACGAGTTCAGTTGTACGATGATGCAATAGCACAGGAACGATTTGATATCTTATACTTTCATGATAGTCCGGAAGAAGGGACTAAAGTTGACGAGGATTATTCTGCTTTGATGAACTATTTAAACATCATTAACAGCCAGTCTAGAATTGTTCGGGCTTATGTTGCAGTTACGGGAGACACCGGAACCAGACACTGGGGCTATGTGTACGTTGTTACTGAAGCTGGAGACTGTTTCCGCTGCAGTTATTTCGAGCAGTATAGCACAAAAACAAATCAGAATGTATTACAAGTTGCACAGACACTGGATGATGCAACCTATCTGTTTAGAGATGGAACGGTGACTGACCAGAATATTCACAGCGGTATTCCGGTAGATACCAGCTTGTCTTCGGAGGTATCAACATGGGAAAATATAAAATGGATATCTATTGATTCGATGAGCCACTCCACAATAACCGGAGTAAACAAAGATGGGACTGTATTGATTGCGGGGGAATACAATCACGATAAAGCCGTAATTGAATCATGGAAGGATGTTGCTTATACAATAACAATGAACAGACTTTTTGAAGAATTCCCAGTTGCTTTGACTAATACGGGGAATATACTTGTTCCTGATGACTGCGGATGGAGATTTTGTGAATATATAAACGGGTTGACTGATGTTGTTGAAATCGGTTTCGCAGCTTATGGAGGTATGTTCATTATTCAACGAGACGGAACATTAATAATAATAGACGATAAAATCGATGAATATCACTTTAAATTCAACTAACCGTACTAAATCTGTATATTACTGTGGTTCACAGGCAATTCGTAACTCAGAAAAAAACAATCTAGGTGTTGATTTTGATTTGAGACCGGCTGAAAGTCATTTTTCTTCGGCCTGTCCACCTTCATGGCCACGTTCTGCGTCACGAGGTCGATCTTCATGGCGTATTTCAGCGCCTGATAGATTACAGCGTGATACGAAATCACCGTGGAAGCTTTGACAGTTCTCAGTTTCCGTGTAGAATTTTGTCCCATCTTTTGTCTGATTCTCCATATAGTTTTCAAAGCCTTCTCCCGGTCTTTCAGAAAAGCGATTACGTCTTCCTTTCGGATAGTATAAGAATGTGTCCGCTTGCCGGTATACTTGCAGGGGATTTTGCCGCTGCGCAGGAGATACCGGGCGGTCTTTTTGCTGACGTGGCAGAGCTTGTAAAACTGCTCCATGGTCAGCTCGTCGGGGAGTTTGTCCCAGTTGATATTGTTCATAGCAATACACCTCAAAAATGATTTGTCGGTGTTCGAACCTGCCTGCGTATTGCCTTTTGGATGTAGTTCTTTCCGTTCTTTCCGCAGTTCTTTCCAAAAACGTGATTTTGCCCGCATACGAGCCGAAGCCGGAAAGCCCCGTGATTCCAGGGAAAAACGGCGGAAAGCCTTGAAATGACTGGGTTTTCGACGGGATGAAACGCACAGAAAACGCACTCTGCCGCACAGCGGGGAACAGTAGCTTCAAAAACTCGAAATCAGTTTGCGTGAAAGCGCACATGGGTTCGAATCCCATCCTCTCCGCCATCGACGGGGTTGGAAGCAACATTCCAGCCCCGTTTTCAGTAGAAAAGCTTTGCTCGGTTTGATAGAATCATTTCGGCAAATCGGCATTTGCGGAGGAAAACTTGATGAAGGAAGAATGCTTGATCTGCAAGTCTCCATTGGAATACCTTGAGAATGATATCCTCATGGAATGTGAGATCTGCCATAAAAAAGAGAACAGCAAGACCAGATGTATCAACGGACATTATGTATGCAATGACTGTCATACACAAGGTTTGGATACGATTATCGGATTATGCCTGAAGGAAACTTCAAAAAATCCAATTGCAATTATTGAAAAGATGATGTCGCTTCCGTTTTGTCATATGCATGGACCGGAGCATCATGTTATGGTAGGGACGGCTCTTCTGACAGCATATAAAAATGCAGGAGGAGACATTGATCTTCATAGTTCGTTGACAGAGATGATGAACCGAGGCAAAAGTGTCCCCGGAGGCGCTTGCGGATTCTGGGGAGCCTGCGGAGCAGGTATCAGCACAGGAATGTATATTTCTATCATCTCTAAGTCCACACCTTTGAGCAATGAGCCGTTTGCGTTATCACACAAGATGACTGCTAATGCATTGGGCCAGATCGGCGAGATCGGAGGGCCTCGCTGTTGCAAGAGGGATTCTTTCATGTCGATTTTAGCTGCGGTCGATTTTGTGAAAGAGCATTTTGATATCGAGATGGAAAAGCCGGAGGTCGTATGTAGCTTCTCATCGCATAATAATCAGTGCATTGGTAAGCGCTGTCCATTTTCTAAAGCTAATCATTGACTCAAATTCCAGTTTGTCGAGATGAATTAGATACTTAGCGGAACAAGCTTTTTACCTGTTCCGCTTTTCTTTTTACCCCACGATCTTATCCACAATCGCCTTGAATTTATCGTTGAATTTCTTGTCGTTCACCGGCTCGGTCAGTTTCCCGTCGAGCATCTGCTGCTTTACTGCACGGCTGTACGGAATTACGAATCTCGGATCGTGCAGTCTGGATTTAGCTTCATCGATGGGCATATACAGATCCGCGTCCGGGACGTTTATACCCTGGATCTGCCTGTCAAGCCCGAATACGGGATCAGCGTAAAGCGGCATCTGAGAAGCAAAGAAAGTGACTGATTTAAGATCCGGCGACGCCAGACGGATAACATCATCCGCTTCTTTTATAGCCACACGCGAAATCGGGTTTTTAAGGTTGCTTGTGCAGTCAACGATAACGAAATCCGAGAGTGTGGCAAGAACGGCGATAAGCGCCCTTATCTTCGTTTCGTCAAAGGACGGATATGTGTATCTGTTCTCCCCGTCTGTGAAGCCTAAGAAACCGAAATTCTGCCTCTGCTTTACCGTTACAAGCTGTTTTATTACATCCTCCTGTGTGATCTCTGTTTTCGCGAGAACTGCGCCGACTGAGAACATATCTTCCTTTCTGTAGTTTGGAAATATGACCGGAAGAGCCGGCGTTTCGTTGTCGGCATAAAGGACAATGACGGTCGCCTGATACTTGTCGTAGATCGTCTGCGCAAGTTTGGTTGCAAACGTCGTTTTGCCGGAGTTCGGCGAACCCCAGACGGCTATAGTCTTACTCATTGCCGTCACTCTCCTGTCCGGGAATATACGCGGGAACATTACCGTTTATGATGTCGTTGGCGTGCCTCACTATGTCAAAGCCTTCGCCGGTTTCATCTGTTTCCTCTCCGGGCTGATCGGTTTCGGGATGCTCTTCGAGATATCTGAAATAGTCGTCCTGCGCGTCAAGAAACTTCTGAGCTGTGGCTTCGTCTCCCCTGTAAACGAGATCCGCGTGGATCCTGCCTTTGTTCTCATACTCGACAAGCAGTTTTGCCTGAGCCTGATTCACAAGCAGAGTGACTGTGGACGGCAGTTCATATGTGCCGTCCTCATTTACAGTCAGTTCGTCTTTGTCCGCGCCGTTTGCCGTGGTAGTAGTGATGACCTTGACGTAAGTGAGCTCTGCGGGGATATGAGCCTTCGTCTGCGCGTTTTCAAAAACTACAAGCTGAACGATATCTCCGTTCTGTAGTTTGCCGGAAAGGCCTCCGGCGAACGTCTGGATAGTGATGCTGATCGCCTGTTTGTCGCCCGTCAGCGTTCTGAAAACGTCTGCCGCCTTATCCGACGTGTCTGTCAGTTTTGAAGGGAGCAGATAATCCCCGGCTTTAAGATCCGTGGTCGCAAATCTGCCGACCACGCTTTCTTTTTTCAGAATAACGTTTGCTGGAAGATTGTATCCGCCGACTTTTACTGTCTCCACGTCGTTATCGGAGATCTGATGTCCCTGGATCACATCGTTTTTCATACGGACGATATCCACTCTGCTTTCCGCCATCTTATTGACAAGCGGAGCAATGGCGAACGTCAGAATCAGTGCGAGAACGATGCAGACGATTCCTATGATTGTTCTGTTTTTCATGTTTTCGATCCTTTCTGATGAATTTTTGAGTAAAAGAAAAGCGCCTATCGTTTGATAGACGCTGAAAAGCATTTTGAAGAGGTGAACTATCCCCGTTTCAATGCCAGTTTTATTATTCGTTCAAGCTCATCGGCAAGATACAGCGGAACGTTAAGAAGATTGCCATCGTATGACAGATTTCTCAGTGAGAGACGGACGCACAGTTTCGTTTGATCAGCGAATTCTTTCGCGTAATTCTTTATGCTGGCAGCCTTTATGTTTATTCCAGATTTTGCCTCGACCGGGAACACGTCGTTTTCAAGCTGTATTACGAAGTCCACTTCGTACGGAGTCTCCGACCAGTAATATATGCTGATATCGGGAATGTTCAGAAGACTTTCCATTACATAATTTTCCGTAAGTGCTCCTTTGAATTCCTCGAACAGCCTGTTTTCCTCACTGAACGTTGAGCTTGAGAGTCTCGAGTGCCTGCGCAGAAGGCCGACATCTCCCATATATATTTTGAACGCTTCCAGATCTTCGTATGCGGAAAGAGGAATACCGGGTTTTGTTATGCGGGGCACTTTCTTTACCAGGTCCGCGTTCACCAACCAGTTCAGCGCGTTTTCGTATTCACGTGCGCGGGCGCTTTTTTTCACTACGCTGTACAGAAACTTCTTGTTTTCTCTTGCAAGCTGTGAAGGGAGCGAATTCCATATAAGCCGGATTTTAGGAACGTCAAACGGATCGGCATGTTTTGCGAAATCGTGCTCATAAGCTTCGAGTATATCGTTCTGGACTCTGTCGACCTCGCGTATATCCCCGTCTTCCGTCCAGACTTTGACCGCCTCCGGCATTCCTCCGATCACATAGTACATCTTCAGCTTTTCTTTCAGCGGTCCGGAAAACATATCCGGGATGTTTTCTATGGAATCAATACTCTTCATGTATTGAACAAGATTTCCGTCACCGTTTGCTTCCAGAAATTCCTCAAAAGACATTGGTGTCATCCTGAGGAAATCCACCTTACCTACCGGGAATCCTTTTGAGAGCATCAGCCCAAGAAGAGACCCGGCACTGGCCACATAATACTCAGGGGCATCCTCACAGAAGTATTTTAAAGAATTAAGAGCGTCTTCGCACTCCTGTATCTCATCGAATATAATGAGGGTTCTTTCGGTTATCGGCCTTCCGACCGCAAGCGAAAGGTTTGAGATAATGCGTCTGACATCTTTAGTGGTTCGGAAAAACTGATGCAGCTCCGGCTGTTTGTCGAAGTTTATTTTCACAAATCCGTCCGGAAACGATTTACCGAATTCTTCAAGTATCCATGTTTTCCCTACCTGTCTTGCTCCCAGCAAAACAAGCGGTTTTCTTCTCTTTGATTCTTTCCATTTCAGAAGATCCGTCATAGCATAACGTTCCAAAACACATCACCGTCCTTTGCCTGTATATTATAGCAGAACGGACAGCTTTTGTCAAGCAAAATCACGTAATTTTCACGAATACCGTGATTAAAATCACGGAATTCGTTGTTTTGCCGTGAAAGTATAGCCTTTGATTGTAGAGAACAGTGCTCAGAAAACGTACACCAGCATCGCTCCGAAGCCGAGAAACGGCACGAGCGCGAACGGTTCCTTGTTCGATTCCTTTCTGATCCTGCGTACGATCAGCATTACTATAACGGCGGCAAGCAGCCCGGTTATCACGGCAAACAGCCCTTTTTCAGCGCCCAGCAGAAAACCGAGCGAAGCGGATATCTTCATATCTGCGCCGCCTACCGCCCGTCCCGGACGGAGCACGGATATCAGAAGCTGGGGCAGGAATATGACTGCCGCGCCGATCATCATCGACGGCAGATTCGCCGGCGTGAATTCCACAAACGCAAGGATAAGGATCATCGCTGAAATGAAATCCGGCACCTCATGCTTCGCCATATCCGAAATGCTCGCCCACATAAGTATCATGCACAGGATCAGACCTTTTACAGAAGTAAGCGTCATCCCGTGCAGAGGGAGAAGGACAAGACCGACTCCGGCAAAGCATAAAAGCGCCGCCGTCCTTTTCGGTTCTCCCAGCTCTTTTCGGCTGTTTTTAAGGATTATCCACATGGCAAAAGTGAAGATTCCGAGCAGAGCCATGCACGAAACAACATTAAATATTATGCCGGCAGCGTCAAATTTCTCTGCAAGCGGAGCCACCGGCATTACCGGCGGCAGAATCGGTCTTATCATACTCTCCCTCCCTTATTTCTTCTTTTTAATGAAAATGAACAGCGCGCCAACGATCACTACAAGCCCGCCGCAGATACCGAGTATCGCTCCATAGTGGTTCGATTCGCTTACCGCAGCGATCTCTGTGGTTTCTTTAAAGTCGCCGAAATCGAAGACGATCGTTTTGCCGTCAACAGTCCCGCCTTTGTTCTGAGTGATCTTCTCAGGCATATTGACCGTGATGGTCACCTTGTAGCCGCTGCCGGAAGATTCCGTTGTATCATCCGCAGGAGGCGGATTGACGGTCGCTCTGAAACTGTAAACGGAGTAGAAGATGCCGGACGAGCTGTCGAGATCGACGGACGAGAAGATATGATCATCTTTCTTTTCGGGCTCCGGAGTATAGAGCGTATACTCTGACGGATCGGACGATGGCGCGGCTTCTTCGTTCAAGCCTTCGAGTTTATCCGTGTTATACGTCAGTTCAAGCAGCGCTGCCTTTATTTCGTCATACGACTTGTATTCCTTTGTTTCGGTATACGTCACGTAGGTAGCGTCACCGTATTTCTGCTCCGTGACGGTTTTGCCTTCGAAACTGTCGGCACCCGCAGCCTTCAGCTGTTCATATACCGCTTTGTCTATCCCGAAGGAGGCGGCAACGGAGCCTGTGCCGTCTTTGTTGAGTGTGATCCCTATATCAGATCTGCCGCAGCCTGTTAGCGCAAATATGAGCGCAAACGCCGCGAGAAGAAGTGTAATTGTCTTTTTCATATTGTATCCTTTCGGTCAGTTTTAGATGGCGCGGGGCGGCATTTATGTGCCGTCCCGCATTTTTTCAGATCAACCGTGGTAGTTGAACAGTTCCTGTACCTTCTGGGTGACAGTGGGCATGATGGTGTTGTTGAACAGAGCGTAGAGACCCGCAAGGAGAAGCGCGCCGATTACGACCGCGATAAGGATCTTTACGCCGGAATCGACGTAGCCCTCGGCTTTTACGTTGTCAACGGCGGTCTTCGCATTGACTGCGAACTGATTGAATCTGTCCTTGATCTTGTTCCAAAGTTTTCTCATTCTGGTTACCTCATTCTTTCTTTATTTGTTTTAATTTTACCGTCCCGTTCCGGATCAGTCATGCGGAGCGTAGTTGAAGAGCTCCTGGATCTTTTCCGTTACGGTGGGCATGATTGTGTTGTTGAACAGCGCGTAGAGACCCGCGAGAAGCAGCGCTCCGATAACGACGGCGATAAGGATCTTTACGCCCGAATCGACGTAGCCTTCGGCTCTTACGTTGTCAACAGCGGTCTTCGCATTGACTGCGAATCGGTTGAATCTGTCCCTGATCCTGTCAAAAAGCTTTCTCATTCTGATTGCATCATCCTTTCATTGTTTTTTCGGGATTTCCCCGGGGAATTGTGCGGCATCACATGGCGATGCCCGTCTGTGCTTCACTGACGGTCTGCAGATGAGCGGCATACGCCGCCTTTACAGAATTGAGCATTTCACCTCTCGTTTCGCTGTTCATGGGGTGGACAATGTCGTCGTGATGGAAGTTTCCATCCTTGTCCTGCCACGCGTTGCTAGGCATGGAGATGAACGTTCCCTTGTTACCGTCAATGAGCTTGACACCGTGAATTAAGATCGCGTTGTCGATACTGATATCGGCGATCGCCTTCATGGTGCCTTCGGCAAAGGTTTTTGTGATCTTGGCCTCGATCTTCATGATTAGCTGCCTCCTTTCTGAAAGATATGAAAAAGAGCCTGATTTGATTTCAGACTCCTGTTTCCGTTAATATGACCAGCCTGTTATTACAAAGCCGGTGTCCGCCTCGACTTCCGCCTGTGAGATATCCTCTGGCACGGCGAACATCTCGCGGTACTGTCTGACCTGCTCGTCGGTCAGATCCGTCGTACCGCCCTCGCCGTCGTCGGCGGCTATCAGCAGCGGGCCGGCGTATACCGAGCCGTTAACACGCCGGTTGCCCTCCATGCCGATAAGCTTTGCCTCCTCGTTTCCGATGATCATGGCGTTGTCGTCGAACGGATACGTTATCTCGATATATCCGCGCACGGCTCTCTGCAGCGCTTCCAGATTATCTTCGATCAGTGCCTCATAAGCCGGCTTGTGCGGCTCAATGACAACCATCTTCCTTCCGTGCATAGGCTCCGTTTTTGACGAGTCGAACTCAGCCAGATTTTTGAAGCCTATAGTGTCGCAGAAATAGAAGCCGGGATCAACATTGCCAGACTGTTCGTCGCATACTTCAACAACGTCGCTTACGGAAAGCTTATGTCCCTGATACGTGACCGGGCACTCTGTATTCAGAAGCTTGAAAACCTCTTCGAGATCAGAGCAGTCAATGTCGCCGTCGAATACTGTCCGGTATATACCGGGGTCAATTCCGCTGGCATCTTTCAGCGCGGTTTTATATCCGAAAAACTTCAAACGCTGACTGTCAAGCTCGCCGTTTATCTGATAGACCTTTATTCTCATACCATTCCTCCCATTCCCGCGGTCTGCTGCAAAAGCGGACGGACCGCGTCGTAATCTCTGATTCCGATATATCCGCTTTCAGTGAAACGTCCAGCCTGTTCGCCCAGATAATCCTCTCCGTACTTTTCAGTGTCAAAATATCCGTGCAGCTCCTCAGGCACGTCCTGTTCGTTAAGAAGCGACTGGCCGAGTTCTTCATAGCTCATTGCGTTCGGATAAAACGAGAATGAGCCGAGCCGCTCCCCGATATCTACAGCATTCCGCAGATCTCTGACTCCCCCGAAATATCTGTCGACATATCCGACTGCCGTCAGGTATTTTTCCATATCGTCCTCGTCAAACCTGTCCGTAAGGCTGGCGTACCTGTTCAGCGTGTAGATATCCGCACCGGTTACAAGCCGTGAGATCAGCGGATCGTTGTGATTTGTGAAATCTTCGATCTGGACCTTCAGGTCATACGGGAAAGAAGTGCCGAGCCTTCGGGCAGATCTCAGCAGCTCCGCGTCAGTGCACGGAAGCATCAGAAAATCCCGGTCGGTGCCGTTGTCAAGAAAACACGCGACCTGAAACTGCCGGTCAATATACGGAGGCATATGCACTCCGTCAAAGAATTCTTCAATCGGGATACCTTCGTTGACGTACAGTTTGCCGTAAGGCGTATCCGTGCATTTCCCGGAGTCCAGGAGCTTCTTTGCCGAAACCGTGTAGTCCGTTATATCGACTTCGCTTGTCGGTATCCCGCCGCGTACGTCCAGTTCATGGTCGAGTCCCGATTCATACAGATCGTCTGTGATTATGGAGTACCGGTTCACCGCACGGGATATATTGATTATATCTTTCAGCTCCGCCGGGCTTTCATGATACAGTCCCATGCGGAACTGGTCGTATTCGTGCTGATCCATACCGTACATGACCCGGCCGAGCAGGTTCAGAAAATCCAGATCCGCGTTCTGTCCTTCAAGAACGGACAGCTGCTCGATATCGGAATCTACAGCAAGTACCTTTACCCTGGTATCCGTCTCATAAGGGATCTCAAGCTCGTTCTGAACGCGGCGGATATCCTTTTCCTCACACGGGAAGCGGATATCCGCCTCATATCCGTTTCTTGTCACTACGAATTTGATCATTCTCTCACCTCTCGATTGCAGGAAGAATTCCGCGTTCTTTCAGAAAATCGTATAGAAATCTGCGTCCTTTCTGCGTCCAGCACATATGGTTTACGGTCCGGTTGGTGTTGCGTGCGTTATAGACATTGTCGTGCGTATACCCGTTTCCGGCATAGTCCTGATAAAGAGCCCATGTGCCGTCTACCCTGAACTGTATCCCGTATTCGTGCAGTCTTGCATTGAACTCTCTGGCTGAGAGACCATAGTCCTTTGCGATCAGTGTTACGGGAATCGCGCGTGAGTTCTGCATAATTATGTCGTAGTATGACACTTTAGGCGCGTTCTCCTTGACTGTAGACTCGAGCTTCTTTGTCTGACCTTCAAGCTGCTGCTTTTCGCCGGTGAGAGCATCGTTCTTCTTTTTCAGAATGCCGGCAAGTTTCTGAAGCTGAGTGTTGCTTTCTTCAAGAGCCTGGCGGGAACGCTGTTCTTTTGCGAGCTGAGAAAGAAGTTCGGCATTTTTGGCAGTGTTTCGCTGTAGTTCCTCAAGAAGTTCCGGCATGATATACGCGCCATGTTTTCTGATGGAAGGCAGAACTTCGTCGAAGACCCATGATTCGAAGTTTTGAGCTGTTTCCAACTTTGAACGAATGATCAGTCTGTATAGATCGCCTTCAGGAATGAAGATTTTGTTTACGATCTGAATTGCGGGAGTTCCGTCAGCTCTTACACCTGTCTGGACCCCTACTCCGTGTTTCACGGAGTGGGGGCAGTGTCTGTGTACGGCATCTTCGGGCTTTTCATATCCGAGCTTTCTAGCACACTCAACTGCAGGAAAAAGAAATTTGTCATTGTCCTGCATAACATCAAGTTTTCCGAACTGCTCGTGTTTGAATGTCATTATTTCATTATTCATTGATTAGCTCCTTTCGCATCTTACATAGAGATGTCGTGTGTGTTTTGTGTTCCGGATTCCTGTCCGGCCATGTTTTGAAGTTTTTGTTTTGCCCACTCGGGCAGTTTGTTTTCATCGGCGATTCCGAGAAAGTCATATCGTCTGAAGGCGGCTTTTTCTCCGTCGCAGAGAAACTCGCCGAAAACCTTAGTTCCAAGTTTAGACGGATCACAGCCGAATCCGGCATTAGCCAGAAAGTACTGGAACTCCGCATGCCTGTATTCTTCCTTCAGCGATTCCGGTCTTAATATAAGGAGACGTTTTTCGTAATTCTCTTCATTTGACCCGGGAATGACCGTTTCTGTGCCGACGTGAGGGGAAGAGTCACCTGTCATCTGACTTTTCACCTTCTTTTTCAGCCCATTTAAGTGACAAATGAATAAGCGCGGCTCTCTGGTCGGCAAGCGAGAGCGAATCCAGAAACTCAAGAAGTGACTCCTCATCTGTCGGTTTTTCCGCCGTTATATCCTCATCCGTCTCGTCAACGCCGAGAATCTCTCCTACGGCATCCTCGTATCCTTCGTCGTAACCGTCCTCTACGCCCGCTTCATAACCGTTTTCAAATCCGGTTGCGTAGGCGGAACAGTCCGTGAGTTCGTCGATAGCGTCGTTTCTGCCGCATGCGTATCCGATTCGAAATCCTTCGAAGTACCTCCTATCCTTCTTGTAAGTCTCCGTTTCCATCAGTTCTGCGACAGTTGGGATCCTGCAGTTGCTGTTGTCTTCCATATGATCTTCCTTTCTTTTAACAGTTCTTTACTTTGATCGAACAGATCGAAAAGCGACATCTGCCGGCAGCTTTCGAGCCATTCGGTCGTGTCGTAGTTTGAAATTAGAAGCTCGGCGTACTGTTTGCCGGCCTCGTACCTCTGAGCAATATTTGAGAGTCTGCTCGTTGACTCTATCGTGATCCCCGGCCTTGAATAAAGCTCCCGTATCTCCGGGCAGTCGTTGTACGACAGAAGGAATTTGCCCTGTATCCCGCACAGACAGTCGGCCAGGCGTTTGTGATCCTTAACGGTAAACCCGGCGCCTTCGTAATAGTCCTCCGTCTCGTAATACGGAGGATCGCAGTAGAAAAATGATTCCGGTCTGTCGTACTGCTTTATGAGCTTTTCAAAGTCTTTGTTCTCGATCACCACCTTCTGCAGCCTCCGGCATGCCTCATGGATCAGCGGAAAGTTGTTCCACATTGAGTGCGGCTGTGAGGCGAGGGAATCAAGACCGGACGCGTAGCTTTCACGGATAA
>JAEEGF010356764.1_pt1 | contig 15727 bp, 15 predicted proteins | sample 9134171 | NCBI WGS metagenome assembly JAEEGF01 (sample SAMN16246542, study PRJNA631951) | gut metagenome | biome: gut microbiome; feature: rumen; material: AP-attached | host: Bos | place: Iran: Karaj | collected 2018-10
CTGGCCCAGATCCAGAAGAAGTACGGCAAGGGTGCCGTCATGAAGATGGGAGATGAGACTCATCTCAACATCGAAGCGATCTCAACAGGCTCCATAAGCCTTGACATCGCCACCGGCATCGGCGGAGTGCCCAAGGGAAGGATCGTCGAGATCTACGGACCCGAATCTTCAGGTAAGACGACTCTTGCTCTCCACGTTGTTGCCGAGACCCAGAAGAAGGGCGGCAAGGCTGCTTTCATCGATGCGGAACATGCGCTGGATCCGGTCTATGCCGGCAATCTGGGAGTAGATGTTGACGAGCTTCTTGTATCCCAGCCCGATACAGGCGAGGATGCGCTGGAGATCTGCGACATGCTGGCCAGGTCAGGAGCGCTGGACGTGATCGTCATAGACTCCGTCGCAGCACTGGTACCCAGAGCAGAGCTGGAAGGCGACATGGGCGATTCTCACGTGGGACTCCACGCCAGGCTCATGTCTCAGGCTCTCAGGAAGATCACAGGTGCAGTCAACAAGACCAATACCTGTGTCATCTTCATCAACCAGCTTCGTGAGAAGGTAGGCATCATGTTCGGCAACCCCGAAGTCACCACAGGAGGCCGCGCTCTGAAATTCTACGCTTCCATGAGACTGGACGTGAGAAGGACTGAATCCATCAAGCAGGGCGACGCCATCATCGGAAACCGCACCAGAGTCAAGGTGGTCAAGAACAAGGTGGCTCCTCCCTTCAAGCAGGCCGAATTTGACATCATGTACGGCAGAGGCATCTCCAAGGCCGGTGATCTTCTGGACTGTGCCACTCAGGCAGGCATCCTTGAGAAGGCCGGCTCCTGGTACAGCTATAAGGGCGAACGCATCGGACAGGGCAGGGAGAATGTCAAGGAATATCTTGAATCCCATCCCGCAGTCATGGACGAGATCGAGAAGAGGCTTCTGGCTCAGCTCGATGCCAATGCTGATAAATCCGACGAGGCAAAGGATGACATCTCTCAGGACGAGATCGATGAGATCCTGGACATCTTCGTGGATGAGGACGGAGTGATCATGGAGAAATGATCTCCCTATGATATGACCCGGATGACAGCAAACGGCCTTGCATAAGGCCGTTTTTTGCACAAAATATATAAGGTTTTTAATAAATTATTCCTTGACATACCTGGTTTCATCTGCTATATTTTAACAGTTGGCCGCTCAGACACGGTTGTTTTTAAGTGCAATTGACTTTGCCACCGTCAATGGCGAGACAGGTAAGAGGAGGAAAGAAATGTACGCAATTATTGAAACAGGCGGTAAGCAGTACAGAGTCCAGGAAGGCGATGTGATCTGCGTTGAGAAGCTTAAGGCTGAAGCAGGCGAAGTAGTTAACTTCGATCACGTTCTTGTTCTCGGTGAAGGCGAAGGCGCCAAAGTCGGAACACCTTACACAGGCGACGTCGTTGAAGGCAAAGTCGTAGAATCCGGTAAGGGCAAGAAGGTAGTCATCTTCAAGTACAAGGCTAAGAAGGACTACAGGAAGAAGCAGGGACACAGACAGCCCTACACAGCTGTTGAGATCCTTACAGTAGGCACAGCCAAGGCTCCCAAGAAGGAAGCCCCCAAGGCAGAAGCTCCCAAAGCTGAAGAAGTAAAGGCTGAGGAAGTCAAGGTGTCCATGTCCATGAAGAAGGACGAATTACTGGCTATCGCTAAGGAAAACGGCATAGATGTAGATGAGAAGGCAACCAAGGCTGCCATCATCGAAGCTATTGAGAATGCCGGAAAGTAATTACTGACAGAAGGAGGCACAATCATGGCAAGTAAAAAAGGAGTAGGAAGCTCTAAGAACGGTCGTGACTCAGAATCTAAGCGTCTTGGATTGAAGGCAGGCGACGGTCAGTATGTAACTGCCGGCAGCATCATCGTAAGACAGAGAGGAACGAAGTTCCACCCCGGTAACAACGTTGGCATCGGCGGAGATGACACACTCTTCGCAATGATCGATGGTAATGTCAAGTTCGAAAGAAAAGACAAGACCAGAAAACAGGTCAGCGTTTATTCCAAGGAAGCTTAAGTAGAGTTGATGGCCCTGTACGCTACACGTATGGGGCTTTCTTTTTAAGGGCACGGCAATGTTTGTAGACAGAGCGAGAATATATGTGAAGTCGGGCAAAGGCGGAAACGGGGCGGTAACTTTCAGACGCGACCCCTACGTTCCCAACGGCGGTCCTGACGGAGGAGACGGCGGACGCGGCGGAGACATCGTGATCCAGGCCGACGGCAACCTGAGGACGCTCCTCGATTTCAAGTACAAGAAAAAATACGAGGCTGAGTCCGGCCAGAACGGCATGAGCCGCAACAAGTTCGGCAAGGACGGAGAAGACCTCGTCATCAAGGTACCCCGCGGAACCATGGTCATCGATGAGGAGACCGGCAAGATCATGAAGGATCTTGTGGAGGACGGGCAGTCTTTTGTTGCAGCAAGAGGCGGTAAGGGCGGAAGAGGAAACGTTCACTTCAAGAGTTCCATCCGTCAGGCTCCCAACTTTGCCGAAGCCGGCGGAGAGGCCAGAGAAAGAGTGGTCATACTGGAACTCAAACTTCTGGCTGACGTAGGTCTGGTAGGTTTCCCCAACGTCGGAAAGTCCTCACTCTTAAAAGAGGCTACCAAGGCTGAACCGAAGATCGCAAACTACCATTTCACCACCATCGATCCCAACCTGGGCGTTGTTTACATTCACGGAGAGAGCTTCGTGATGGCTGACATCGCCGGCATAATCGAAGGCGCATCTGAGGGAGCAGGCATGGGCTTCAAGTTTTTGAAGCACATCGAACGCACCAAGGTACTTATCCACGTTGTGGACGTTTCAGGTTCGGAGGGAAGAGATCCAAAGGAAGATTTCGACAAGATCAACCTTGAACTCAAGGCATACAGCGACAGCGTGGCGCGCAAACCCCAGATCGTTGCTGCCAACAAGATAGATGAACTGGAGCTCATGGATGAGGATCCCAGGTATCTGGAGTTCAAAGAATACGTCAACTCCAAGGGCTATGACTGCTATCCCATGGCTGCACCTCTCGGAGAGGGCGTTAAGGAAGTGCTCACAGCTGCACTGATCAAGCTCCAGGAAGTGGAGAAGGAGCCTGTTCAGGAACCGGATCCCATGGATTACTACGATTTCGAAGCTGATTCCAAGGATCCAGACTGGAACAAGATCACCTGCGGATATGACAGTGATGCAGGCGTATATACCCTTGAGGGACGCCAGCTCACCAAGATATTCAACTCCACCAACTTCTTCGACATGGGTTCACTCAGATATCTCTATAAATACATAGAGAAGAACGGAGCCATCGAGGAACTGAAGGAAATGGGCCTCAGGGAAGGCGACATCATCAGGATCAACGACTACGAAATGGAATTCTGGGATGAATAATATCACAGAAAAACTTGAAAGACTTCTTAAAAGAGTAGAGAAACCTGGAAGGTACATCGGAGGCGAAGTCAACTCTGTACGCAAGTCCCCTGAGGACACAGATGTCAACTTCTGCTTCTGTTTTCCTGATATTTACGAGATCGGCATGTCCTATCTCGGTCTTCAGATACTCTATAAAGCGGTAAACGACAGGAACGGTCTGTTCTGTCAGAGGGCCTTCCATCCCCAGGAGGATATGGAGGATCTGATGAGAGAGGAGGGCGTTCCTCTTTATACTCTGGAGACCAAAACACCTCTCAGAGAGATGGACTGCATCGGTTTCACCCTTCAGTACGAGATGTCTTTCACGTCCATGCTCAACATGCTGGATCTTGCCGGGATCCCGGTGTTCTCACGTGAGAGAGGGGAGGATATGCCTCTCGTCATTGCCGGAGGACCCTGCGCCACCAACCCGGAACCGCTCTGGGAGTTCGTGGACTGCTTCCTCATAGGAGACGGAGAAGAGGCACTTCCCGACTTTCTGGAAGAAATTGGCAAGGCAAAGAAGGAAGGCCTTTCGAAGAGAGACTTTCTCAGGAGAGCCTGCCGTATGCAGGGCGTTTATGTGCCGGCATTCTATGACGTGGAATACAACGAAGACGGCACAGTAAGGTCCTACATCCCAAACGTGGAGGAGGCACCCACAACAGTGAGGCGCAACATTCTTCCTTCCATTGAGGACGCACCTTTCCCGGTGGATCCCATAATTCCCATGGTGGAAGCCGTTCACGACAGGGCAGTGGTGGAGACCTTCAGAGGCTGCACCAGAGGCTGCCGTTTCTGCCAGGCGGGAATGATCTACCGTCCCATCAGAGAACGTTCCAGAGAAAAGATCCATGACATCGCTCTCAGGCAGCTCAGAAACACCGGTCATGAAGAGCTCTCGCTTCTGAGCCTTTCCTCTTCAGATCATTCTGAATTCGAGGAACTGGCCCTGGGGCTCATCGACATGACCAAACCCATGAACGTATCCCTTTCTCTGCCTTCGCTGAGAATGGACAAGTTCGCTTTCGAGGTTCTGGACCGAATCCAGGAATACCGTAAAAGCAGCCTGACCTACGCTCCCGAGGCCGGTACCCAGAGGCTCAGAGATATTATAAACAAAGGCGTGACAGAAGATGATATCTATGAGTCTGTGAGAGAAGCTCTGACTCTCGGCTGGAATCACATCAAGCTGTATTTCATGGACGGGCTTCCGGCAGAGACCTATGAGGATCTCGACGGCATCGCAGAGATCGTAAGGAACATCAAGAGCATCAACTGGCAGGTCAACGGAGGCAAACTGGGCCGCTTCAGACTTACTGTATCGGTCTCCAACTTTGTTCCCAAGGCCTTCACACCTTTCCAGTGGGAGAGCCAGGACACTCCTGAATCATTCAGAGATAAGCACAACTATCTCTCTGAGAAGCTCAAGATGAAGGGTGTAACCTTCAACTACCACGACGACGAGACCTCAGCCTTCGAAGCAGTCTTTGCCAGAGGCGACCGCAAAACATCCGCGCTCCTGTATAACGCCTGGAAGCTGGGCGCCAAACTGGACGGATGGACAGAGCATTACAGGCCCGACATCTGGGAGGAAGCCTTCAGAGTATCAGGTATCGACAAGGATTTCTATACCACCAGGAAGAGATCTTTTGATGAAGTCCTCCCCTGGGACATCATCGACTGCGGCGTTACCAAGTCTTTCTTAAGGAGCGAGGCTGAGAAGGCCTACAGGGCCGAGACCACCGGTGACTGCAGGATCAAGTGCCGCGGCTGCGGTATCAACAGATATGTAAAATGTGAAAAGGAGGGCATCTTAAATGGCTGAATATGTTCTCAAGTTCACTAAGACCGGCTATTCCAAATACATTTCTCACCTTGACCTCATGAGGGTATTCGCCAGAAGCTTCAAGATAGCCGCCCTGGATATCAAATACTCTCAGGGATACAATCCGCACCCGAGGATGTCCTTCGCGCAGCCACTGTCTCTCGGATATTCATCTTTTGCTGAATATCTGGAGTTCGAAACTGTGTCAGAGCATACCGAAGAAGAGCTTCTTGCCATGCTGAGACCGCTCCTTCCGGAAGGAATAGAGATCCTCTTCATAGAGCCCCTGGACATAGGCAAAAAGACTCTCGCCTCCGAAACCGTGGCTGCAGAGTTCGTGATCAGTTTCGATACTGATGCCACCGAGGAAGATCTTCAGAAGATCATGGACGGATACGTCTCCCAACCGGAGATAATCGCCCTCAAACGGATGAAGAAGACCAAGCGCCTGGAAGAGACTGACATCAAGGACAAGATCCGCGAAATATCTGTTTCCAAGCCTGATCAGGCAGTGATAAGATGCGTTCTGGACCAGGGCAGCGGCTCCAATCTGAGTCCCGAGCCCCTGATTCAGAGCTTCATGAAATATGCAGATCTGGACGTTCCCAGGTGGGACGTGGAGGTCACCAGAAGGCGGCTTTTCTTCACAGATCGTATACAATTTCAGCATATTGACAACCCCCTGTAAGATTCCTAAAATTAGGGCATCAGGGGGTTTTTTATGAGATCATTGGGGGATCTGGACTTCAATAAGGTGCGCCTTTTTGCGGCGGATCATGTGAAGACGCTGAGGATGATCGCAGTGATTGCGGTTGTTTTTCTTTCTGTGCTGTTTTTCTGGACCAGAGGAAGCGGAGAGACTGTGGAGATAGACGCTCCTTCGATGGAACAGGTTAATGAAACAGGAACAGCTGAAACAGCTCTGCCGGAAACCGCTCCTCCCGCAGCAGGAGAGACTGCCTACGTGGACATCTGCGGTGAGGTGGTGTCCCCCGGCGTCTATAAGGTTGATACAGAGACCCGAGTGTTTCAGGTCATTGAGCTTGCCGGCGGACCTACGGACAAGGCAGATTTCATGACTCTTAACAGGGCGGAGAAGGTATATGACGGTCAGAAGATCATCGTTCCGAAGCAAGGGGAGGAGGCTGAGGGTACGACTGCAGACAGTTCATACCCGGATGACGGAAGGGTGAACATCAACACCGCAGATTCGTCACTTCTTCAGACTATTCCGGGCATAGGCCCTGCCAAGGCGTCCAGGATCATAGACTATCGTGAGACCGTGGGAAGGTTCGCCTCAATTGAGGAGATCATGAACGTATCGGGAATAGGGGAGGCCACTTTTCAGTCCATCAGGGACTACATCAAAGTATGATTCCGTAAACAGTTGAGAAAGGAGAATGGGAATGGATATTTCAACTTTATCGGAAATTTTGAGCGACGGTATCACCATCTCGCAGCTATATGATCTGGTCAGAGAAGAGGAGAGATCCGTACCTCTCGACAAGAAGGTGGAAAGATTACTTTACGACCTCATGCTGTCCACCAATTACAAGGGGCACAAATACCTCAAGGATTCCATTATCATGCTGGTGAACAATGAAGCAGACAGCGAAAGCTTTGCAAGATACGTGTATCCGGTGCTGGGTCAGAAATACGGCGTGAATCGCCAGAGCATCGAGAAGAACATGAGATTCGCCATCATGAAGATCTACGAGCAGAATACGGAAGAGAATCTTTTGCGCCTGCTGGGAAAACCTGCTCTGTGCAGTCCCAGACCCACAAACGCTAAATTTGTATCCATATGCGCTGCTAAATTGAGGCTTGAGAGATAATGGCGGCTGTGATATAATCCAGTTATGATATCACAGGAAAAAATCGAAAGGATCAACTGGCTCTCCAGGAAGAAAAAGACAGACGGACTCACCGAAGAGGAGATCGTCGAGCAAAAGATCCTCTACAGAGAGTACATCGATGCCATAAAGGGCAATCTCAGAGTGCATCTTGAGAGCATCGAATTCGTTGACGAAAAGAACGATCTGTCCTGAGCGGACAGCCATAGGAAACATCAGCGGTGGATAGAATGATCGACCGCGGTGTTTTATTAGAGATCAAATCTTTATTTGAAGGGACGACCAGAAATAATGGAACATCTTGGGCTTAATGAGATCAGAAAGCAGTTTCTGGACTTCTACGCATCAAAAGGGCACTACGTAGGAAGATCCTCCAGCCTGATACCTAAGAACGACAAATCAATTCTCATAATCAATTCCGGAATGGCTCCTCTGAAGCCATATTTCGCCGGGACTGAGACTCCTCCCAGAAAGAGGATGTGCACCTGCCAGAAGTGCATCCGCACCGGCGACATAGACAACGTTGGTCACACCACCAGGCACGGTACATTCTTCGAGATGCTGGGAAACTTCAGCTTCGGAGACTATTTCAAGAAGGAAAGCATCGCCTGGGGAGTCGAATTCCTCACTCAGAAGATGGGATTCCCCATGGACAGGCTCTGGGCCACCGTATATCTGGATGATGACGAAGCCATCGAGATCTGGAAGAACAACGGCATGGATCCCAACCACATCGTACGTCTCGGAAAGGAAGACAATTTCTGGGAAATCGGACTGGGCCCCTGCGGACCGGATTCTGAGATATTCTATGACAGAGGCGAGGAATTCGGCTGCGGTAAGCCGGACTGCAAGCCCGGATGCGACTGCGAGAGATTCATCGAGATCTGGAACCACGTATTCACTCAGTTCTCCAAGGAAGAGGACGGTTCATATTCCAATCTGGCTCATCCCAACATCGATACGGGAATGGGTCTTGAGAGGATCGCCTGCGTCATGCAGGATACACTTTCGATCTTCGACGTGGATACCATCAGAGTCATTCTGGAGGAAGTTGCCGGGATCTCCGGCGTGAAGTACACCGATTCAGATGCAGACAGCGACATTTCTCTCAGAATAATCACTGACCATATAAGAGCCATAACCTTCATGATAGCAGACGGCATCATGCCTTCCAACGAGGGAAGGGGATATGTGCTCAGGAGGATACTCAGAAGGGCTGCCAGACACGGCAGGATGCTGGGCATCAAGGGAACCTTCCTGAGCGACCTCTGCGAGAAGGTCATCGAAGTTTCCGGTGAAGCCTATCCGGAGCTGGTCGAGAAGAGGAATTACATCAAGAAGATCATCGGCGTGGAGGAACAGAACTTCGCGCTTACCATCGACAAGGGCGAAGAGATCATCGCCGAATACATCGATGAACTCAAGGCTTCCGGATCCATTACACTTCCCGGCGACAAGGCTTTCAAGCTGTACGACACCTACGGATTCCCCCTGGAACTTACAGAAGAGATCCTCAAGGACAACGGTCTCAGAGTAGACGAGGAAGGCTTCAGGATCAACATGCAGGCTCAGAAGACAAGAGCCCGCGACAGCCGCAAGTCCCAGGACGAAGAGGGCTGGGATTCTGAAAACCTGGATCTGGATGTACCCCAGACAGTATTTGACGGCTACGAGACTCTGAAATGCGATTCTGAGCTCCTTGCAGTCATAAACGGTTCATCGGTCGCCGATAGCGCAAAAGCCGGCGATAAGGCCGTTCTGGTCTTCAGAAACACGCCTTTCTATGCTGAGAGCGGCGGACAGACTTATGATACCGGAGTAATCACTTCCGGAACTTTCAAAGCCTACGTCACCAAGGTCGAAAAGAAAGACGGCGTCTTCTACCATTCAGTCAGAGTTGCAGACGGTTCCATCAATGTGGGACAGACAGCCACGCTTGAAGTTGACAGTCTGAAGAGATATGCAACTCAGAGAAACCACACGGCCACACACCTTCTTCAGAAGGCACTTAGAGAGGTGCTGGGCGATCACGTTGAGCAGGCCGGTTCCTATGTGACCGAAAAGGCTCTCCGCTTTGACTTCTCTCATTTCGAGCCCGTAAAGCCCGAAGAACTGAAGCTGGTTGAGCAAAAGGTCAACGCGGCCATCTCACGTTTCATGCCGGTGAACACAGTTGAGACCACCCTCGAGGAGGCTCAGAAGATGGGAGCGATGGCCCTCTTCGGAGAGAAGTACGGAACCACTGTAAGAGTCGTCATGGCAGGGGACTGGTCCAAGGAATTCTGCGGAGGTACACACGTCAGGAACACCGGCGAGATCGGTTCATTCAAGATCGTCTCCGAAAACGGCGTTGCTGCCGGCGTGAGAAGGATCGAAGCCGTGACAGGACAGGGCGTTCTGGATCTTTTGAACTCCGATGAAGACACCATTTCAGAGATCTCAGAAGTGCTGAAGACAAACAAGAAGACACTTTCAGACAAGGTGAGATCCGTCTCTGAAGAACTCAAGGCTCTCAAAAAAGAGCTGGAGAACATCAAGAGAGAATCCATGGGCAACGCCGCGGATGATCTCATCAGGAATGCAAAGATCATTAACGGGATCAGGCTTATTACCGCAGAATTTGACGATCTGACGATAAACGACCTGCGAAATATCTCGGATGATATAAAGAAAGAAAACAAGGGAATAGCCATGGTATTTGCCGCTGTTTCTGGCGACAAGGTCACATTCCTTGTTTCTCTCACGGACGATGTTGTTGAAAAAGGTCTCAACGCCGGAAGGATGATCAAGGAAATCGCCAAGATCGCCGGCGGCGGTGGCGGAGGAAAGGCAGACATGGCCCAGGCAGGCGGCAAAGACCCCTCCAAGGTCGGAGATGCCCTTAAATTCGCTGAGACTTTGTTATAATAAGGAGGATCAAAATGGAAAAAGCTACGATCATGTTCGATGCATTCAAGACTCAGAAGACCTACAAGGAGACACTGGCAGAAGTTTACAAGGCTCTCGAGGAAAAAGACTACAACCCTGTTGATCAGTTGGTTGGATATCTTATTTCAGGAGATCCTTCTTACATCACCAGCTACAACAACGCCAGGACCCTTATCAAGGGCATGGACAGAGACGAGCTCATCGCCGAGATGCTCAAGGAATATCTTCAGAAATAGGTGTTTTGATTGGCTAGGAAGATAGGCCTCGACGTAGGCGACAAAACAGTTGGAATAGCTGTTTCAGATGAACTGGGGATCACTGCACAGCCCTACATGACTCTGGAGAGGGTAGGTATCCGCAAGGATACCGGCAAGATCCTGGATATGGTAAAGGAATTGGGATGCGATACTATCGTCATCGGTCTTAATGTGGGTCTGGACGGCAATGATACGCCTCAGACCACAAAAGTCAGAGAATTCCGCACCATGCTGGAGAACAAGATGCGCTCCACCGCCATGAAAGGTATTGAAGTAGTCTTCCAGGATGAAAGGTTCACAACTGTCATCGCCGAAAGGGTGCTTATGGATGCCGGGGTGAGGAGAGAGGACCGAAAGAAATATGTGGACAAACAAGCAGCGTCCATAATTCTGCAGAGTTATCTTGACTCATCGAAATAAAATGCAAAAGATAGAAGCCGCGAGGCTTCTATTTTTTTATGTGTATTCCTCTTTAGATGAAAGATCCTCCGGGAGGGGAGTACGAAAATCAATTTATGAATAAAAGCGGGGTCCTGCCAGAATGTTCGGATTTTACATGCGTAACTATTCCTAAAATCATAATTTTGGGAATAGTTTATATACTGAAAACACCCCGGAGCGTCCGCCGTGCGTTTTCGGCATACTCCGGGATATTTCATAAGGTATTGGAAATATTGAGTTGGCTTTTATTGTGTGAGCATATTCTGTATTATTCTATGCTCCTGTTGTTACTCTAATTATTACTATTCTTTAATTGAATGCGTTTTTATTACTTTATATCTGTACACTTTATATCTCGCGCTCTGACATATTATTTATTTCAGATCCGGTCGATACATATATCCTTGTATCCCGTGAAATCGCCTGTTTTAAGCTGTTTCCGCCGATCTGTGCTGCCTTCAGATTTTCTTCTAAAATGGCCCAAAATACCGAGGCTCTATTTTGCGTTTTAAGCGATTTTTTTATTTTCGATCGATATATTTATCGACCGATCTATTCTCTTAAAATACGGCAAATCGCGTCTCAGGGCTTATTCTACAGGAACATCTAAGATCATGCCCGGAATAAGGTTTGATGACTCAAGACCGTTGATCTCTGTAAGAATATAAACGGCTTCTCTGGGATCCATGTCAGGCATATAATCCTCAGCGATCGACCAAAGCGTATCACCGCTGAAAACTCCGACCTGGACATATTCCCGGACCGTCTCAGACTGAGCTGTGCTGATCTCAAACATGAAATTGAATATAAGCGTAAACAGAATGATCGTAATGGTTACGAATGCAATAAATCTCGGTTTGCTTGTGATGGTATATCCTCTCATGATAATGCCCCCTTTTTCCCCCTGTGAACGTATGTTCTTTTGATAAATAGAGAATAGCAGAACATTTGTTCGTTGTCAATACCCTATTTTGAACATTTGTTCTTTTTTTAGAGAAAAATAAAAAACAGGCCTTTTCAGTGCCTGTTTCTGGCTTTTTCGCTTATTTCTTCCAGCTTCGTATGTATCTTGTCCCTGTATATCACGCCCAGGACTGCAACGACGCAGGCAACGGCGAATATGATTATTGCAGGAACGAGCCTGTCCTCCCCTATCAGGCTTCCCATGGCGATGGACCCAATAAGCCCCGGGATCCTTCCAAGCATCGACAAAAGCAGGAAATACTTGATATCCATACCTGATATTCCGGCGATATAGCAGAGAAAATCCTTGGGGATGCCAGGTATCAGATATAAGAGGAAACATACTGTATAGCCTTTTCTGGAGTTCAGAAGGCCGGTGTAATGCTCCAGCTTATCCTGTGAAATAAATGCTTTAACGAAGTCTCTTCCCAGGAGCTTGCCCAGATAAAAAGTGAAAGTCTGGCCGATCAGACAGCCCAGGATCACGTAGATGAAAGCTTTTACAGGCCCGAATATCAGGCCTGCTGCCACCTGTACGATCTCGCCGGGGATCGCAGAGATGACGATCTGCAGGACCTGTATCACAAAGAACACAAGAACGCTCACGTGTCCGAAGCCCTGAATGTATTCTACGAACTTATCCACGGAATCGAATTCAGAAAAAACGTCTCTGTTTGTAAGATAAAGGATCGCAGGCACCAAAACAACGATCGCGATGAGCACGATCATCTTTAAAAGTGCTATTCTTTTCTCTTTTTTCTCTTCCATGGTACTAGTTTACTATAATATAGTTATGTATCCTTTTTTATACAGGTTGTCAAGAGCCTTCAAAACACCGAATTTCGAGTGCTCATATGTGATACCACCCTGGAAATATACGTTATAAGGCGGTCTGATAGGCGCATCAGCACTGAGTTCTATGGATGATCCCTGAACGAAAGCTCCTGCAGCCATTACAACGTCGTCCTCGTATCCAGGCATTCTCCAGGGTTCAAGGGTCACATGGGAGTCTATGGGTGCTGCTTCCTGCACTCCCTGGCAGAATGCTACCACCTTCTCTTTGGAGCCGAGTCTTACTGCCTGAATGATGTCTGAACGCTTGTCTTTTGAGCCGGGACAGACCTCATATCCCAGTTTTTCGAAGGCTCTGCCAAGTACGGTAGCGCCCTTGATGGCTCCGTTTACCACTCTGGGGCCTATGAAAAGCCCCTGGAACATGGATCTGGTCTGTCCGAAGGTAAGCCCGCATTCTCCGCCGATCCCGGGACAGGTCATCCTGTACTGGATGCGGTCGATGAGCTCAGCCTTTCCTGCGATATATCCGCCTGTAAGAGCCAGTCCGCCGCCCGGATTCTTGATGAGCGAGGACGCCATAACGTCGCAGCCGACCTCTGTGGGTTCCATGTAGTCTGCAAATTCGCCGTAGGAGTTATCCACCATCTTGATGATCTTCGGATCGATGGAGTTTACGAATTCAGCCCATTCTTTGATCTCATCGACGGTCTTGGCTTTGGTCCAGCCGTATCCTGTGGATCTCTGGACAGTGACCATGCGGGTCCTGGGACCTATGGCATTTCTGACACCTTCCAGATCGATCTTACCGTCAGGAAGAAGTTCAACCTGCTTATATGAGATACCGTAATCCCTGAGTGATCCGTTTCCTTCTTCATAATCAGAGAGGCCGATGACAGTCTTCATGGTGTCATAAGGTGTTCCCGTGCAGTAAAGAAGCTCATCGCCGGGTCTGAGAAGCCCCAGAAGTATGAGTGAAAGCGCGTGGGTGCCGTTTACGATGGTGGGACGGCACAGAGCCTTTTCAGCGCCGAAAACACCGGCGTAGACCTTTTCGATCATGTCACGGCCCGGGTCATCATAGCCATAACCTGTATTCCAGTTGAAATACATGTCTGCCATGCGGTTTTCCTGGAAGACCTTCAGCACCTTATACTGATTGTAGGCCATGATGTCGTCCAGTTCACGGAACTTATCACTTACCTCGCTCTCAGCCTCGTTCACAAGATCGATGACCTTATTGTCTATACCAAACCTCTCATTGAGAAAACGTTCACTTAAATTCATAAAAAAAACAACCTTTCCTTTTAATCATAATATGATCCGTAAGCGCGAAGAATATGCGCTCCGGAGTTTCCGCAGTGCCGGTACTTAGCGATCGCCGGCGAAGCGGTTAAATTCATACTGCCGAAGGCAGAACGGTGAAAAAGATAGATGCTTATCCGTATTTATACGGATAAGCATATAATCTTTTTAGCCGTCGATCGCGAAGCGATATGAATTGATCAGATACAGCAGCACCGTGATCCGCATACAAATATCATGAGAGCATTCCGGAATAATGTGCTCAAGAATTTTCTGCAGTGCCGGTACTTAGCGACCGGCAAGCGCAGCGCAGACGGAGCTTAGGACCGCTGCACTGCAGACTTAAGCGAAAGCGGTTCTTGAGTACATTATTCCAATCTCTCCTCTTCCCATTCCATATCCTTCACCAGATCCCGCTTTACGTTCATCTTCTGCCTTGCGTAAAGCTGAGTGGTGGTAACCTGCTCGTGATCCAGAAGCGCAGCTACATCGAATATTGAATTGCCTCTGCCGATGAGAGACGTAGCTGCCGTTGCTCTCAGCTTGTGAGGGCTGTATCCGCCTTTTCTGGTGGTGTTCAGAGCTATTGCGGTATATTTTTTGACCAGCTCTCTTATCTGTCTCTGAGTGATTCTTTTGCCCTGGAGACTGAGGAAAAGCGCATCCTTGTCCTCAGGCGCCAGCTCAGCATCGCTGGGTCTCTCGTTGTCGATATAGTCGTGGATGACCGCAGTCACAGAATTGTTCAGGGGCATTATGGATTCCTTGCCCCTCTTCCTGTAGATCTTGAACTCTCCCCTGTTGAAGTTAAAAGAACTGACGTTCAGCTGCTGGAGCTCGCTGAGACGGAGCCCGTAAGTCAGGAATAAAATGAGAATGGCCTTGTCGCGTTTCTTGGTCTTCTCCCAATAACCGTATTCCTTCTGAGTAAGCCCCTCCCCTGTCGTGACCGCATCCAGCATGATCATCACTTCGTCGTCCTGAAGGGCCTTTATCTCCTTTTCTCCGGGTTTAGGCACCCTGATCGGGTCGAATCCGTCGGTGATGTTCTTGTCCACAAGCTCATCCCGGTAGAGATATTTGAACATAACGGATACCGAGGATTTTTTGCGGGCAAGGCTCTTGGAATCATTGGAATAATAGGTCACGGCCTTCTCGGTCTCCACCTTGTAATTCCTGCAGTAGTCTATGAACATGTTTACGTCCACAGCCTTGACCTGATTGAGTTCGGAAGCCTTGATCTCAGAGGTGTTCTTCGCCTCCGTGAGATCAGTTTCGTCGATTAGATACCTGAAAAAGAACCTTATATCGTGCAGATAGGCAAGCCTTGTCATGGGGAGCACGTTTCCCTTGAGATACGCAAAAAATCCCCTCAGAAACCTGGGGAGTTCCTTCTCGATCTCTTCGCACTCGACAATTATCTCGTTTTCATTGCGGATCACATTGTCGGGTTTGTCCGACTTGTTGTGGATCCTTATTTCTGTTCTATCTGCCATACTATCTGTTCTACAGCTTCATCCATGGTGATATGGCTGAGATTATACCATATCATGTCCTGATATCTTTTGAACCAGGCTTCCTGGCGTTTGGCCAGATGTCTGGTGTTCTGTTTGATCTTTTCCAGAGTCTCCTCATAGGTGTAGACTCCGTCAAAATATGCCAGGACCTCCTTGTATCCGATGCCTTTCATGGATATGTCGTCCTCGCTGATCCCGCGTTCCAGCAGTCCCTTCACCTCGTCGAAAAGTCCTGCATCCACCATGATGTCCACTCTTCTGTTGATCCTGTCATAGAGTTCGCTGCGGTCTCTGGTCACGCCGAACATTATGGTATCGTAATCCTCAGTGCGGCTGAACTTGTTGAAGTCTCCCATGCTGCTTCCCGTGGACGCGGCTTCCAGAGCCTTTATGACTCTTATTAGATTGTTGG
>JAEEGF011762732.1_pt1 | contig 15725 bp, 5 predicted proteins | sample 9134171 | NCBI WGS metagenome assembly JAEEGF01 (sample SAMN16246542, study PRJNA631951) | gut metagenome | biome: gut microbiome; feature: rumen; material: AP-attached | host: Bos | place: Iran: Karaj | collected 2018-10
GAGGTCTGCGTCCGTATCGTCTACAACGGTGACAACGAACTGCCGAGCAACAATACCTACTATGCCATGAGCTGTGAAGAATGCATCATTCCTGGTCCTGGCACCTGCGAGCCTGGTGCACCTATCCACAGCGAACTGGTTGATGCCAACCACATCAAGGTGTGGTGGGGCGATCAGCCCGCTGCTCCGATTAACGAGTGGTTGTACTACGACGATGGCACCTATGCTACGAGCGTTGGCGCTGGCGGCACCCTCTACTGGGGTACTATGTTCCCGGCTGCTTCGCTGGCTCCGTATGCAGGCACCAGCCTGACTAAGGTTGCTATCTCCACTTCTTATGCCTGCACTGCTACTCTGAACGTCTATGTCGGTGGCGCACAGCCTGGTGGCTCACCCGCTGCCACTCAGACCTTCACGATGGCTGGTGACCAGCAGTTCATGGAAATCAACCTGAACAACGCTGTTCCGGTTGACGGTACTCAGAACTTGTGGATTACGTTCTACCAGAGCGGTGAGAACTATCCTGCCGATGCTTGCACCGACACTGGCGAAGCCAACAATCGTTGGGTGTCCGTCGACGGTGTTGAGTGGCTGGATTTGGCCGCTGCTGGCCTGCCTGGCTATGGCTGGATGATCCGTGGCTTCGTGACGAACCAAGGCAAGGGCGGCGAACTCGTCACTCTGCCTGAGTTCAAGGGCAATGTTGGTGGTGAGCTGAGCCACACCGAAGTGGTGAGCAGACCTGCCGACCTGAGCTTCATGAACCGCGCCAGCTTGGTGAAGTACAACGTGTATCGTTCGACCGAGGCCAACGGCACCTACACCATGATTGGTGAGGTTGCTGAGACCGGTGCTACTTACTACGAGTACATCGATTCGCCGACCGAGGCTGGTACATACTACTATCAGGTCCGCGCCTACTATGACGACGACTGCGAATCCGATCCTGCCATGGCTGCTGATGACCCGGCCCACAACTATGTGAGCGAGACCACCACGACCATTGGTTTGGTTGAGAACGACGACAATGTCGCCCTCTACCCGAACCCGACCAATGGCAACGTGACGATCGAGGCTGCTGGCATGAGCCGCATCACCGTGGTGAGCGTCCTCGGCCAGGTGGTCTACGACACCGAACTCAATGCTGACAACTACATCCTGAACATGGGTCAGTTCAACGCTGGCCTGTACATGGTGCGTGTCTACACTGAGAACGGTGTGACCGTCAAGCGCGTCACTGTCATGCAATAAATGACAATTGGTTGATGTAGAGACGTGCCCTGGCGCGTCTCTACGACCAACCAAAAAAATGGAAAGGCAATCCGAAAGGGTTGCCTTTCTTTTTTTGAAAAAAATACATTTTCGACTAAGGGTAAAACGAAAGTTGTCAGTCTTACCAATGTCGACAAAATGTTAAACGCGTTTACTATGCATTCTTTTTTTTCTATAATGCCTAGTTATAATGCTGTCACCATGCCATCTGGCACTGGTGCGTTTCTCATTTATACACAAAGAAACAATTTAATTCACCTATTTATTAACTTAAAATCAATCATTATGAAAAAGAAAGTATTTTCTTTGATGATGACGCTTTTGCTTGCTTTCATAGGCGTGGCAAAGGCAGATGTAGTAACGATTGGAGAGGGTACGAGTACCACTTACTATGGTCCGTTCAACTCCCTTTGGGGCTACTCGTTCGTTGAGCAGATTTACACTGCCGACGAAATCGGAACTGCTGGAACGATTACTTCCATCAGTTTCAACATGTCGAGCACTTCCGAGGAAACCAACTCGGTAGATGTCTTCATGAAAAATGTTTCGAGAACCCAGTTCTCGGACAACACTGATTGGGAGCCTGTCACGGCTTCGGACATGGTGTTTAGCGGTACGGTTACCTTCAGCCCCGGCTGGACGACCATCACGCTCGACACCCCGTTCGAGTATGACGGCTTTAGTAACCTGATGATTGGTATGCACGAGTACACCCCGGGCTACAGCACTCGTTACTTCTACTACACCAGTGCTACTAATGCGTTGATTTCGGCTCATAGCGACACCGCTGACCCGAATCCTTACGACATTGGCTCGTTCACTGGTACTAAGTATGTGCAGAACTACCGTGTTAACCTTCAGATGGACATCATCCCTGGCGGTGGTGCCTCTTTGGGTGACAGACTCCATGTGAAGTACCTTGCTGGTGAGGAAGAAATCGTTGACTCACTGAACTTGGGTACTCGCCCGATTGGCGCTTGGATGGAGCCCTTCAATTTCATCATGTACAGTGAAGGTCCGACCTATACTGTGAACGTCCTTGATTTCACCCCGAACGAAGACCTCTTTGTCGTTGAAGGTGTGGAATTTCCTTTCCAAGTGAGACACAACCAAGATGTTGATTTGACGATGTTCACCAACGGCACTCAAGCCGGTTTGATTGAGCGTCAGTTTGTTGCCATCACTGAAGGCGACCGTGCTGCTCACGTTTGGCCCGTTGTGGTTGAGCTTTATGCCCCTGAAGTCCCTGACGTTTGGGAAATGGCTTGCGAAGAAGCTACAACATTCCCCTTCGTGGAGGTTCCTGCTACGGCTCACAACACGATCTTGCATAACGACTACACCCTGCCTTTCCCCGAAATTCCGGAAGGCTACGATGCTGTCTATAAACTTGTGTTTGACCATGACCAAATCCTTGATGCCAGTGTTACCGCTGGTGAAAATGGTAAGGTGGCTCTCTACACCGAAGACTTCTACGGTGAAAACGGCCCCATGGCTCACAACAACTATACGGGTATCCAAATGGGTGGCGGTGGCTCTGGCGCAGCTTTCGAAGCCATGATTGGTGACGAAACCTCAACCTCCTCTTTGACCTACTTCCCCTTCCATACCCTTTGGAACTACTCTTTGGCCGAGAACCTCTTCCTCGCTTCAGAGTTGAACGAGGCTGGTGTGACCAGCGCTCCGATGACCAGCCTGAGCTGGTATGTGTCGTCCACCACTTGCACTACCCCTCAAAGCGGTATCAGCATCTGGATGGGCAATGTCAGCGATGAAGCTCTGACTGGCACTTCACACACCACTGCAGGCATGACCCTCGTCTATACGGGCAGCGGCATTCTGCCTGTTGCAGGTGAATGGAATGAGTTCGTTTTCAATGAGGGTACATTCTCTTGGGACGGACACAGCAACGTGTTGATCCTCTGCCAGAGACAGAATGGCTCATGGCAAGGTAGCGTGAGCTGGCAGACCCACAATCCTGGCTTTGCTGCCACATGCTATGCCTATACTGACACTGCTCCTGGTTATGATGCAACTACTCAAACCTACAGCATGTCCACTTCCACTACCAACCGTGCCAACATCATTATGAAGAGCAATGGTGGTCGCGCTGTCAACCGCGATGTTACTGTCAATTTCGAAGATCAGCAAATCCCTGCTGAATGGAACAATGACGCCACCTATCCTTGGGTTGTCGTGAACGAGAATGGTTCCTATGTCATGAAGAGCAGCAACGGCGGTAATGCCAGCACCACTTCAACCATCTCTGCTACCTATGATCTCAACAACACTGGTAGCATCAGCTTCGATGCTTTGTGCATGGGCGAAGGTACCTCCACGATTTGGGACAAGTGCATCTTCTCCATCGATGGTGTACAACAGTTCTCATACGGTGCCAATGTTGCTGGTTGGAACAACTACAGCTATGACCTTAACCCCGGTACGCATACCTTCACTTGGAGCTATTCAAAGGACAGTAGCGTTAACCCGACGGGTGACTACTTCATGGTCGACAATGTGACCGTTACTGGCATGGGTGATCCTCTGCCTGAACCGGAAATCACTTACAGCTTTGGTCCTGTCATTGAAGATCTGCCTCTGAGAGGTGGTACCTATTATCTGGTTGCCTCTTCAACGGATCCCGACTTCGAAGTGACGATCAATGCTGAAGATATGCCTTGCCCGGAAGTTGATGGCTTTGCTTTCAACCCGACTCCTGTTGACAATGCCGAGGGCATCGAGCCTGGTAGCGTCACATTGCGTTGGAACATCCCGTCCAATACCACTGGTTGGCGTCTGATCTTTGGTACTACTTACCATCCGGAACCTGGTCATCCTCAGACAATCATGTTCCCTGAAGACGGTAGCTTCACCACTGCTTTGGCCAACAGCTACACTGTCCGTAACCTGTGGAACAACACCAACTACTTCTGGAGAGTGGAATTCACCAACGACGGTTGCCCCGAAGGCGTGAGCAGCCCTGTTTGGGGATTCACCACACACCTCAACATCCCGCAGAACCTCACTGCTGTTGACTACACTGTGTTTGATGACGAAACGGTTGTCCTGAACTGGAATGCTGTTGTCGACCGTACTTACCGCCAGTACAATGTGTACCGCAATGGTGAACTCATCGGCAACACTCAGGTGAACAACATCGGTAACACCACTTACACTGATGGTCCTCTGGCCTACAACATGGAAGGATATACCTACTATGTGACGGCTGTTTATGATGAAGGCGAAAGCGCTCCGTCAGATCCTGTTACCGTGAAGGTTTCGGGCTACGGCAACGTTGACGGTCATGTGTTCGAGCAAGACGGCACGACTGGTATCGCTGGTGCCACTGTGACGATGGTTGGTATGGACGAATTCAATGTCTCTCATACTTACAACTTCACAACCAATGCTCAAGGTTACTATAGCGGCCACATCTATGCTGGCAACTACAACGGTTCAGCTGCCAAGGATGGTTACCAAACCATCTACGAGCCTGTTCAAGGTAATCCGATTGCCATGGTCTACAACCAGACAACGAGCCCCGTCGACTACATCCTCGACGAGAACTTCGATCCCGTCTGCTCAGTCCTTGCTGAGTACTATCCTGATCCGGAAGACATCAACGCTCCTTACGTGAAGGTTTCTTGGGGTTGCGGTCTGCCTGGTGAGGAAATCATCGAGCCTTTCGAGACTGGCGACTTCAGCCTGTTCGATTGGCAGATCGACGCCAACTATCCTTGGAGCATCACCACGACCAATCCTTACGAAGGCACCTACTGCATGAAGAGCGGCGGCGCTGGCGTTGCCAGTGTGGTTAGCAACATGAGCGTGACGGTGAACATCCCCGCCGACGGTCTGATGAGCTTCTTCGGTAAGATCAGTTGCGAAAACAACTGGGATTACGGTTACTTCTACATTGATGGTGTCCAGATGGCTAGCTTCACCGGTGCTGGTAGCTGGATTGAGAAGACTTATGATGTTACCGCTGGCGACCACAACTTCATGTGGCAATACACGAAGGATGCTAGCGTGAACAGCAATGACGACTGCTTCTATGTCGACTACATCCACTTCTACAAGCAGCCTGCTCCTCCTACTCCTCCTGTTCCTGGCATGACCTACGACTTTGAAGACCACTCCATGCAGGGCTGGACTTCGGTTGATGCCGACGGCGACGGTCGCGGTTGGATGGTTGGTAGCGAGTTGATGAGCGGCGTCAACGGCCACAACAGCTCTTCTGACTTCGTCTTCTCACAGAGTTACGACAATAGCTGGGGTGTCCTCTATCCCGACAACTACCTCGTTTCACCTCAGGTGCAATTGGGTGGTATCGTGAGATTCTACGCTTGTGCCCAGGATGCCAACTACGCTGCTGAGCACTTCGGCGTGGCCGTTTCGACGACCAACACCAACCCGAGCTCGTTCACCATGGTTCAGGAATGGACGATGAGTGCCAAGAGCGTCGGCGAACCTGGCAAGCCTGTCAGAAATAGCCGCAGCGGCCGTGAGCAAGGCAACTGGTATGAATACACCGTTGACCTGAGCGCTTACAGTGGCAATGGTTATGTGGCCATCCGTCACTTCAACTGCAGCGATATGTTCTATCTTGATGTCGATGACATCACTATCGGTGAACCTGGCAAGGGTATTGCTGACAACACCCGTTCATTGTCTCACTACAGAATTTATCGTACCAACTGCTACAATGATGGTCCTTACACTGAAGAGAACACCGTTTTGCTGGCCACCAACTGGCCTGGTGACACCATCTATATCGACATTAGCTGGCCGGATGCCGCTCCTGGCGTCTACAAGTGGGGTGTCGGTACGGTCTATGAGGGCAACCGTGGTGAAATGGTTGAAGGCCCCATCAGCTGGACTGCTCCTGTCGCCGTCAACCGCAGCGCTGCTGCCGATAACGATCCTAACCCAGTTTCGGGCGAAGACAATGGCGTCCGCGCTCCTTGGGATCTGATGGCCACCTTCCAAGCTCCTGAGGCTGCTCATTACGGTGTGGTCACCGATGGTAACTACATCTACACCTCCAACTGGGGCTATGCTTCTGCTGCTCACAACTTCTACAAGTATGACATGCAGGGCAACATGATTGAAGGCTTTGAGATTCCTGGCTGTGGCACACTTCGTGGCATGACCTTCGATGGCCAATATGTCTACGGCGTTGCCAACAGCAGCACTGTCTACTGTGTCGACCTGAACAACCATACTTTGGTTAGCACCTTCACCAGCGCCTATGGTGCTCAGCGTGGTATCGCCTACGATTCTGAGCGCGACGGATTCTGGGTAATCGGTAACTGGAGTGGTAACCTGGCCCTCATCAACCGTTCGGGTGCCATCGTGACCACTGGTCCTACTCCGTCAAGCGTTTCCGACCTTGCTTACTACAAGGACGAGAACAACGTCGAACATGTGTTCTGCTTCAACAACTCCGACAATGGTGTGTATGACTACAACATCACAACCAACACACTCGGTGGTTCTGTGTTCAACTTCTCGGCTGTTCCTGGCTTCAATGCCGGTACTTCTGGTGGTTGCCACGTTGGCGAATACAACGGCATGATGGCTTTCTTTGGCGACCTCCAGCAAGATCCGAACCTCATCGGTATCTATGAACTGAGAAATGGTGGTGGCGTTGGTCCGACTCCTGGTCCTGGCGGCGAAAACCTCAACCAACTTGCCCTGCCTCGTGAGAGCGAGACCATCTGGTCGAACTGCCTCGATAAGGACATGTGGCTTGATGCCGTTGATGTCACCGTGCTGCTCAACAGCGCTGACAGTCCTGAAGGCGTCATGGTAGCCCTGACCAACTTGAACGAGTACGAACAGGCTGCTTATCCTGTCGACCCCGTCACTCTCGATGAGACTGGCTTCTATGCTTGGGATCACTTCCGTAAGGGTGAATATTCAGTTAAGGTTGAATTTGATGGTTACGAACCCATTGATGATACAGTGAGCATTTGGGACGAAACCCACCTCCGTTATGTGATGACCGAAATCCTCTACGGTGTCGGTAATGTCTATGTCTCCCGTACTGGCTGGGCCATGTGGGACGAGGCTAACATTCCTGGCGGCGGCGGTGGCGGCCAAGGCGGCAATGGTGACACATTCAGCTATGACTTCGACAATGGTATGCCTTCCGACTGGACGACCCTCGATGCTGATGGTGATGGCCTTACTTGGGTTTCGAGCATGACACCTGGTATCTATCATAACAGCGGTGTTGACCTGACTGGCACTGGTCACAACAGCTCTGCTCACTATGTGATTTCAGGTTCTTATGCCAACCAAACTGGACAAGTTCTGTATCCTGATAACTACCTCGTTTCGCCTCGCGTGAACATTGCTGCTGGTTCAACCTTCAGCTTCTGGGCTTGCGCTCAGGATGCCAATTATGCAGCCGAGCACTATGGCGTCTCTGTTTCAGACAATGGTACTGACTGGACTTTGGTTCAGGAGTGGACGATGACTGCCAAGGACGGCGGCAACACGATGAGCGCTGGCCGCGATGGCAACAACCGTGCCCAAGGCAACTGGTATCAGAAGACTGTTGACCTGAGCGCCTATGCTGGTCAAAAGTATATCGCCATCCGTCACTTCAACTGCTACGACCAGTTCATCTTGAATGTTGACGATGTTGAGTTGACCGCTGGTGCCAAGGACGGTGGTGACCGTCACTTCGAGTACTATAAGGTGTTGTGCACCAGTATCGACGGTGTGCCGATCTACAACCACAATACAGTACATCCGTTCTGTCAGTTGACCACTGATGGACCTTACAATGCTCCGCTTGTCGAAGGCGAACACTACCTCTGCAAGGTTGCTGCAATGTACAGCACTGGCATGAGCGCTTGGAGCGAGCCTGTTGAATGGGAGTATGAACCTTGCGATCACTGGGGACCTGTCGACGAAGTTTCCGTTGACGCTACTACCCAAGGTAACCACATCCAGTGGGTGTTTGAACATGGTTACAACCCCTACGGTGGTGATACTCCTGGCCCTGGCCCGGGTGAAGGTGATGCCTTCAGCGTTGACTTCGAAGGTGGTCTGCCTGCTGGCTGGACCGTTATCGACGGCAACAACGATGGTTGGACTTGGTGCTTGACCAGCGCTATCCCGACCACTTGGACTTACTATGCAAGCTTGACGCTTGACTGGTATCACAGTGGTACGAACGCCATCTGCAGCGGTTCCTACATCAATGGTGTTGGTGCCCTGAATCCGGATGAATACCTCGTTTCGCCTCAGGTGAACCTCGCTGCTGGTTCGCAACTGAGCTTCTGGGTAGCTGCCACTGACGCTAGCTATGCTGCCGACCACTTCGGCGTGTTCGTCTCCGACGACATGAGCAACTGGACTTCGGTTCAGGAGTGGACGCTGACTGGCAAGAAGAACGGTATGATGGGCGGTGCTGCTTCACGCAACGGCGAAGGTCTGAGACTCGGTACTTGGTACAACTACAGTGTTGACCTGAGCGCTTACGCTGGCCAGAAGTATATCGCCTTCCGTCACTTCAACTGCTACGACCAGTACATCATGTGCTTGGACGACATTGAACTGACCAGTGGTGCCAAGAGCTACAGTACTACGGAAAGCGGTATGATGGGCAGTGTCTATGCTGTCAACATCACTGATATCGACAACTTCGACGAACGTGTGATCTTCCTCCACAACCTGATCAATGACGCTCGCTTCGATGTCGTCAACGGCGAAGCCGCTGGTATGTTCATCGTGAGCGCCGCCCAAGGTTATGAAGACCTCGACCTCGAATTGGCTGTTAAGGAATTCACCTATAACAACGCCAACCAGTTCAGCATGATGGATAAGGTCCAAGCCGCTAGCATGGCTCGCGCCTACAAGGCCGAAATGCCCGCAAGCTTCACCAACTCGATGATGATGGACATCTTCGCCAAGTCGCGTGACAATGCTCATTGCGCTGATGCTTATCCGTTCTGCACCGACGAAGGTATGTACGAGTTCCCGGCTGGTGTCAACGCTGGTAGCGGTGAAACTGGTCCTGACTACGACTGCTTGTACACCACGCCTAACCCAGCTTGGTACTACATGAAGATATCTGATCCTGGTGATATGGACATTTACATGTACAGCACGCCTAGCGTCGACATCGACTTCTGCTGCTGGGGCCCGTTTGCTGACCCGATTTCACCTTGCCCGAACGGTTTGACTTCAGACAAGGTCGTCAGCTGCAGCTACTCTGCCGCTCCTACCGAGAACTGCCTGATTCCTTCAACCGCCCAGACTGGCGAGTACTACATCCTCATCATCACCAACTACTCGAACCAAGCTTGCAACATCAACTTCAGCAAGGTTAGCGGCAGCGGCAGCACTGACTGCAGCATCGTCGTTCCTACTGTTGACCTCATCGGCTTCTTGATCACTCAAGATGGTGAATACCTGGCCTTTGCTGGTCCTGATGATCGCGAGTATACCGACATCGATGAATTTGGTGACCACGAGTACTGCGTCCGCCCGATCTATCCTGGCGAAATGACGCTGCCCGACCACAACTATGGCTGGTCCATGGGTTGCCCGGTCTGCGAGTTCGGTCCTAACGGCCAAGGCACTTGCGAACCTGGTGCACCTATCTATGGTGAAGCTTTGAACGAAACCGACCAAGTGAAGATTTGGTGGGGCGAGCAGAATCCTGGCCCAGGCGGCTGCGAAGGCGACGAATTCACCGTTAACTTCGAAAGCGGCATTCCTGCTGGTTGGACGACCATCGATGCTGATGGCGACGGCTACAACTGGAACCTCGCTAGCACCACCATGGGTACTGGCTATGGCCATAACGGTTCATCCGACATGGTCTTCTCACAGAGCTACGACAACAACTTTGGTGCTCTCACTCCCGATAACTACCTTGTGACACCTGCTGTGACCCTCTGCGAAGGCTCGACATTCAGCTTCTATGCCTGCGCTCAGGATGCCAGCTGGGCTGCCGAACACTTTGGTGTGGCTATCTCCGATGACGGTGTCAACTTCGGTATGGTTCAGGAGTGGACAATGACCTCTAAGGGTCAGCCTTACAGTGGTCCTCGTGGCATGCGTGACCAGGGTAACTGGTATCAATATACCGTTGACTTGGGTGACTATGCTGGTGAAGGCCGTTACATCGCCATCCGTCACTTCAACTGCACCGACATGTTCTACATCGATGTCGATGACATTCAATTGACTGCTGGTGCTAAGAGCCGCGCCAATATCGTGAAGTACAACGTGTACCGTTCTGACGACAACGCCAACTACACTTTGATTGGTGAGGTTGCTGCTGTTGCTGGTCAGACCTACTACGAGTACATCGATACGCCTGCTACTGCTGGTACTTACTACTATCAGGTGCGTGCTGACTACGGCGACTGCGAGTCAGAACCTGCCGTATCGGGTGTGAACCCGGCTGTCAACTATGTGAGCGTCCAGACGACGGGTGTTGATGAGAACAGCGACAAGGTTGCCCTGTTCCCGAACCCGACGAATGGCAACGTGACCATCCAAGCCAACGGCATGAGCCGCATCACTGTGGTGAGCGTCCTCGGCCAGGTGGTCTACGACACCGAACTCAATGCTGACGAATTCACCCTGAACATGGGTCAGTTCAACGCTGGCCTGTACATGGTGCGCGTCTACACTGAGAATGGCGTGACCGTCAAGCGCGTCACTGTCATGCAATAAATGACACTGCGGAATTGATTTCCGCGAAAATTGGGCGGCATCCTTTTGGGTGCCGCCCTTTTTTATTATTTTTGCGCCAAATTTCAAGATATGACCATTAAGGAAATTCAAGATAGCATCGTAGAGGATTTTTCCATGTTTGACGACTGGATGGACCGCTATGCCATGCTGATAGAGATGGGGAAGGAGTGTCCCATCATCGATGCCAAGTACCGTGACGAGGCTCACCTTATCAATGGCTGTCAATCGCGCGTGTGGCTCAATGCCGAGCTGAAGGACGGCAAGGTGTATTACAGCGCCGACAGCGACGCGGTCATCACCAAAGGCATTGTCAACTTATTAATTAAAGTGTTCTCGGGTCAGACGCCAGAGGACATCCTTGCTGCCGACCTTTCGTTCTTGGACGAGATAGGGCTAAAGGAACATTTATCGCCTACGCGTTCCAACGGCCTCTTGGCTATGTTGAAACAAATGCTGCTCTATGCAGAGGCATATAAATTGAAGGAGGGACAATCATGACACAGGAAGAGACCAACACTTTGAAAGAGACCGTCATTTCGGTTTTAAAGACCATCTATGACCCTGAGATTCCCATTGACATCTGGACATTACACTTGATTTATGGTGTAGAAGTTGACGAAGAAGGTAATGTGAAGATTGTAATGACGGTGACAGCACCAAATTGTCCTGTAGCTGAAACATTGCCCGCTGAGGTTCGCAATCGTGTGCAAGCCATTATGGGTGTGAATAAAGTCGATGTGGAATTAACCTTCGATCCCGTTTGGAGCATCGACATGCTCTCCGACGAAGCCAAAGCCGATTTGGGCTTGGATGGGGAGTACGGTAGTTTTTCCGCTTCGGATTTCCTGTATTGAAAATTCTGCCTTGCATGTCATTCCTACATGGGCTTGTGCGCTGTGGGAATCTATGTGAGGCGGAATTCTCTACAGACGACCCTTGAAGCCATAGATCCCATTCCGCCACACGGCCTTACGCTGGGATGACATGGCTTCAAGTGTCTTCTAAAACTTGCTAGAGATTGTCGTAATTTTCAAGCAAATCCTTCGCCATTCCAAGGAACATAAACGCCACTGCGTTAAAGTCCATATTGAGGTCCTTGCTGAGGCCTACGCGGTCCTTGAAGATGGCCACGTTGAACCATTGCAGGCATTGGAAGGCACGATGGAAATAGAGACGTTGCAGCTCTTCCTTGGTGGGTTTATGGCCCACATAGGCTTCCAATAAGGCCAAAGCTTTGTCGAAGCCCACATTGCCGTAGCAGGCGATGTCGTAGAAGGGGTCGTTCATGCCTGCAAACTCCCAATCCAAGACATAGAGTCTGTCGCCGCTAATGACGAGGTTGGTGGGCTGGTAGTCGCAATGGCAGGGCACCTTGGGCACATTGACTTGGGTGGAGCGGATGGCGTCGAGTTTCTTGCGGAGGTCCAGGTATTCTTGTGGGAACACATAACCCGTCTCAAGGCAATAGTTTTGGTCGGCATCAAGGCGGCCAAAGGCATTGTAATCGCGGAACTTCATGTCGGAGTTGTGGATTTTCTTCAACGCTTTCACCGACATTTCATTGTAGGAGACCACATCAGTGGTGCTCATGATGGTGCCTTCCACGTATTCAGCCAGCTTTTCGCCCGAGCGGATCTCCACATATTCAGTAATGTTATTCAGTCCCAAGCGATTGACTTCCTGGATGTTGGCCCATTCTTCTTCGCGGTCGACGAATTTCTCGGCAAACTTACCTGGCACACGGTAGGTGTATTTCTTGCCTTGGCATTCAACGACGTAGGTGTAGTTGCTCATGCCACCTTCGAGACGCATCACGATTTTGGCGTCGTGGGCATGAAGTAGTGCATTTACTCTAAAAACGATGTAGTCTTCAATAGTCATGGTAGTATATTATTAAATGAATTATGTCATTTGATTTGGTCGGCAAAGATACATTTTATTCGCATTGTAATGTAGTATCGGATGCGTCTTTTTATTGAATTGTAATTTATTTCAACGGGAAAGACCTTGATAAGCGATTTTATTGTATTTTTGCAGCCGCAATAGGGGATTTAGCTCATCTGGTAGAGCGTCAGGTTCGCAATCTGAAGGTGGCCGGTTCGAGTCCGGTAATCTCCACGAAATCAAGAAACAAGCCGCTGATTATTCAGCGGCTTGTTCTGTTTCTGCGATTTGGTTGACCACAATAACGTTATCATTTTTCAGACGTACCTTCAGCCAACGTTCGATGCGGTCGTGCAGTTCGGAATCCATGGGTATGGCAGTGGTGATAAACGCGATGATTTGTTCAGTGGCGGTGCCATCGGACGCATGTACCGAAGAACCTCTGCTAAGGCTGACCTCAATGATGTCTGGGTATTGCGTGAATAGCTCTTTGGAAATAGCATCGACGGGAATCTCTTTCGATTGATAGTCGGAAAGAGCCGTCGTCAGTTTGGCAATACTGTCGTTCAACATTTTGATTTGCTGGTCGGTGTGCTCGTATATGCCCTTTACGATTTCCACCTCGGAAAACTCCTGGCGCATGCTGGTGGCATCTTCGTGGAAGACGATTTGGCTGCGTGTGATACCGTATTCCTCTGCACTGTTATAGAACTTTTTCTTCGCTTCGTCGGTCAGGGTTTCTCCAGCGAGGAAAAGCTCCAATTTGGGTGATTTGCGCGAATAGGTGGCTTTATGGTCATAGATGAAACACTTGCCGAGATTCTTGTTTTCAGCCACCAAACGCTCAACATGGGTGATGAAGTTGTTCTCTTTTATGACACTGATGGCAGTGATGAAGCTTGGCACGATAACGATGAGTAGGATGAGATAAACCGCTCCTTTGGGCAAATGTTTCTTGGTTTCACCCGATGACTCCACAATAGGGAATCCGAAATATTTCACGGCAGCGAAGGTGGCCAAGGCGATGAAGACACTGTTGATGAGGAAGAGATAGAGTGCCCCGAAAATGACGGCTCCTTTCCAGATGGAGATGCCATAGCCGACGGTGCATAGAGGCGGCATGAGTGCGGTGGCGATGGCCACACCCGTGATGACACTGCCCTTGTCCTTACGTGAGGTCTCAATGATGCCTGCCAGGCCACCAAAGAGTGCAATCAAGACATCATAGATGGTGGGTTTGGTTCTGGCTAAGAGTTCAGAAGGGTTGGCCAAGCTCAAGGGACTGAGTAAGAAATACAGCGAAGAGGCAATAATGCTGATGATGACCATTACACTGTAGTTCTTCATCGATTCTTTTACTAAAAGATTGTCCTCAGTGGCTAGACCCAATCCAAAGCCTAAGATGGGACCCATCACGGGAGAAATCAACATGGCACCGATAATGACAGGGATGGAATTGACGTTCAAACCCACGGAGGCGATGATGATAGCGCAGGCTAGAATGAATACATTGGTGCCCCTGAAAGCGATGTTCTTTCGGATGGAAGAACTGGCATTCTCGTAGTCGATTTCATCGGAAAGGTGGATGAGAAATTTCAAATATATTAGGACTCTATGGAAGATGTTTTTCATGATGAAAATGATTAATCAATTTGCAAAAAACGGCAAAAAAGTTGAATTGCGCAAGAATCAACGGCGGAAAATGCTTCTAAAGGCAATCAGCATAGGGAAGATTTCGACACGGCCCAAGAGCATGATGAGCATGGCCGCCACTTTTTGGAAGCCCATAAATCCGGCATAGTTGCCCAACGAGCCGACTTCACCGAAACCAGGCCCGACGCTGCCCATGCAAGCGATGGATGCTGTCAGCGAAGTCTTGGTGTCCATGCTGATGGCAAATATGCCAGTTCCGATGGCGATGATGAGGATGTAGATGCCCATGAAGGTGATAATTGAGGTGACGTTTTCTTCTGTCTTCACTTGCCCGTCCAGCTTGGTTTGGTTGACATTCTTGAAACCAATAAGCGAACTTACCATGCTTTTCAGGCTTTTGACGACGATGACGAGACGGTCCATTTTCATGCCTCCAGAAGTTGAGCCTGAACAACCGCAGACCAAAGAACACAGTATCAGTATGCCCATACTGAACGTGGGCCAAAGGTTGGTGTCGGTTGTGGCAAATCCCGTGGTTGTGCTGAGTGAACAAACTTGGAAGGCTGCCAATCGCAATGCTCTTGGAAAAGAGGTGTAGCATCCGCTGTAGTATAGGTTGGCAGTGACGGCAAGTATGGCGATGGCGACAAGGGTCAAAAACCAACGGATGACTTGTGTGTTGAAGAGGTTCTTGCGTGTGTGTTTGTCGGGCCAAATGGTAGAGAACATGAGGCTGAAATTGGTGGCACCCATTAGCATGGCCACAATAAGGATGATTTCCACGAGGACATTGTCATAAAAAGCGACACTGATGTTTTTTGTGCAGAAGCCGCAGGTGCTGCAAGCCGACATGGCCAAAGTGGTGGCGTCAAACCAAGGCATTTTGGTGAGCCTTAAAGCAATGGCCGAAGCCGTTGTGATAATCAGATAGACGGCTAACATCCGATAGACGAAGTTTTTCTTTCGTCCGCCGTAGTAGGATTTGGCGAGGTCCGACAATTCCGCGCTGGCCAAAACGAGATGGCGGTCTTGTTGTGCAGAGATGACCAAAGAGACAAGGGTAACAATGCCGATGCCACCCATCCAGGCCGAGGCGATGCGCCAAAACTGTAGGCCATCAGGCAGGGCTTCAATGTCGTTGAGGATGGACGCACCCGTGGTGGTGAATCCCGACACGCTTTCAAAAAAAG
>JAEEGF011179370.1_pt1 | contig 15716 bp, 12 predicted proteins | sample 9134171 | NCBI WGS metagenome assembly JAEEGF01 (sample SAMN16246542, study PRJNA631951) | gut metagenome | biome: gut microbiome; feature: rumen; material: AP-attached | host: Bos | place: Iran: Karaj | collected 2018-10
TCTGAATGATGTGCGTTGGTCAGCCATGACCGATGAAGAAGGTCGTTATACGCTTTCAATTCCTGTATTTGTAACCACGTTGTATCTCTCTACGCCCGACTATAATGCGGTACAGCTGCCGGTACGTCCGGAATCCCAGACGACCAATATGGTAAGCTCCGTGTTCAAAGGGTTCTATAAAGATGCCAACGTGACATTCACTCATCAGGACGCCGATTTGGACAACACGTCAGCAGTAACGGTGGAGAACGATATTGAGAACACGTTGAATGCAGCAGTCCGCACCATCAACCGCGGTGGTGTTCCCGGTCAGGGCGCAGCCATGTTCATCAATGGTCTCACCTCGTTGAACGCTATTGCCCAGCCTCTGGTAGTCATCGACGGAGTACCCTGGGATATGCAGTACGACCGTACGACGCTTCACGACGGTTTCTTCAACAATGTTCTGAACACTATCGACGTTGAAGATATAGATAATGTACGCGTGCGTAACACGGGTACCGCTCTCTACGGTGCCAAAGGTGCAAACGGTGTCATCGAAATCACGACAAAGCGTGGTAAGAGCCGTGCCACCCGCATCGGCGTACGTATCTATGGCGGTTTTGAAACGACACCTTCTCTGATAGATGTAATGGATGGTCAGCAGCACCGCAATTATCTCTCCGAGATACTCGGTACCTATGTACCCGCCAATATTTCCGGCCGTCAGTCCTATCTGAATGGTATTGCCAGCCAGCCCTTCATGAACGAAGACAAGAACTACACGTTCTATGCCCAGTATCATAACAATCAGGATTGGCAGAAGGACCTCTACCATACGGCTTTCACCCAGAACTACAAAGTAAACGTACAGGGTGGTGACGAAATCGCCTTGTATGCCCTTTCTCTGGGTTACACCAAGTCCGATGCCACGGCCCGCAAGACCGACTTCAGCCGCTTGAACATCCGCTTCAATACAGACATCAACATGTTTGAGAACTTTGTGACGTCATTCGACATTGCCTACAGCCAGGTAAACTACAACCTGCGTGACAATGGTTGGGCTGCCGACTACAGCCAGGCCAACATTTCGTCACCAAACGTGCTGGGTCTTATCAACAGCCCGATGATTAACAAGTACGGCTACTTCCTGTATTGGGATGCTGTGAACAAGCAGAACGCCATTACCTTTTCCGACAAGGTGCTTGCCGGTAAGAACTATACCGACAACAACAACCCGTTCCGTTACGGTGAAAACTGGGGTACTGCTGCATTGGCCAATCCTTACTGGATTCTCGAAAACGGCCAGGGTGACAACAAGAACTATCAGGAGCAGACCCAGTTTGCCCTCAATGTTCATCCCCACTACAACATCACCCCGTGGCTGTCGGTTGGCGACCGTTTCGCTTACCTGATTAACCGTACTTCGGAGCTCTACTACCTGCCCGTTAACGGTGTTCCTCACAAGTCGGTTGAGGGTCTGGGCGAGGTTTACAGTTCCGTACGTTCGCAGTTTGGTGAAGAAAACACCATCTACAACAACTTCTATTTGCAATTTAACAGACACATGGGCGCCCACACGCTGACAGCTACCGGCGGTTTCCGTCTCAGCTCTTACAAGTATTCTGACAGCTATGTGCGCGGTTATAACAACGACAACGATAAGATGCCGAATGTTAGCTACGCTCTCCAGTACCTGACCTATGGTGGTACGAACGACAAGTGGCTCAACATGGCCTATTATCTGGATGCCCAGTACAACTATCTGAACCGCTACTTCCTCGATGCAACGGTATCGGCCGAGTCATCTTCACGCTTTGGTAAGCAAGCCTCCGAGGGCCTGAAGCTCTTCGGTGTGAAATGGGGCATCTTCCCCGCCTTGCGTGCATCTTGGCTGATTTCTTCCGAACCGTGGTTTGACGCCAAGGCCATCAACTCCTTGAAGCTCTCCGCCGGTTACGAAGAGTCCGGTAACGACAACATCGACTACTACGCAGCGCGTACCTACTTTGCCAACGCCAAGTTCTTCCAGCGTGCAACGGCTCTCCGCCTGGCCAACATTTCCAACACGGCCATTCAGTGGGAAACCACCCGCCGCTTCAACGCCGGTTTGGAGACCAGCATGTTCGACAACCGTTTGGCTCTTGGTTTGAACCTCTATTGGAGCAAAACCTCCAACCTGCTCACGAAGGAAACGTTGAGCTACCTCACCGGTCTTCCCTCCATTTGGGGCAACAACGGTCAGCTCAGCAACAAGGGTCTTGACATCCACGCCAACGGTATTCTCGTGAATACCCCGAACTTCAAGTGGCAATTAGGCTTCAGCATTGGTCATTACACGAACGAAATCACCAAGTTGCCGACTTCCACACTGACGTACTACAACCTCGATGCAGCCGGAAACAACGCTGGTGTTTACAAGACGATTGAAGGCTACACTTCCTCCATCTACGGTGTAGGCAATGTACTGACCAGCATCGGCAATGCCGCCGGAATCTTCTACGGTTACAAGACCGCAGGCGTATTCACTTCCGACGCCGAAGCCGCCAACGCCGGCAAGTACGGTTACCTCCGCTATCCCACAGGATACACAGGAGACCCCTACCGCAACTTCCACGCCGGTGATGTGCACTTTGTTGACCAGAACGGTGACGGTTGGATTTCCGACGCCGACCTCGTAGAGATTGGTGACCCCAACCCCGACATCTATGGTAACATCTTCACAAGCTTCAATTTCTTGAAGCACTTCACCCTCGATGTACTGTTCAAGTACTCCCTGGGCAATGACGTGTTCAACTATCAGGCTTCGCAGCTTGAGGCTGAGAACAACTTGTGGAACCAGAGCACAGCCGTTCTGAACCGCTGGACCTACAACGGCCAAGTGACCGACATGCCTCGTGCCGTCCTCACTTCCTCAAACCAGTGGGTAAACAACGAGCGCTTCTCCGACCGTTGGATTGAAGACGGTTCCTTCTTGAAGATGAAGAAAGTTCGCCTCACATATCGTCTCCCGCTCTCTCTCTCATGGTTGCAGGGACTGACCGTTTGGGGTGAAGCTAACAATGTATTTACTCTCACCAAGTACAGAGGTCTCGATCCCGAAGTTTCCATTGGCAATGGTGTCCTCTACCAGGGTGTAGACGCCGGTTTCCTGCCGCAGTCTCGTTCCTTCAACTTTGGTGTAACTATTAACCTGTAAAATTGCATAACAATGAAAAATAGAACAATTGTTTCAATACTGAGCATTCTTCTTGCTGCCAGTTGCATGTTCTCCTCGTGTGAGGACATGCTGACGCCCGACCTGGACCGTTATGCTACTGAAGACCGTTATGCACAGGACTCCGTATTCTCGGCATTCGGTATACTCAAGAGCATCCAGTCCATTGGTGAACGTTTTGTTATTCTCGATGCAGCCCGCAGCGACTTGGCTACGGTAGGTACTTACACCACTGACTCCATCAAGGCTTTGGCCAACTTCGAGAACCCCAAGGACGGTGACAATGCATTGCTCAATGTGGCCGACTTCTACCACATCATCAATTCTTGCAACTACTATCTGTCCCGCGTTGACACGGTGTCACAGAAGAACGGTAAGAACGAGATGTTGCGCGAAACGGCCCAGATCGAGACCATCCGCGCATGGGCTTATGTGCAGTTGGTTCGTTTCTACGGCAGCGTGCCCTTCGTTACCAAGCCTATTGGCGATGCCCAGACAGCTTTGGAACTGGAGAAATCGGCTCCCCGTGTGAACAAGGACAACCTCATTGACTATCTGCTCGAAGCCGGTCTCGGCCGCGCTTGGGAACTGCAGACCCAGTGGGGCCTGCCTTCCAACTATGGTCCTCTCTACTACTCCGGCGGTAGTGCTTACCAGTCCTCCGCTTGCTTCATTCCCGTGCAGCTGGTAATGGGCGACGCTTACCTCATGGCCAATAACTACCAGAAGGCAGCCGAGCTCTACTACGACTATCTGCTCAATGTCGGCAACAATGGCAGCGACAACAACAATGACTACAAGTGCGAGAGAATGGAATTCCGTCGTAACAATATCGAGGCCGTCGGTGTCGATGCCAGTCGTTGGGCCCGCTGCATGTCCAGCTACAACAGCAACGAACAAGCCGCCATCATCGTCGGCGCCGCCAACTCCACCATCGGTACCACGCTCAACGCCGTGCAGCATGTGTTCGGTTTCCAGACCTCTTCGCGCGTTACCACCTATGCTTCTGACGACGAAAGCACTGCTTCGACGTATGCCAGCACCAGTGTGACCGCCAACGAGCAGTATCAGCAGATTCTGCCTTCCGAGAGCTATGTATCGCTCAACGAGGAGCAGAAGTTCTGCCGTTACTATTCCGAGGGTAACACCGAAATCCGCGAGTATCTGGAGAACGTGGGCGACGGCCGTCTTTATGGCACTGCTCCCTACTGGAGCATGAGCAATTCACAGGACGACCGCATGCGCATCATCGCCAAGTTCGCAGCCCCCGGTTCTGCAAACTCGTTCATGAACAACCATGCCTATGGCTTCGACATGAACTATGCAATACCTATCTACCGCAAGTCTGAAGTGTACCTGCGCTATGCCGAGGCCGTGAACCGCATGGGCTACCCCGAACTGGCCTTTGCCGTGCTGAAGGACGGTCTGTTCCGCCAGAACTTCCCGACGCTGGACTATCATGACGAAAACGTGTACTGCCTCAAGTACGACACCACTTTCAACGAAGCCGGTGAACAGATTGACGTGCAGATTGACACCGTAGGCGTTGTGGTTTCCGCCGGATTCGATGAGGAAGGTACGGAACTGTTCGACACTTTGTACTATGCCGACGGTGCCGAGCCCGATCCCGCCCTGCTCAACGCTCCCTATTGGTCACAGCGTCCTTCGTCCATCACGGGCGGTATCTACTACATCTCCTATGCCGAGATGGAAGGAATACAGAAGTATCCGTTCCTCGACTTCATCACCAATGAGCGCTGGAACCGTCAGAACGCCGAAAATACTTCCTACGCAGGTATTCACGGACGTGGTTGCGGTAACACCGGAGGTCTGCAGGACACCGTTTACACCTATGCCCGCATGGTAGCCCAGAAGGTGGCCGAAAACCGCGCCCGCCTGCAGGGCCTGACCTACGACGAGCAGTTTGAACTGGCCGAAACGCTCTACAACGGCGACGAACTCCTTGTGACCGACAAGGACGAAATCATCAATGCCGTTGAAGACCTCATCGTCGACGAGAGCGCTCTCGAAACCGCTTTCGAAGGCCACCGCTTCACCGACCTCGTCCGCATTGCCGGCCACAAGAGCGACGGCAAGGCTTGGCTCGGCTGGAAGATGGGCCGCCGCGACAAGAAGGTGACCGACGACGCCAGCCAGTACGACGCTACGCTGTTCGGCAAGATGCAGGACGAGAAGAATTGGTATCTCTCACTGCCTTCGAGCAAGTAAACACACAACGTGTAACGATAGATCCGTCCGGCGCACACCACCATGTGCGCCGGACGTTTTTGTGTCAGGAGATGGATACAAAAAAAGGTGTTTTGTCATGCGCCGGTTTTCCGAAGGCGGCAGAAAGGACAAATCAGAAGCGGCGTTTCAAAATTTTGAAACGCCGCTTCTGATTTTTGAAACGCCGCCTTTGCGACGCGAAAGTCGGAGCTTATTGGGAACAATGGAAGCAATGGGAGCGGTGGTCACCGGCCTGCGGCCGACGTTAGGCCGTGCAGTTCGCGATTTTGCAAAGCAAAATTCTAAACTCTCAATTAAAATGTGTATTTTTGTACGTTGAAATGCGTAGATACGCTTTAATCGTTTGCGTGTGTCTGTTTCTTGGCCCTGCCGGTGCTTGGGGACGGACAATGAAGCATGTGCTGGTGCAGATGCCCCAGGAGGTGTTGCCTCTGCTTTCGACAGATAATCTGCTCGACGCTGTCGATTTCCGCGACAGCGGCATGTACGCCGCGGTGAAGAACCGCATGGGCGAAACCAGTGTGCTGGCTGTGCTGACCGACGAGTATGCCCGGTGGGAACTGTCGGCTGCCAGCCGTGCCGAGATGAAACTGTTGTCCGGCGGGCGCGACACGGTGGTGTGTCTGGTGCACACCTGTCTCACACCCGAGCCCATGAGTACCGTGGCGTTCTACACGTTGGACTGGCGTCCCTTGCCGGCCTCGCGCTTCGTCCGTGTGCCTGGTGCGGACGCTTTCCTGCGGCCGGAACTGACGAAAGACGAAGGCCGTGCCGTGCTCGACGGACTGGAAACGGCTCTCGTGGAAGCCCGCCTGTCGGCCGATGCCGACACGTTGGACTTCATCCTCCATGCCGACGGGGGCGACCCCGAGCGGCGCCAGGAACAGGCCGCGTGGCTGACGGAACGCGTGAGCTGCCAATGGCAGGGCCGCCGCTTCGTACGCAAATAAACCGGATTGAGAAAATGGCTTGCATTGTACATATAGAAACGTCCACACAGGTGTGCTCCGTGGCGCTGAGCCAGGACGGGCAGTGCCTGATGTCGCGCGAATGTCACGAAGGACCCTCGCACGGCGTGGTGCTGGGACCTTACGTGGAAGAAGCCGTGTCGTTTGCCGACAGTCACGCCATCCCCGTCGATGCCGTGGCCGTGAGCAGCGGCCCGGGCTCTTACACGGGACTGCGCATCGGGGTGTCGACGGCCAAAGGCCTGTGCTACGGGCGTAACCTCAAACTCATCGCGGTGCCCACGCTGGAGTTGCTCTGCGTGCCCTTGCTGCTCTACCGGGCCGACCTGCCCGAGGATGCCCTGCTGTGCCCCATGATCGACGCCCGCCGCATGGAGGTTTATTCCGCCATCTACGACCGCGCCCTGAAAGTACAGAAGCCTGTGTCGGCCGACATCATCGACGACGGCTCCTACCGCGAATTCCTGGACCGCGGCCCGGTGGTGTTCTTTGGCAATGGGGCGGAGAAGTGCAAACCGCTTCTCAGCAGCCATGCCAATGCCGTCTTCGTGGACGGCGTGGAACCGCTGGCCAAGCACATGATGCCCCTGGCCGAACGCCAGTTCCTGCACGGCAAGACGGAAGACGTGGCCTACTTCGAACCGTTCTACCTGAAGGAATTCGTGGCTACACAATCAAAGAAATTATTTTAGAAAAATGGATTACAATACCGACCGAGAATTGCTGATTCTGCCGGAGTACGGCCGTACCGTACAGAATATGGTGGACTACGCCCTGACACTGACCTCGCGCGAGGAACGCCAGCGCTGTGCCGAAACCATCGTGGAACTGATGGAAAGGATGTTCCCCACGGAACTGGACGCCCGCGACGCCCGCCGTATGTATTGGGACCATCTGGCGCGCCTGTCACACTATGAACTGGATGTCGACTATCCCGTGGAAATCACCCGCGAGGAGGACGCCAACGTCAAACCGGCGCCGCTGCCTTATCCCATGACCGAAATCGACCGCCGTCACTACGGCCACCTGTTGGAAGAACTCATGCGCCATTTGGGCGACATGGAGCCCGGCGCAGAGCGCGACCGCCTGGTGGAACTGACGGCAAACCAAATGCGGAAGGACTTGTACTATTGGAACAAGGATTCGCTGAACGAAGAGAAAATTGCCGACGACTTGGCACACTATACCGACGGCCGCGTGCAGCTGGCCACCGGTCAGGTACGCTTCAACGGCTCCGTGCCCAGTGGCAACCAGCAGCCGCGGGTGCAGATGCGCCGCCGTCGCAACCGTTGATAAGAAAGAAATACTGTTCCCGCTTACCGATATTTGCATGGCATCATTCATCATTGAGGGCGGTCACCGTCTGGAAGGCAACATCGTGCCGCAGGGCGCCAAGAACGAGGCGCTGGAGGTTATCTGTGCCACCTTGTTGACCCCGGAAGAAGTGCGCATTTCCAATATTCCCGAAATACTGGACGTGCAGCACCTCATCGACCTTCTGTGCCATCTGGGCGTGAAGGTGACCCGTCTCTCTGCTGGCGACTATACGTTCAAGGCCGACGCCGTGGACCTCTCGTATGCCCGCAGTGACGAATTCATGCAGAAGTGTGCCGCCCTGCGCGGCTCCGTGATGCTCGTCGGCCCGCTGCTGGCGCGTTTCGGCGAAGCCGTGCTGGCCAAACCCGGCGGAGACAAAATAGGACGCCGCCGCGTGGACACCCATCTGACCGGTATGCAGCACTTGGGTGCTTCGCTCGATGTCGATGGCCCCCACACACGCTACACTCTTCGTGCCGACCGTCTCAAAGGTACTTATATGCTGCTAGACGAGGCTTCGGTGACGGGAACGGCCAACATCGTGATGGCTGCCGTCTTGGCCGAGGGCGTCACTACCATTTACAATGCAGCCTGTGAGCCTTACGTGCAGCAACTCTGCCGTATGCTCAATGGCATGGGAGCGAAGATAGAAGGCGTGGCAAGCAATCTGCTTACCATTACCGGCGTCAATGCCTTGCACGGAACGGAACACCGGGTGCTGCCCGACATGATTGAGGTGGGCAGTTTCATAGGCATGTCGGCCATGCTTGGCGGCGGCCTTACCATCAAAGACACCTCGTTCTACAACTTGGGTAACATCCCCCGCGCGTTTCAGCGCTTGGGTGTCCGGCTAGAGGTGAAGGGTGACGACATTGTTGTACCGCGGCAGGAGCATTATGAGATAGAAACGTTCTTGGACGGCTCGTTCATGACCATCGACGACGCTCCCTGGCCCGGACTGACGCCCGACCTGCTGAGTGTGCTCATTGTTGTGGCTACCCAGGCCAAAGGTTCAGTGCTGTTCCACCAGAAGATGTTCGAAAGCCGCCTGTTTTTTGTGGACCGCCTTATAGACATGGGCGCCCAAATCATTCTCTGCGACCCGCACCGTGCCGTGGTTGTCGGCCATGACCAGTCGCTGCGTTTGCGAGCCCGCCGCATGGTGTCGCCCGACATCCGTGCCGGCATTGCTCTGCTTATTGCCGCTTTGAGTGCCGATGGCGTGAGCCGAATAGACAACGTGGAGCAGATTGACCGCGGTTATGAACACATTGACGAGCGTCTGAATGCGCTCGGCGCACACATCGAACGCGTGTAAAATGATACGTCGGGAAGATATTTACAAAATTGGCTACATAGCCCGTGCTCACGGTTTGGCCGGCGAGGTGGACCTGACGTTTACGGACGATGTCTTCGACCGTACCGAAGCCAATGTTCTCTTCTTGATGCTCGACGGACTTCCCGTTCCGTTCTTTATTGATTCGTACCGTTTCAAGAACCGTTCCACAGCCATAATGAAGTTCGAGGATGTGGACGATGTGGAACGTGCCCAGCAACTTTGTGGCGCGGAGGTTTATTTTCCACTATCGATGATACCCGAACGCGAAGAAGAGCCTTTGACGTGGAACTATCTGACCGGCTTCAGTGTGGATGACGTGAATTCGGGACATTTGGGCGTTGTGGATTACGTTGACGACCGCAATGTCAATCTTCTGTTGTGCATAAAGCGCGAGGTTGGGGGAGAAGTTCTCGTGCCTTTCCATGAGGATTTTCTGGTGTCGGTCGATGAAAAAGCGCGCGTACTGACGTTACAACTGCCCGAGGGGCTTCTGGACTTGAACAACTGACACAATCCAATGGAGAAAAAGAAAAAAAGAATCGCCATATTGGGCTCGACCGGTTCCATCGGTACCCAGGCGCTGCAAGTGATAGACGAGCACCCCGACTTGTTCGAGGTTGAAGTACTGACGGCCAACGACCGGGTGGATTTGCTCGCGGCTCAGGCTCGCAAGTATCAGCCCGACGCGGTGGTCATTGCCAACGAAACGAAGTATCAGACATTGTGCGGGGCGTTGGCTGATCTGCCCGTGAAGGTTTATTGTGGCAGCGAGGCCCTGTGCCAGGTGGTCGAGAGCCAAGAGGTGGACGTGGTGCTCACGGCGTTGGTCGGTTTTGCCGGTCTTTTGCCGACCATCCATGCCATCCGTGCCCGCAAACTCATTGCACTTGCCAACAAGGAAACGCTCGTGGTGGCCGGTGAACTGGTCACACAATTGGCCCAAACCTTCCGCACACCCATACTGCCCGTCGACAGCGAGCATTCTGCCATTTTCCAAAGCTTGGCAGGTGAAGGCGACAATAAAATAGAAAAGATATTGCTCACGGCTTCCGGCGGTCCGTTCCGCACGTTTACCAAGGAACAGCTCCGCGAGGTCACTCCCGAGCAAGCCTTGCGCCACCCCAACTGGGACATGGGCGCCAAGATAACCATCGATTCCGCCACCATGATGAACAAGGGCTTTGAGGTCATTGAGGCCCGCTGGCTTTTTGGTGTGCGTCCCGAGCAGATTGAAGTGCTCGTACATCCCCAGTCCATTATCCACAGTGCCGTACAGTTCTGCGACGGTGCCGTCAAGGCCCAGCTCGGCATGCCCGACATGCGTCTTCCCATCCAGTATGCGCTCACTTATCCCGACCGCAGGCCCCTTTCGGGCGAGCGTATGGATCTCTTTGCTTTGGGGCAGCTTACCTTTGAGCGTCCAGACCGCGACAAATTCCCGTGTCTGGAGCTGGCTTTCGAGGCCTTGCGCCGCGGAGGAAACGCCGCTTGCGTCATGAACCGGGCCAACGAGGTGATGAACTTGGCTTTCCGCCAAGGACGCATCGGTTACAACGACATCTTCCGCAACATCGAGCGCACTATGGACCGCGTGCCTTTCGAGGCCAAACCTACGTTTGAAACTTATATCGCCACCGATGCCGAAGCGCAGTGCGTGGCAGAAGAACTTATTGCTAATTTATAATTCCTATGGAAGCCTTTCTGATAAAAGCCCTGCAACTCATCCTGTGTTTTTCCATCCTCATTTTGCTCCATGAGGGCGGTCATTTCTTCTTCGCCAAGCTGTTCAAGGTGCGGGTGGAGAAGTTTTGCCTCTTTTTTGACCCGTGGAAGACGTTGCTGAAGTTCAAGCCCAAGAAGTCCGAAACCGAATATTGTCTCGGCTGGCTGCCTTTGGGCGGATACGTCAAGATAGCGGGCATGATAGACGAATCGATGGACCGCGAGCAAATGAAGCAACCGCCCCAACCGTGGGAGTTCCGCACGAAGCCTGCCTGGCAGCGTCTGCTTATCATGCTCGGCGGTGTGATGGTCAACTTCGTGCTGGCGCTGTTCATTTATTCCATGGTGCTCTTCGTTTGGGGCGAGACCTATGTGCCCATGCAGAGCATGACGCAGGGCATGGCTTTCAGCGAAGAGGCTAAGGCTTTGGGTTTCCGCGACGGTGACATCCTGCTGGGCGTGGACGACAAGACATTCCGCAGTTTCGACAACAGCACGCTCCAGAATATCTATCGCGATCTCTCCAACGGCCATGCCGCCCACATCAGGCGTGCCGGACGCAGCATGGACATCACGCTGCCTGCCGAAGGCATGAATATGCTCGACATGTTCCGCTCCGTTCCGCCCTTCGTCATGCCCTATATTCCTTCGCGCATCGACAGTGTGATGCCGGGGGGCGCCGCCGGCAAGGCCGGCATCCGCAAGGGTGACCATCTCGTCGGATTCAACGGCACGGCGCTGAAGTCGTGGAACGAATACAATGTACTCATGGCCCGTCTCCACGAGAGTCTCAAGGACGCCCCGACCGACGACAGCCTGGCTGCCCGCCACGTCACGCTGTGGGTGGAGCGTGCCGCCACGGGACAGGTTGACACCGTTCCCCTCATGCTCAATTCCGCCCTGCTCATGGGCATCGGCCAGGCCAACGCCTATGCGCTCTATCCTCATGCCACCAAGAAGTATGGGGTGCTCGAGGCCATCCCCGCCGGCATACGCTATGGCTGGAAAGTCTTCGCGGGTTATGTGAACGACCTCAAGTATCTCTTCACCAAGGACGGGGCAAAGAGCATCGGCTCGTTCGGTACCATCGGCAGCATGTTTCCTAACGTGTGGAGTTGGAAACGTTTTTGGGAACTCACCGCATTCATCAGCCTCATTCTGGCCTTCATGAACATTCTGCCCATTCCCGCGCTCGACGGCGGTCACGTGTTCTTCCTGCTCTGCGAAATAGTGACGCGTCGCAAACCGTCGGAGAAATTCATGGAGCGGGCACAGCTCACCGGCATGTGGATTCTCATCGCTCTTATGGTCTACGCCGTGGGCAACGACATATTCCGTTTCCTTCTGAAAGACCTTTTCTGACCACAGTGGGGATGTGAGAGAAACGAAGCGCCGCTTCAACTTTTTGAAGCGGCGCTTCTGCGTGCAAAGGCGGCGCCTCAAAATGTTGAGACGCCGCTTCTGTTTTGTGGACCCTATCGCTTTTCTTGGTCGACGGACAATTTTTTCTCGAAGAAACGCACTTTTTGCTGCAAAACATCCAGATTGAAGTCCACCGAGTCACGTCCGATGCGGTCGAGCCGGGCTGTGTCGCAGAACTGGCGCAGCGCTTCGAGCTCGCTGTGGGCTTCGGCCAGACAAATGGAGTCGAGCAACAGGATGCCCTCGGCGCGCGACAGCAGGGCGCGGGGATAGCGTTGGCGTAACGTGTCAATTTGGGCCTTGGCTTTGGCATAGTCGTTGGCAGCCAGGGCCGTGCGCGCCGTCTGCAGACAGCGTTGGCCGGCCACCTCGGGGTCGGGCTGCCGCGAAGTGCAAGCTGTCAGCAGGCTTGCGGTCAGGAAAAGGACAATAATCTTGTTCATCTTTTTGGTTGTATTTCATGTTGTAAAGGCAAAAGTACGGATTTCACGGCAAAAAATCGTATTTTTGCACCGTTAAACGATGTTATGAAGTTACTCACGCACGACGAACTGGTGGCGAAACTCGACACCGAACTCTTCCGCACGTTGGGCCGCACGGCCGATGCGCTGGGCTATGAGTGCTATGTCATTGGCGGTTACGTTCGCGACTTGTTCCTCGAACGTCCCTCCAACGATATCGATGTCGTCGTGGTGGGCAGCGGGGTGGAGATGGGCCGCCGTTTTGCCGAGGCCATCGGTCACAAACATCTGGCCGTCTATGCCAACTTCGGTACGGCGCAGGTCAAATGGCACGGCATGGAGATTGAGTTCGTCGGCGCCCGCCGCGAGAGCTACCAGCGCGACTCGCGCAAGCCCATCGTGGAGGACGGCACGCTGGAGGACGACCTCAACCGGCGCGATTTCACCATCAATGCCCTCGGCTTGTGCCTTAACGAAAGCCGCTTCGGTGAACTCATCGACGTCTTCGACGGACTCTACGACCTGGAGGACGGCATCATACGCACGCCGCTTGACCCTGACATCACGTTCAGCGACGACCCCCTGCGTATGCTCCGCTGTGTGCGTTTCGCCACGCAACTCAATTTCTTCATCGACGACGAAACGTTCGACGCCCTGGAGCGCAACCGCGAACGCATCAAAATCATCAGCGGCGAGCGCATCGTGACGGAACTCAACAAAATCATGGCGTCGCCTGTGCCTTCCAAAGGCTTCGTCGACTTGGAACGCTGCGGCCTCCTCGCGCTGATATTGCCCGAAGTGGCCGTCTTGACAGGCCGCGCCACACGCAACGGACAGTCTCACAAGGATATCTTTTACCATACGCTCGAAGTGCTCGACAATGTGGCCCGCCGTTCCGACAACCTCTGGCTGCGCTGGGCAGCTCTGCTCCACGATGTGGGAAAACCGCGTTGCAAGGCCTACAGTCCGCAGCTGGGCTGGACGTTCCACAACCATAACGTCGTGGGCGAACGCATGGTTTCCCAAATCTTCCGCCGCCTCAAACTGCCTACCGACGAGCGCATGAAGTATGTCAAGAAACTGGTGGAGCTCCACATGCGCCCCATCGCCATTGCCGACGACGAGGTAACCGACAGCGCCGTGCGACGCCTTCTTTTCGACGCCGGCGACGACATCGACGACCTGATGACGCTCTGCGAAAGCGACATTACCAGCCGCAACGAACTGCGCAAGCAACGGTTCATCGACAATTTCCACACCGTGCGCCAGAAACTCAAGGATATCGAGGAGAAAGACCGCATCCGCAACTTCCAGCCGCCCGTGGACGGTGAGGAAATCATGCGGACATTCAACTTGACGCCTTGTCGCGAGGTGGGAATCCTTAAAACGGCCATCAAGGACGCCATTCTCGACGGACAGATACCCAACGAGCACGACGCGGCCTACGCTTTCATGATGGAGAAAGCCCGCGAACTGAAACTTACCTAAGCGTGCGCAAAAATAATCGCCCCGCGGCAGACGGCCAAAACGGGGCGATCGGGGATGGGGAGAGGTACCTAGCAGATTCGAACTGCTGTAAACGGTTTTGCAGACCGCTACCTAGCCACTCGGTCAAGGTACCATTTCACTTTGCGGGTGCAAAGGTATAACAAATTTCCTCTACGGCAAAACTTTTAGCGAAAAAACTTGGGCGTCCTGTTCGTCGGACGCCTTTTTTCGTGTGTTCAGAGTCCGGTCAGAAGGGCAGGTCGTCCGTGTCCACCGGCGCGTCGTTGGTCGGTGTGTACTTCGGAGTGTTCTCTGCCAAAGTGACTGGGGGCGTCTGCGTGTTGTCTCCGGTTTGGGCTGGCACCACACGCCAGGCGCGGATGGTGTTGAACCAACGGCCGTTGTTTTCGCGGGCGTCAATGTCGAACGACACGGTGAGTTCCTGACCCACCTGGATGTTGAACTGCTTGATACGGTCCTCACCAAAGACTTCGAAAGCGCATTTGCGGGGATATTGCGCTTGGGTCTCAATGACGTATTCTTGTACTTTCCAAGGGTTTCCTGATGATTTTGCTACGCCGCTGCGCGGTTCGAGTGCGGCAATAATTTTTCCTGTGATATCCATACGTTTTAACTGATTTAGCAGGTGCGAAGTTACGATTTTATTCTGTAACTGGACCTACTTCTCCAAGAAATATTTCGAAAAAGTTTTGCGCTCCGTTTTCTTCCGTGCCGCAGGTCAATGGCAGCCGCACGACGCTTTCTTGCGGTTTATAATTAAGGCATTGACGAGCATCAGAAACAATAGTGCCGTACACGTCCACTGGAACCACGATGCGCCGTGGTCGCATTGGGTCATCTGCACCAGGTGGTCGGTGAACCACGCCCTGGGCAGCAGATAGTCAATCACGGCGGCGGCACCGACGGCGCCGGTAATGATGGCTGCCAGATAAGCCACCAGCGTGCGTGTGCCCAGATGGTTGCGGATGACGAGGATGCTGGCCAAGTTGGCGGCAGGACCGGCCATAAGCAGCACCAGAGCCGCGCCCGGCGTCAGTCCTTTCAGCATCAGGGCCACGGCAATGGGGATGGAGCCGGTGGCGCAGATATACATCGGGATGCTGATGGCCAATACCAGCAGAATCGACAGCCACGTGTTTCCGGCGAAGACCGCGAAGAACGAGTCAGGCACCAGCACCGTGATGAGCGCGGCCACCACCAAACCCACCACCAGCCACTTGCCGATGTCCTGCATCATGTCCACGAAAGCGTAGCGCACGGCCACGCCCATCTTCTTCCAGACACCCTCTTTCTCGGGAGAGCCTTCATGGTGGCAGCAGCAATGCGCTTCCCCCTCTTCTGTCGGAGCGGGTTGGGGCGCGGCCGTCTCGTGGTGGTGGCAGCAGCAACAATGCGTTTCTTCTTTTTTCTCCGGGTCGTGTCGGGATGAAGTGCCGGTGACATTTACCTATGTGCCCCCGAACAGTGCCTTTACAAATGCCACGACGTGACGAATCACCGCGAAAGGCAGTCCCTTCATCGAACACGTGTCC
>JAEEGF011810556.1_pt1 | contig 15716 bp, 13 predicted proteins | sample 9134171 | NCBI WGS metagenome assembly JAEEGF01 (sample SAMN16246542, study PRJNA631951) | gut metagenome | biome: gut microbiome; feature: rumen; material: AP-attached | host: Bos | place: Iran: Karaj | collected 2018-10
TATTTCTGGCGGATATCCTCATGATTCTTAAACAGCACCCTTGTCTGAACAAGCAGATCGTCGAAGTCCATCGCATTTGCCTGACGGCATCGCTCCACATACCTTATATATATATTAGCAACCTGCGGACGTTTCTGGGAGGCATCATCACTACCCCATGCACTATTGGAATAGGCTTGCGGCATCATCAGGTGGTTCTTGGCCATCGAGATTCTGTCGGCAACGGATGACGGTTTATAGACCTTATCGTCGAGCCCCATCTCCTTGATGATGGTCTTCACCAGTGAGCGGGCATCCGTCTGATCATAAATCGTGAAGTTGGAATTAAAGCCGATGTGCTCTGCCTCTGCCCTCAGAATACGGGCAAAGACGCTGTGGAATGTTCCCATCTGCAAGTATCTGGCACGCTCCTCGCCTACCAGACGCCCTATGCGCTCCTTCATCTCTCGCGCTGCCTTGTTGGTAAATGTCAGCGCCAGAATTTGCCAGGGAGCCATTCCCTGCTCCAGCAACCAGGCTATCTTATACGTGAGTACACGCGTCTTTCCCGATCCTGCACCAGCAATTACCAGCGAAGCCCCATCGCAGTACTCCACTGCAACGCGCTGGCTCTCATTCAATTGTTCTAACAGCTCAGTGTGTTTCATGCTGCAAAGGTACGAAAAACAAATGATACAGCCAAAAAATTTGCTTTTATTGTAAATTAACTTTTTTAGCATGAGAATTCAATGATTGTGTTTTGATGTTTTGGAGTTTTTTCGTACCTTTGCACGCAAAAATTGCAGAAAACTCGAAAACAACCCATAACAATTATGAAGAAAGAACTTAAAAAGGTGTTGGTGCTCGGATCGGGTGCCTTGAAAATCGGACAGGCAGGTGAGTTTGACTACTCAGGTTCACAGGCCTTGAAAGCCCTTCGCGAGGAAGGCATCAAGAGTGTACTCGTCAACCCCAACATCGCAACCATCCAGACCAGTGAAGGTATTGCAGACAAGGTTTATTTCCAGCCTGTCAATGCTCATTTCGTAACAGAGATCATCAAGAAAGAGCGTCCAGACGGTATTCTGCTTGCCTTCGGTGGTCAGACAGCCCTGAACTGTGGTACAGAGCTCTATCTAAACGGTACTCTGAAAGAATATGGTGTCGAGGTACTTGGTACCAGCGTCGAAGCCATCATGAACACAGAAGACCGCGACCTCTTTGTGAAGAAGCTGGCAGAGGTGGATCTGAAGGTGCCCGTGAGCCACGCTGTAGAGTCGATGGAAGATGCGCTGAAGGCTGCTCATGAGATCGGCTTCCCCATCATGATCCGTTCTGCTTACGCTCTGGGTGGTCTGGGTTCTGGTATCTGCCCCGATGAGAAGAAATTCATCGAACTGGCAGAGTCGGCTTTCACTTTCGCTCCACAGATTCTTGTTGAGGAGAGTCTGAAGGGCTGGAAGGAGATTGAGTTCGAGTGCATCCGCGATGCCAATGACCGCTGCTTTACCGTAGCATCGATGGAGAACTTCGATCCCCTGGGTATCCATACGGGTGAGTCGATTGTGGTGGCTCCTACTTGCTCGCTCCGTGAGGAGCAGGTGAAGATGCTGCAGGATATCACGATTAAGTGTGTGAAACATCTTGGAATCGTGGGTGAGTGCAACATCCAGTTTGCCTTCAACGCAGAGACCAACGACTACCGTATCATTGAGATCAATGCCCGTCTGTCGCGTTCTTCAGCCCTCGCCTCAAAGGCTACTGGTTATCCCCTTGCCTTCGTTGCTGCGAAGATTGCCCTGGGCTACACCCTCGATCAGATTGGTGAGATGGGTACGACCTCATCAGCCTATGTGGCTCCGCAGCTCGACTATATGATCTGTAAGATTCCTCGCTGGGACCTGACGAAGTTTGCTGGTGTCAGCCGTCAGATTGGTTCGTCGATGAAGTCTGTAGGTGAAATCATGTCTATCGGACGTTCTTTCGAGGAAATGATTCAGAAAGGTCTGCGCATGATCGGTCAAGGTATGCACGGATTCGTGGGTAACGATCATACGAAGTTCGACAACCTCGACGACGAACTGGCTAACCCTACCGATCTCCGTATCTTCGCTATCGCTCAGGCACTCGAAGAAGGATACACCATCGAACGCATCGAACAGCTCACGAAGATTGATGTGTGGTTCCTGGAGCGTCTGAAACATATTGTCGATCTGAAGCACGAACTGCAGAAATATAATGCCCTTGAGGAACTGTCCGACGAGTTGCTGCTCGAGGTGAAGCGTTGCGGATTCAGTGATTTCCAGATTGCCCGCTTCGTCCTGAAGTCAAAGTCCACTAATATGGAGAAAGAGAACCTTGCCGTTCGTAAATATCGTAAGCAGCGTGGCGTCTTGCCCTCTGTCAAGCGTATCCCTACAGTGGCCTCCGAGCATCCAGAACTGACGAACTATCTCTATTTCACCTATACCCACACACCTGCTTTCGGCAACCCAGAAGGTGAAAAATACGTGGCTGCACACGACATCAACTATTACAACAACGAGAAATCGGTAGTTGTCTTAGGATCAGGTGCTTATCGTATTGGTTCTTCTGTAGAATTCGACTGGTGTTCTGTGAATGCTATCAACACTGCCCGCAAGTTAGGCTATAAGTCTATCATGATCAACTACAACCCAGAGACTGTCTCTACCGACTATGACATGTGCGACCGTCTGTACTTCGATGAGCTCTCTCTGGAGCGCGTACTCGATGTTATCGACCTCGAGTCACCTCGTGGTGTGATTGTCTCTGTAGGTGGTCAGATTCCTAACAACCTCGCCATGAAACTTTATCGTCAGGGCGTTCCTGTTCTCGGAACTAGTCCTGTGGATATCGACCGTGCAGAAAACCGCGATAAGTTCTCGGCAATGCTCGATAAACTTGGTATCGATCAGCCAGCATGGCGCGCACTTACCAGTTTCGACGATGTGAAAGAGTTTGTAGATAAGGTGGGCTACCCCGTACTCGTTCGTCCTTCGTATGTGCTTTCAGGTGCTGCGATGAACGTCTGCTACGACGATGAAGAGTTGCATCGTTTCCTCAGTATGGCTACCGAGGTGTCGAAGGAGTTCCCTGTAGTGGTTTCTAAGTTCATGACAGAGACCAAGGAGATAGAGTTCGACGCTGTTGCCGACAAGGGCGAGGTTATCGAGTATGCCATCTCTGAGCATGTGGAGTATGCTGGTGTGCACTCAGGCGATGCCACAATGGTATTCCCCGCACAGCACATATACTTCTCTACCATCCGTCAGATCAAGAAGATCGCCCATAAGATTGCTGCTGAGTTGAATATCTCTGGTCCGTTCAATATCCAGTTCCTTGCTAAGAACCGTGAGGTGAAGGTTATCGAGTGTAACCTGCGTGCCTCTCGTTCGTTCCCCTTCGTATCTAAGATTCTGAAGCGCAACTTCATCGAGACTGCTACGAAGATCATGCTTGATGCTCCTTACCAGCGTCCAGAGAAGAGTGAGTTTGATATCGACCGTATCGGTGTGAAGGCTTCTCAGTTCTCATTCGCTCGCTTGCAGAATGCCGACCCTGTGCTGGGTGTGGATATGAGCTCTACTGGTGAGGTGGGCTGTCTGGGCGACGATCTGAACGAGGCACTGCTTAACTCACTGATTGCCACAGGCTATTCTATCCCGAAGGATGCCGTCTTGATCTCTTCTGGTGGCGCCAAGGGTAAGGTATCGCTGTTGGAGCCCGCACAGCAACTAGCCAAGAAGGGCTACACCATCTATGCTACTGCAGGAACCGCTAAGTTCTTCAATGATAACGGTGTGAAGGCAACGGCTGTGGCTTGGCCTGATGAGGACGGCGACAACAATGTGATGGATCTTATTTCACAGCACAAGGTTGGTCTGGTAATCAATGTGCCGAAGAACCACACTTCGCGCGAGTTGACCAACGGTTACAAGATCCGTCGTGGCGCCATCGATCATAATATTCCTCTGATGACAAACGTGCGTCTGGCAAAGGCATTCATCGAAGCCTTCACCGCCATGAAGCTCGACGATGTGAAGATCAAGTCTTGGCAGGAGTATAATAATTAATCGTGAAAAGTGAATAGCGACGAATATCGCACCATCAAGACCGAAGGCGAGGGTTACTACACCGATAAGCGTAGCAAGTTCCTCGCCTTCGCTCATCATGTCACTTCGACAGATGAGATCAAGGATCTGCTGGCGGGCTATCGCAAGAAATACTACGATGCCCGTCACGTCTGCTATGCCTATATGCTGGGACCTGAGCGACTTGAGTTTCGTGCCAACGACGACGGCGAGCCATCATCGACAGCAGGCAAGCCAATCCTCGGGCAGATTAACTCCAACGAACTGACGGATATCCTGATTGTCGTTGTGCGCTATTATGGCGGGGTTAATCTTGGTACCAGCGGTCTGATTGTTGCTTATCGCGAGGCTGCTGCCGATGCTATCGCCCATTGTGAGATAGAGATGCGCCAGGTAGAAGAAATCATCACCTACACCTTTGCCTACCCGATGATGAACGACGTGATGCGAATCGTGAAGGAGATGCAGCCACGTATCATCTCGCAGACTTACGACAACACCTGCGAAATCCGCTTAGGCATCCGTAAAAGCGAGGCTGAACAGCTCAGAAACCGTTTACAGAAACTTACTTTTGAATAAAAAATCGTAAGTTTTTCATAATTCTCTTGGTGGTATCAATTAATTGTATTACCTTTGCAACGCTTTTTACTCGTCAAGTGTGATGAGAACGCTGCGAATTTTTTGGAAAGTTGGCAGAGTGACCGAATGCGCTGGACTCGAAATCCGGTATACCCTTTCCGGGTATCGGGGGTTTGAATCCCTCACTTTCCGCTAAAGGAGTTCAAGAATCGAGAAAGGCTTGTCATTTCGACAAGCCTTTCTTTATTCTATTTGATGGCTTCAGCGATAATATCAGCCATCTTGGCTACACCCTTGTTGTTGGGATGAATACCGTCGGGCTGCACCAGTTCTTCGTCGTTAGCCATCAGCGTGTGCAGGTCTATCACTTGCAATTTGTTCTTACGGGCCACTTCCTGCTGGATAGGGATGATCGAGTTGGTAATCACCGAGTCACTGATGTCCCACGTCGATTTGAAGGCAGGGATGGGTGTGCAGAGATAGATCTTGGCTTTTCCGAGCGCCTTGATCATCTGCTGCAGATCCTGCTTGAATTCCTCGCCGTATTGCCAGTTGTGGGGCTTCGAGTCGTTGGTACCCAACTTAATCACCACGATGTCGGGCTTAAATGCCAGTGCGTCGCGCCAGGCCAGCTCGTTCATATAGGGGAAGTCGCCTTTGTTCAGCATCGTCCGTGCGCTCACACCGAAGTTCTTCACCCAGTAGTCATCGCCCAGTTTTTTCTGCAACAGAGCCGGATAGCCGTAAGCCGTTGCCATATCGATGCCGTGACCGTCGGTAATGCTATTGCCGATACAGGCCACGCGGATAGCACCAGGCTTCGGAGCCTGTCGTGCTTTCAGCCAGTTGTCAAGGTCTGCCAGCATCTGATCATGATACTTAAACCAAGTGCCGAAGCCGAAGCCGTGATCGCCTGTGGGATACACATACATCGCACAGTCGTTGCCTGCCATACGCATCGCCTTGTAGTATTCCAGTCCGTTGGTCACCAGCGGCACGAGCCGGTCGTCGCTGGCTGAGATGATCAGAGCCGGAGGTGTCAGATGACGTCTGACGGCATTATGGGTCGAGTACTCCTTCACGAGTTGCGGATCCTGATGTCCCTTTTCGCCCAGGAAGTTGATGCACGACCATTTGTGCGACACCTTCTCGTCCATCGAGATGACGGGATAGAAAAGGATTGAGAAGTCGGGGCGCAGGTCAAAGTCGGAAAGCGTCGAGATGACCGAAGCCAGATGACCGCCTGCAGAGAATCCCATGATACCGACATCGTGAGGATTGATACCCCATACAGCGGCAGAGTCGCGCACGATGCGGATACCTTTCTGCACATCTCCCATCGGCTTCGTGCGGTCGCCGTTGGGCAGTCGGTAGTTCACCACGAAATAGGCAATGCCTCGCTCGTTCATCCACTCTGAGGCCAACGTGCCTTCATGCGTGTTTGAGAGCATGGAATAGCCGCCTCCTGGTACACCCACGATGGCCTTGCCCGAGGGTGTTTCCGGAAGGAAACAAACCATCTGGGCCTTGCCGTCGTCTGTCAGGTCGAGGGTAAACGTCCTCGCCGTCTTGGCCTGTGCTGTCATCGTCATCAGCAACAGGCCTAAAAACATCAGTCTCTTCATCGTTGATAAGTTAGTTAGGAATAAAAGATTTAGCTCAACTTGTGGATCACCAGTCCTGAGCGCAGCTTCGGCTCAAACCAGGTGGCCTTCGGCGGCATGATCTTACCGCTGTCAGCGATATCCATGATCTGCTGCATCGAGACGGGATAGAGTGCCAGTGCAGCACGCATCTCACCGCTGTCCACACGGCGCTTCAACTCACCCAGACCGCGCAGTCCGCCCACGAAGTCGATACGCTGTGAAGAGCGCAGGTCGCCGATGTTCAGGATCTCGTCGAGTATCAGTCGGCTGGAGATATCTACGTCGAGCACACCGATCGGATCGCTATTGTCGTAGGTGCCGTCCTTGGCCTTCAGCGAGAACCAGTGTCCGTCGAGATAGAGCGAGAACTCATGCAGCTGCTGAGGCTTGTAGATCTCCGTTCCCTTGTCTTCCACTTCGAAGTTCACCTGCAGGGCAGCGAGGAATTCCTCCGACGACAGGCCGTTCAGGTCTTTCACCACACGGTTGTAGTCAAGAATCGTCAGCTGCGATGCCTGGAAACAGACAGCCATGAAGAAGTTATACTCCTCGTCGCCCTTGTGGTTGGGGTTCTGTTTCTGCTTCTCAGCGCCTACGAGGGCTGCTGCTGCCGAACGATGGTGCCCGTCGGCGATATACATCGATGGCATCTTGGCAAACTCGTCGGTGATGGTCTGCATGTCCTTGTCGTCGTCGATCACCCAGAACTGATGGCGGAAGCCGTCGATAGGTGCTACGAAGTCGTATTCGGGCTCCGTGGCAGCATAGCGCATAATCAGCGCATTGAGCACCTCATTGTCGGGATAGGCAAAGAATACGGGCTCGATATTGGCATTGTTCACGCGAACGTGCTTCATGCGGTCCTCTTCCTTGTCGCGACGTGTCAGCTCGTGCTTCTTGATGCGGCCTGCCATATAGTCGTCGGTATGGGCACATACCACCAGACCGTACTGCGTCTTGTCGCCCATCGTCTGTGCATAAATATAATAATGCTCGCGCGCGTCCTGCACCAGCCAGCCTTTATCCTGGAATTTCTGGAAGTTCTCGGCAGCCTTCTCATAGACGCGAGGGTCATACTCCGATGTACCTACGGGGAAGTCTATCTCGGGCTTGATGATGTGGTAGAGGCTCTTCTCGTTGTCGCCAGCCTCTGCCCTCGCCTCTTCACTGTTGAGCACGTCATACGGACGGCTCTCTACCTGCTCCACCAGTTCCTTTGGCGGACGGATTCCTTTGAATGGTTTTACGATTGCCATGATTATTTATTTAACATTGACCATTTTACATTTTGACCACTACAGATTGGCCTTGATTTTCTCGATCATCTCTGCGTATTCTGCATCCGAGAGATACACCTTGCCAGGATTCATCTGGAACGTGCCACCGTAGTCGGGACCGTCAACATATTTAGGAGCCAGGTGGAAGTGCAGATGAGACAGCTTGTCGCTATAGGCACCATAGTTGATCTTCTCGGGATTGAAGGCCTTCTGCATCGCACGTGTCACGCGGGCCACGTCGGCCATAAAGGCGTTACGGTCTTCATCGCTCAACTCGTTCAGGTCGTTCACATGGTCCTTATAGGCCACGAGACAACGCCCGCGATAGGTCTGCTCCTTAAAAAGGAAGGCACGCGATACCGACAGTTGGGCAAACTCAATCATCAGGTCGTGAAGCGTCTGATTGTTAGTGCAGTACAGACACTGCTTAGGGTCACTTTGCATAATCGTTTTGTTTTAAGATTTTGATTTTAGTGGTGCAAAATTACGCAAATTCTTCCGATTCACAAAATCTTTGCAAGTTTATTTGCATACTTCGCGAATAAATCGTATTTTTGCACACGAATTTGATAACTGATAAACGAAAACTATATGAAGAAATCTCTACTTTTTGTGTGTAGTCTGCTCGTCAGCATGAATATGTTTGCGGCAGATTTCGAGTCTGCTACTGATGCTGTCAAGAACATGGGCCTCGGCTGGAATCTGGGAAACACCCTCGATGCCAATGATGGTACCAAGACCTGGAAGACGACAGAAGAGCACGAGACGTGCTGGGGTCAGCCCGTCACCAAACCCGAATTACTCAAGATGATGAAGGAGGCCGGCTTTGGCGCCATCCGTGTTCCCGTCACCTGGTATCAGGAGATGGATGCCGACGGAAAGGTAAACGATGCGTGGATGAAGCGCGTCAAAGAGGTGGTCGATTATGTCATCAACAATGGGATGTATTGCCTCCTCAACGTTCATCACGACACAGGTGCCGATGGTGGCAGTTTCAAGTCATGGATCAAGGCGTCGGGCAATAACTACAAAGCCAATAAGGACAAATATGAGGGGCTGTGGAAACAGATAGCCGAGGCGTTCAAGGACTACGATCAGCATCTGCTCTTCGAGGCTTATAATGAGATGCTCGACGAGAAAAACACCTGGAACGATCCTGCCAACAAGACCGACGGCTATCAGGCTATCAACGACTATGCCAAAAGCTTCGTCACCGTCGTCAGAGCAACGGGTGGTAACAATAGCCAGCGCAACCTTGTCGTCAACACTTATTCTGCCAGCAACTCTCCTTCTGCCATGAAGGCTTTGGATCTGCCTGAGGAGTCGGGACATATCGCCTTCCAGATACACAACTATCCTAACTGGAAGGATGAAGCTACCACGCGCCAGTTGATCGACAACCTCATCAGCGATGTCAAGACCAATCTCATCAGCAAGGGCGCACCCGTCATCATCGGCGAATATGCCACCATAACCACATGGCCCGCTGATCTCGACTATTACGAAAAAGACCGCCAGTTAGCACTCTATGCGATGGACTACTTCATCAAGAAGACCAAGGAGGCTGGCATCGGCACTTTCTACTGGATGGGACTCTCCGATGGTGTCTTCCGTACGTTGCCCGCCTTCAACCAGCCCGACCTGGTAGAGTGTCTGGTGAAAGCCTATCACGGTAGCGACTACCAGGGCAAAATCCCTACTAAGGACGACTTCGATATACAGTATATCGTCAACTGGGAACAGCAGTGGTCAGAGCTCTTTCTCTATGGCAACTACAACTCAGTCAGCCCTTTTAAGGTGAGCGAATACAAGGGTGTTCGAGTCGAACTCGCCGAGATACCCGCAGCAGGCAGTCTGCAGATCAAGGTCTATGGCGATGAAAGCGGCTCTGGCTTTAAGGAAGGCTACTACGATCTGGCCTCCGACTCGAAGGTTACCACCGTCAATTTCGTGCAGGCCAAGACGGGTGCCAACGTGTCGCGCATCACCCTGCAGTGCAACCAGGCTACCGCTAAGGCTACAATCGTCAAGGCTGCTCTCATCAAGAGCGACGATACCGAGGTGCTTCTTTCGCCCGCCCCAGCCTGGGGATGCAGCGTGACCACCGAATCTTCACCTAAACCTACAGTCATCCAAAGCGTCAAGATAGTTGAGCGTCAGACCGATGGCGCCATCCACCTCCTCAGTGGTCAGCGCGTCACCGCTCCCCGCAAAGGTATCTACATCCAGAACGGCAAGAAATACCTCGCAAAATAGTAAAGCGATTTCTGTCGATTAATCCAGCTTAATCTCCTTAACGGCAACTCTTTTGAGTTTGCCGTTTTTCCATTTATACGTTTCCTCGTATAATATGTTCACATCGCGGACACGACTGATGATCGTCTTCGTCTCGCTGTCGAATTCCGGCTCCTGAATCTCTTCAAACGCCTTGACGTTATAGTACTGACGCGTTACCGGATTCCATACGAAAGCCTTAAAGAGCGACTGCGCCCGATGGGTCAAACCGAGATAAACCAACACGTCGGGAATGCCGTCAAAGTTGATGTCTTTGTCGATAACCCAGTCCAGCGTCTCCTCCATCTCGCTGTTGACGGAACCGTTCAGAGGCTCGTCGAAACTCAAGGGGTGCTTCTTGCCGTTCACCTCTACCGTCACGCAGATCGTGTCCATCCACTCACTGTCACCAGTCTCGTCGTATTTATTAATCAGTTTGTACCAGAACACCCATGCATCACGCTGAGGCGCACCGAAGACTGATGGCACTCCAGGCCACCAACTGGGCAGCTCGCGCGTCTCCTCGAATTTCGACAGTTGGAGCACCTTGCCGTTCGAAGGATTCTTCCAAGAGGCTTTCATCATCAGGAAGTCGCCCTCTACCTCGGCACACGTCATATAGAGTATGCCTGTCATCTCGCCATCGGGCTGATACTCCTCAAATCGGCGATCGTAAACATTGTCTTCAGCATAGTCTTTCGGCTTTTCCTTGCCCCAGTTCTCAACGATCAGGATTGGTGCCGGCTTCTTGGCATTGGGGTAATAGATATAGCCCGCCGTCTGCCACTCGTTACCGATTTGCACCGTCTGGAAACACACCTCTACGGCAATCTTCCCGTTCATGACAGCCTTGAATCCACGATTCTCTGCCGCCACCTCTACCGATCTGCACACAGCGCAAATCATCATCAATGCCAATAAAAACTTTTTCATCTTAGGTTTATTAATTGCATCCATACACCATTTCCCGTTTTGGGTTCTGTAATATGGGGCAAAGATAGCGCAAAAAATCGAGTCATCCAAACGTTTTGGGGGGATTTTGCTATAATTAGTAAAATCCCCCCATCCCGCTAAGCCTTCAAGAAACTGATTTTCCTCCGATTGCCCTGCGCCCTCACCGCGAAGTGCAACCAGATCACCCCGTTTGCCCCGTGCTCGAGCAGGAGTTCATCGAAGTCCTGCCTCGTCTCGTCGGCATAATCCAAGAGGATACACGCATACCTGATCAGTTGCTCCTTCCCCGCCACGCGGATATCCACCGCGCACCCCGTCAGATGATTCGAGGTCGCCACTCCCCCAACCTTCCGATTCAGCTCCGCCGACCGATACCCGCTGGTAATGATGATGGGGTCATCCCCATCACCATACCGCTGATTGTACCGCTCCCTCAGCGCCTCCAACCATACGCACACACGCTTCAAATTCTCAATATTTACATGCGAAGGAACATTATACACCTCCGGATGCGACTTACTCCTCGTCAACTCCCCTAATGTAAAGTGAGCCGACAACTTTGCTTCTTTATTCATTTCAACTTGATTCATAAATGATAGCTCTTTTTAAAACTGAATTCTGAATACTGAATAATATAATTTCTGTTTACCCAGTTTCTTATCATATTCATAGTCTTCTCGATATCGAGCCCCTGCTGCTGACGCACACGTTTGGCATCGTCTAGGGTAAACTCATCTGGCAAGAGCTGCAGCAAGTTCGTCGGACCGCGTTTGCCGATACGTGAATCCTCACCGTTTGCGGCTCTCTCGATGGCGTCACCAAAGAACTGCATCTTACACCAAAGATCGTAGTTCAGCGACCAGCGGATGAAATCCTCAAACGTACGTTCCCATTTCTGACCGTTGGCGACGTAGAGCACACAGGCTTTCAGCCAAGCGATGACACAAGCACGATGCGAGAGGTTCCAATAGGTCTCGTTCTGCGACAGGCGGGAAAACTCAGCGCACTCCTCTTGCAGCCTCTTGGCCAGTTTAAAGGCCTGCTGACAGTCTATCAGTCCGCGTGCCGACACGAGGTTGTCGATATAAGGCTTCAACGTCTCGTCGAACTCAGCGTCGTATAGCCCATAGATAGGCTGTTCCGCTCCGATTTCAGTCTCTGGTATCGTACAGAAGTTGATTCGCGAGATAGGCCCGTCGGTAAGCACCTTATTGAAGAATCTGCGCCCTTTCAGGATGGTGGTACAGGCGTTCCAGTTGAAACGGCACTGCGGCCTTGCAGTTACGCTCTGCGTACCCACACGCGTCTGCCCATAGGTGGCTCCCGGGTCGAAAGCCAAGCACATCAGCTGGAAGTGCTGTTTTCCCGTCTGACCTTTCAGTTGCTCGAAGAGATCCAGCTCGTTCAGCTTCACATACACGAAGTGATTCTCGGCTTCATCCATACGCGTCACGAGTGCGGGCTTCGTCATATCCGAGTCGATAATCTGGATCACCAGCCCTTCAGGTCTGAGCATCTTGTCCTTGTTGGCACCTTTCTTCTGACAGTCCTTCTTCCATTCAGCCTCCCGTCGCTCGTTCTCCTTGTCGCGACGCTCAATGTCGGCCATGATGTGCTGGATAGGCTCGTCGATACAACCCTTACCCGAACCTGTGCCCGCCATCAGACAGTTCATCAGCGTCGCTTCATGCTCCACGTTATCGGTATAGACGAATCTGACATCACATAGATGCGTTCCTAACGATGGGAATACCGCATGGGCTACAGCAGCCTTATAAACCAAGGGTGTCTTCGATGTCAGCAATTCAATCAACTTCGGCAGTTTCGCAGGCATTTCCGGTGGCTGACTGGCAGCGAGGTTCACACTGGTTTCTGGCTGTGTTGTACCTTCGGATACGCCTATCTTCCTGCTCTCCCTGAACACCCGCTTCTGAAACAGCGAGAGTCGCTGACTCGGGTTATAATACTCGCTGTAGAAGTCGGTCACAAGCGTCTGGATGTTCTCGTCCTGCCAGTGGTCGGGCATCAGCTTCTGCAGCATGCTCAGCGTCTCTTCTTTCGTCAGTAGTTGGTTACAACTGCTCAGCACCATCTTCACCGAGTTATGCCGTCCGCCCTCATCCGTCAGGTCGGTTTCCGTCACGCCCTCTTCCTTCATACATTCTCTGAAGATAAAGTCAACACGAGGGGGAGGGGTTTGAGATTTGAGATTTGAGGTTTGAGGTTTATTCTCACCACTTACTTCTGACCTCTCACCACTTACCTCTGACCTCTGACCACTCACTTCTGACCGCTTGCCACTTACCTCCAAGCCCTCCCACGGACAATAATGCTTGTTTGCCTTCTTGGCACTCTTCGGCACACTTTCCAAGCCCTTCTTCTCGCGCTCTTTCAGCCGCTTGAATTCTTCCAGGCACTCCTCGGCCGTCATCGGCTCGTCGAAAAGCTCATCGTCGAGATAAGGCAGATCCTCTTCCGAACCGCTCGTCGAGAACACCACTCTGTTAAGGTTTTTCGCATTCGTATCCATCTCGAGACGCAACGCAACAGCCACCTTCACCTGATTCTCCAGAATGGTCGTTCCTGGCTCTCTCCGGCACACCAGATGCCAACCGCCACCGGGACTCTGCTCGAGCATCATCAGCCCGATTTCATCCTTCTTCGACAGGATGAGGTCTCTGATCTCTGCCGATTTCGTCTGGTCGTAGCAGTCCACATCGTGGAAGAAGAAACTGCCCTGACTTTCGCATCCTGCCAACTTGCCTTCAGCATAGCCTAAGTTATAAGCCAGCTGCAGCAGCTTGCCCTTCTCCTTCTGGTCGCCCGCACGAGCCTTCGCCAGATGCTCCAGATTCTCTTTCGAGTTTCTCAGCGCCATCAGCTCTTCGCGATTCTTAACAGGGGTGGCGAACTTCACCACACCCTGATAATAGATTCTGTAAATCATAAACTACTGACGATAAGAGGTTTAAATTCAATACCATATTTCTGACAGAACTTGATGGCGATAGCCATTGCCTGGCTTACCAACTTCTCTGGCAGCAGTTCCCCCTCCTCTTCATCGAGACAAAAACTGTAATACCATTTCCTGTTTTGGCCAAACGACAGCGAGGAATCATCCTCACGAAACAGAGGACTGTTACGCTTGCGCCCCGGTTTCTGAGTCATGTATAGATTGCCGTCTCTCATACCTTGCACCTTAAAGTTGCCTGTGAAAGCTTCCGCTTGCACATCTTCGCAGCACTGAAAGTCGAGTGTACGCTGACCTGTTTCCAACTTGCCAAGAGTCATCAGACCCTCAACCATTACCTGTTCACCTAAAATTTTACCGTTTCTTTTTTGCATTTTATTTGAGTATTAAGCGAGAAGAAGCTCAGATTCTTTGGCCATTTACTCGAGAATATCCTCCTCACCTCAACTCAAAATTTGTAAATTTGTTTAACTAATCTCTCACTTCTTACCTCTCACCTCTCACCTCTTAATCAACTCCGTTGCGACCACGTCCATGAACACTTGCCCGTTATACTCCCGCGTCTGGAATCGGAGCGTCGCGATCACCAGTTCGCCCGGTTGGAACACGAGCGAGGCCAGATTGCCCAAGGCCGACACCACATAACAGTTCTCATACTTGCCGCCCAGTTCTTGCAGCACCAGGTTGCGCTTGTTCAGCACACCATTCTCACTTTTCTCACTCTTCACGCTGATCATCTCACCGCTACTAATCACTCTTAAAATCATTTCTTTCATTGTTGTTTTTAAAATTTAAAGATTAAAATAAATGGAGCCGTGCTCCTTTTCAAATTCACTTCTGATAGCCTCAATCGGCTTGTAGGGATAGTTCACCCTGAGTTGACGGGCTATTTCCTCGTCAGCCCTGACCGAAGCGAGATAAATCAGATACTCGCGCCGCTTGATCCTTCCCTCGCTCCGTCCGGCAGCCTTCATCGTTTCGCTCATCTCCCATTGCTCGCAGACGTCATCGCGCCCCACATCTATCTGGTGCAGTTCACAGTACCGGGCTGTCCACAGCCGCGTACAACTCTTGTGGGCACACGACATACAGGCCTTGATGATAGGGATGCCTGAGCTGTTTCTTACCATTTCTATTTCTCCCATAATAAATTTCTTTTTTAATTATTAATAATGTGAATAAACTCTTTTTTAGAAATCCGTCCTATGCTCCCGCACCAGACGGTTGTTCGGTGACGCTTCACCGCAAAATTTCAAAAACAATTTATGAAACCACACAAATCATTCAATCTACTTATGCAAAGCAATTTCATTTTCTGTATCAATAAGTCAAAGAACTCTCTTTTTGTCTTTCGACGATGCAAAGGTAAAGCTATAATGCTGAACGACTTATATAAAAATCCCTATGTTCCGATTATTGTTCAGCCCCTTGCCGTTATTGTTCAGCTTTTTGTTCAGGTTCTTGGATTTTCGCCTTATTCAAAGCACTGATCAACTGATTAACGACGTTTTTTCGCCTAAGGATTTCTTGGGGATCTTTGGTGTCGATAAACTCCCAATTGGGGAACGTGCCTATCACCTTATTATAAAAGGTGCTGAGCGTCGTTCGACTCGGCACATGCTCCACACCAAGTTCTTTGAGATAGTCGATGAACTTCTGGGGCGAGCGAAAACAGCCCAGCCCTTTTATCGCACCATCGTTGATGGCCACCATTATCCAAGTATAGTCATAAATAAAGCGAATAGCCTTATTCGCCAAAAGTGTGGAGAGCGCACAAGCCATTCTGCGGTTCATTCCGTCAAGACCATATTCTGTCGAGTCTTGACGACTCACAATCTCCATTTCTGGAATACGTTCTGCCCAAAGTTCAATCAGTTTTGCCATATCATCAGGCACACGAATTGTAATCTCTTTCATTGTTCCT
>JAEEGF012430740.1_pt1 | contig 15715 bp, 14 predicted proteins | sample 9134171 | NCBI WGS metagenome assembly JAEEGF01 (sample SAMN16246542, study PRJNA631951) | gut metagenome | biome: gut microbiome; feature: rumen; material: AP-attached | host: Bos | place: Iran: Karaj | collected 2018-10
TAAAAGATTTTCCGAAGTTCAAGACAGGCGACACCATCACGGTGACCTACAAGATTGTTGAAGGACAAAAAGAGCGTCTGCAGAAGTTCCAGGGCATCGTCCTGAAGCGCAGCGGCCAAGGCAAGGTTGGTACTTTCACCATCCGCAAGATTTCCAATAACATTGGCGTTGAAAGATGCTTCCCCATCGCTTCTCCTATGATTGAAAACATCGAGGTGAACAAGAAGGGCGACGTCCGCAAGTCACGCATTTACTACCTTCGCGGTTTGCGTGGTAAGAAGGCCAGAATCAAGGAACTCAAAGACTAATTTCCTTCGCTCACACAACGAAAAAAGAAGCTCCGAGAAATTCTCGGAGCTTTTTTGTTTTTAGCATAAAGCCTGCATGGTTTTACTTGTCGCTTTTCTGATGGCTCATGCCGCCATGCATTGCCTTCCAGCGCCACATCCGCTCGTAGAAGGCCTCCATGGTGTCCTCTTCGGTGGTATCTATCACGGTTTCCTTTTGAGCTAATGTTTTGGGGATTTCCTTATTGTTACCGTTTTGGCATCCCGCCAGCAGCAGGACGGCCACGGCCGACACTGCTGGAACAAGGCATTTTGAAATGCTTCTCATGGCGGCTACTCCTTCACTACTTTCCGCACGCACTTCCGGCCTTCCTTGTCGGTGACGTTGACGAAGTAGATGCCAGCGGGCAGAGCGGCCAAGTCGATGTGGAGTTCGTCGCCTTCGCCTTGGGCACTGAGCACCTGTTGCCCGAGCATGTTGAGCACCTCAGCCTGCCGCAAGCTTTCACCCGTGACGGTGACCATACTGCTGGTGGGATTGGGATGGATGGTAGCGAAAGTGGTCGGTTTTTCCTTATCTTCAATTCCTGTAAAGTCGGTCTGTCCCCATTTCAGAGGAAAGTTTGGAATGGTGCAAAAGGCCACATCATGGACACATATATACTCCTTGATTCTCGGAACACCCCCGTTATTAATTCCGAGTATTGTCGAGTCAATCCAGATTTCGTTGAACCAACCATAATAAATTGTTGTATCGTTGACGACTTTTCGAACCCCCATTGTAAGTGTTGCCTTGTTATTCTCTGGATATGAACACCATCCGTAAGGCGCGGAAGAAACAAGAGAATCCGCCTCCAACGTGTCGATATGTCCACGGAATTCCCATCCGTTTAATGGAATTTGCTTGATCTCAATCTCTCTATAATAGAACATGGAGACGGCAAAATCCATCACACCATCGCCGTCAAAGTCTAACTTGATGCTGTCGGCAGGTGCGTACTGGATGCTTTCCAAGCACCAGTCTGGATTGTATTCAGTGTAGATGATTTCACCTTGCTGGGCTTTGCCGCAAATATACAGGGTGATTAATGCGAAAAATGTTATTGCCTTTTTCATAATGTCTCTTTTTATTTGGTTCACTTAATTCAATAATCAACGCAATCATGGGTCATTAAAGTCATTTGGGCTCCTAATGGCAATGTGAACTCTCCTTCGCTAGTGATGGTGATGGATTCGGAAGCCCTAAAACACTTGTTTGAGTTAGAAGGTACAATGATGCCCGAAGGGGAACCTATTGTGATAGTACTTTTAACACCACCTATACAATTGCCCCAATCATTGGCATTTGCTATTATGACATCCGTATCACAATCTGTGCGTATTTTGTAATACTTTACATAATCTATGACCATTTCGTCTGACAATGTCCATGCGGGTATTTTAGGTGAAGTATTGCTTAATGCATCATCCTTGACAGCATGGGTGACTTTCAGACTAAGCGAATGCTGGGGTATACTGTCCCTATTAGTACATTCGTTGACAACTTGTCCGTCAAAATACCATGTGATACGGTTTGGAAGCCACTCCAAACCAAAAATATGTTCATGGGTCAAATCGTTGTTCTCTGAAATCGCTAGGTATTTTTTACTGTAATTATGTGCTCCATCATAAATAATACCATTAATAGTATCAGGATAATAATTTTTACCTTCTGGATTATACCATATTCCGCAGCTGAAATCGGTAGCCATACTACCAGTCGCCTTGCTATCTCCTAAAGAATGTTCGAAAATGTCAATTTCTTCGTAGGTGTTTGGTCCTGTGCCGAACAACCAAAAAGCAGAACCTTCACCAGGGTGTACGGGGAGCTGGCATTTAATTTCATAATAGCCAAACCAACAATCATATTGAGTGGTTTCGATAGTTCCAGAATAATAGAAAATTGATGTGTGCGGTGGATAATATTTTCCATTGTATGTATAGCTACAATGTGCGTTTTGAGGCAGTTCATAGTCGCCGTTGGCGCAAACAAGAGGCGCATAAGGACTTTTACATTCTGCCACCAATCTCATCTTTTGGTCATTACAAAAGCGTGCATGGCTCCGCTGATATGCTTGATGGGATCTTTCACTGGTAGTTACATAGTAAGGCCACATTTCCTTCGACATACAATCCCAACGCTGGGAAAAATTAGGGGCATTGCTTTGTTCTGTAAATGTATTCCTATCCCACCATCTATCCCCTTGAAATTGCTCATTAAAACAAATCAACCAGTTATTGACATCATTTATTTGGCCAACTACATTCATACTCAGCAGTATCATGCTGCAAAGATATATAAACTTTTTCATGGCTGCAAAGATTTTACTTGGTTTTTCCGACTTTTTCCAAAGCAGTACGCAGTTCTTCTATTTCGCGTTGCTGCTCTTTGACAGCCTCAACGAGTATGGTCACGACCGATTGATAGTCGATGCAGAGACGGTTCTTCTGATCGGTGCGTACGGCTTCGGGAAAGACCTCTTCCAAGTTGCTCCCTGAAAGTGCCGCTGTGCGTTTCCCATAGTCTGCGTACATGGCTTCAACGGCCTCGGGAACGACATTCTCATTGTTTTCCAAGTCAGGGATTTCCTGCTCCTCGGGGTCATAATAATAGCCATTTAGTCCTGTCACAATGGAAAGAGCTTCTTCTCCGTTAATGAGTTCTAAGCCTCTATTATTATTATAAGGATTGGGAAGGGTATAATAATGTGGTGCATAGACATTGCCGTCACCGCGCACATAAAATGTTGTAGAATCCCAATCGGGTGATACTACCCACGTCAAAGCAGTGCCCAAATTGGTTATAGCACAGTTCATCCATCCATAGGCATTGACGTTCTTGCGGAAGGCAGCCCCTTGTTTGAAATGCACGGCACCGTTAAAATTAGTTGTCCACGATGGTGCGGGGTCTATCGATATGCCATAATCCGTGGAATTAATTAAAGTCTGGAAAGTGATGCGCCCATCACTATGCATCTTGATCTGTGCCTGTGCCGCCACTGCGAGCAGCACGATGGCTAAGGTTAATAATGATTTTTTCATTGTTTTGTAGTTTTAATCCGTTATTGTAAATTCACCGTAATACTCATCTCCTTTGGGGAGGGTAAAGGTGACAATGTAATTCCCCGCATAGGGGATGTAAACCTGCACACCATTGGGTGTTGGTGTGGAAATATAATCCACAGAGACACCTGAAGTCGTGGACACCTCTATTGCCACTTGGCCTAAGTTCTCGGTGAATACTACAGAAAGTACATGGCCGTTGAGTGTGGCTACAATGCTGCTACTCTTATCAATACCTCCATGTTGAGCTTTGTGTATTGTTAGAATTTGGCCTTTTCCTTTCTCATTTTCCGTTCTGGCCGCGCCATTGGCGTAGCACAATGCTCCTGAAAGGATGAAGCCGAGCATCAGAACCAATGTTGTTACTTTTTTCATCGTGTATAAGGTTTAAAATCACGATGCAAAAGTAGAGGGGCTCTAAAAACTCTGCAAGAAAATGATGGTTCGGAAAGGTTAGGTATTTTTGATTAACGTCTTAAAAATCAAATAGATGATGGATTCTGAGCTATATCCATCAAGATAACGGGAAGCGGTTTTTCACTGCCAAATACCTTCTGGATTTTACTGTCGCGCTCAACAACAGTGTTATAGGCACGTTGCATCAACGCGGAAACGTCGGCATAGGTCAGGTTGAGCAGGTATAGGCAGCAATAGTCAATATCGATACTGGTAAGTTTGGGGTAAGCCTTCCTGAGCCGGAGAGTGAACTGGCTAAAATGACGGTCTGCCGCCATACGCAAGTCCAATAATTGCTGTTTATCCAAAGCGTATGACTTATAAAGCCCACAATCTATTTTCGATTTGAATTGCCCCTCATGGACCCGCTCCATGATGAGGCGGCATATAGGCTCTTCATTGAATGTGGCGGCAATTTCAGTTTTTGCAGCCAAATCATCCAATTGCTTGATTTGGTCTTTGAGTTTGCGCACTTCTTGGTTGCTTCGTTTCAGCCGGCCCGATATGGCAGCTTGCTCCAGGAGGTGGGTTTGCCGTTCAGCTTCAAGGACTTCTGCATGCCGTTTATCTCTTTCTTCCAATTCTTTTTTTGTCTGGGCCTCTTTCGCTTCCATCTCCTGTTGGTGATGCTTTTCTTTATCTTCCAATGTCTTATCAGCTTCGGCTTGCCTCTGTCTTAATTCCTCCTCATGCTGTTGTTCCGTTTCCCCAAGTATTCTATCTGCTTCCTCTTGTTGTTTCTTCAGAAGCTTCTTGCTTCTAAGTTTTACAAGAATAAAAATAACCAAAGCAATCCCAACAGCAATTGGGATAATAATCTTTATTGTTTTCTTTATGGCCTTCTCTTGAGCTACACCAGCTTGCTTCTCTTGTTTTTTAGTCAGATGGTCTTTGAACATCTCGTTAACCTTTGAGACATCTGCTTTTTTTTCAATTTCCATCGTCGTAAAACCAGCGAGAAACGATGTGTATTTTTGTGTTTTTATTGAATCCCCAACCATTTGATAAATGACACTCAGATTCTCCGCAGCCATAATCTTGGAAGTAATGTCTTCTTGCCGTTCAAATACAGTTTCCAAATACATCCGCGAAGAGTCATACTGCTTATCATCAAACAATATATTGCCAAGAGTCAATAACCTAGTTGTTTTTTCCTCTTCATCTGCCGATAGTGCAACCAAGTGTTTTAAACTCTTAATGATGGAATCCGAATTATAGTCCAAGTTATAAAAGGCAAATATGGCTTTATTAGCCATTAGGTCTCTATAATGGATATTGTCGAAATTAGGCATGTTCGCCAATGCTTTGTCATAATAGAAAGCAGCCGTGTCTTTTTGGTTGGCAATGTCATATTGGATTCCCAAATTATACAACAAAACGGGGATACCATATTTCGAGGTTGGTTCTCGTTGGCAATAAAACAATGCTTGTTTATAACAAGCAATTGTAGGTTCGGCCAATAACAATTCCGAAAACATTTCCCCAAGACGGCCATAAGTCAAAGCCATAAACCTCGCCTTGTGTCCCATCAAAGCCTTGTCTTCGAAATGCTCTTCCATCACCTCCAAGGTTTTCAGGTATTCCGCGCAGGCCTGTACCATACTGTCGTTTTCGTAATACCCAACACCATTAATATAATGGGCACGGGCGGCGAGGAAAAAGAGGTTGGTGTTTGCGGTGGATTTGTGTTTTGAATCCCCCGCCCTTTCGGGCACCCCCTTAAAAGGGGGAATATCCCCCCAGCCCCCTTTCAAAGGGGGAGCCTGACGCACGAGGCTGTCAAAATACGTCACCGCCTCCAACAAATCAGGACGGTTGCTTTGTTCGTAATCGTTCTTGTACAACAATTCCGAAATCAGCATCTGGCAGTAATGCCCATTGAAGACATCGAGGCTGTCGGCCTTGGGGCTTGCAGCAAACTCCATCATCACCGCCAAGGCACTATCCGGCTGGTGCCACATCAGGCTGTCAATGGCTGCTAATTCTGCAATCGGCGTTTCGACAGGCTCAACGACCTTCGCTTTTGAATGGCAGGCGACAAAGGCCAAACCCAATAACATGATCCATCCAATATGTTGCATCTTCCGCCACATCAGCATCTCGTTTTACCATGAAGGTTATTCCTCCGTCTTCTTCCGCTTGAAAATCTTCGTTCGCAGCATAAACACCGTGAGTGCTGCCCAGAAAACCACCAAAATGCCCAAGGTAATCCACGCGGCTTTAGGACTTTGCGGTGCGAAGCCCATCAGCAGGAGCACAGGGAAACCCAACACGATGGCGGCCAAGGTTTGCAAGACCAAGTTATTGGCTGCAGGCGTCTCAAACTTCGGGTCAATCTCACGGAGCAAGATCATGCCGTTGCTGGCGGTGCCCGTCAACATGCCAAACATAGAGAAGAAACCTTCGTATTTGTAATTGGGATACAAATGCTTGCTGACGGCCAGCACATAGAAGAACGTGACGATGGTGCCCAAGGCGACAATGATGATGAACGGCAACACGAACTTACCGAACTCGTCGAAACTGATGGCCGCCGTGCCCGCCACAATCATGATGTCGAAGCAGAAGCCACTGATACGGTTGAGCATATAGTTGTTGATGTACTCGCGGCTCATCAACTTGGCCTTCTTGAAACGGCCCAACAACCACTTGAAGAGGATGCCGAACAGCGTGCCAATCAGGAAGTTGAAGCCCCAAAGCATAGGTTTCAACGTGTTGGTGCCGAAGTTGCCCAATTCCATGTTTTGGATCCAGTTGGTGAACAGATAGACGAGGAAATAGACGAACAGCACCATGCAAATCTGCACCGAGAGCTTGTCGATGGACTCGGCATCGGGAATCTCGCCCTTACCTTCGTAGTCTTCCAGAGTGTTTACTTGGGCATGGGCGATCTTCTTTCTTGACAGGATGCCTTTTCGGCGCAAGATGTTCATATAGATAACTCCCACCAAGCTACCCACGATGAAGCCTGTGGCTGCGATGGAGAGACCGAAGTCGGCACCTGGAAAGTCGATGCCCTGCTGTGTGGCCCAACCCGTGAAAATCTTGCCGAAGTTCAAGGCCTGTCCTGGTCCCTGACCGAAGCCCATGGGCAACAGCAGACCCGCGGCGTAGAACAATTTTTTGCCGAAATAAAAGAACAGGATGGAGACGATGAGGCCCACAATGCCTTGGATGACGTAGGTGGAGGCCGTCAAGGCACCCGTCTCAATCACCTTCATTGGCGTGGATTTTGATTCTATCTTGTTGTTTTTCAAGGCCAAGGCCACAAAACCCAAGCCTAAGGCATGATAAGTCACGATTTCCATCATCGGTTTGTTGATGATTTCGCGCCAGCTGGGAAACTGCTTGAAAATGATCAGCAGTAAGCCCCCCAACAAAGCCGAAGGTAGTAGGCTCTTGTTCAGAAATGGGATCTTGGTTCTCAGCACGTTACCCAAAAGCAAGGCCGTGGCCAAGATGCAGAATTGAATCAACCATTGCCAAGCCTCTGGCCTGTCAAAGGTCATAACGGAAACATCTAAAAGCATAACATCCAATTATTTGATTATCGATTTATTGCAGCTTGACAGCAGTACCTGAAGCAGAGACCATCAACATCGAACCGGCCTGGCCCAACACTTCGTAATCTATATCAATGCCTACCACAGCATCTGCATTCATTTGACGAGCCCGTTCTTCCAATTCTTTCAAGGCTTGGGAACGAGCATTGATTAGCTCTTGCTCGTATGAGCCTGAACGTCCGCCGACAATATCGCGGAGGCTGGCTTTAATATCTTTGATAAAATTCACTCCAGAAATCACTTCTCCGAATACAACGCCTTTGTATTCTGTAATGGTGCGACCTTCAACGGTCGGTGTGGTTGTAAGTATCATAATATTAATCTTTAATTATCTCCGTTTTAACCGCAGTACCAGTGGCATTTACTAATACACACGGACCTGAATCTGCCATTTCAAAATCAACGCTTACACCAATCACGGCATCAGCTCCGATAGTACGGGCATGTTCTTCCAACAGGTTGAGAGCTTGGTTGCGGGTCCTAGAGAGAACCGGCTCATAGAACCTCTCTCCTCTAAATACTTTATTCTCGAATGCTTCACCCGATACAATCCCAAGGTATTCTTTGATGGTGTAACCTTCAATGTTTTGTGTAGTGGTAAGAATCATAAAGCAACTAGTTTAAACTTATTACCTTATAGTTTACAGCGGCAAAGATAATGTTTTTTTGATATATCAAGCGAAAACCCTTAATTTTGCGCCATGAAAAAGCCACTGCAGCTGTTTTACACTTTCTTCAAAATCGGGGCTTTCACCCTCGGTGGTGGCTATGCCATGCTCTCGATGGTGGAGAAAGCCGTCGTCGACCAGAAGAAGTGGATTCCCAACGATGAGTTTTGGGACATGATTGCCGTGGTTCAGTCGCTTCCAGGGGTGTTTGCCGTCAATACAGCCTTGTATGTCGGGCATCGTGTGGCGGGCAGAAGTGGTGCTTTTGCTGCCATGCTTGGTGCCATCATCCCATCCATCACCATCATCTTGCTTTTGGCTACGGTCTTCCGCGAGTTCCGTGACCAACCTGTGGTGGAGCGCATCTTCAAGGGCATCCGTCCCTGCGTGGTGGCCCTTATCCTCGCCCCTTCCCTGCGCATGATCAAATCGGCCAAGGTGACCTGGAAGACTGCCATCATCCCCATCGCCATGGTGTTTTTGATTTGGTGGTGCAAGATTTCACCTGCCTACGTCATCCTTGCCGCCATTGCGGGAAGTCTTATCTATGCGCTGATAATCAATAGACGTGAGACTGCGAGACTGCGGGACTGCGAGACACCAAGAAGTCCCGAAGTCCCGAAGTCCCGAAGTCAAAACGAAAAGGAGGTCAAGCCATGATTTACCTGCAACTGCTTTGGGTCTTCGTGAAAATCGGCGTGCTTGGCTTCGGCGGTGGCTATGCCATGCTCTCGCTCATCCAGCATGAGGTGGTAGAGCATTACGCTTGGATGACGACGACTGAGTTTGCTGACATGGTGGCCATCTCGCAGATGACCCCTGGCCCCATCTCCATCAACTTGGCGACCTACGTAGGCTATAACACAGCGGGCTTGGGCGGCTCACTGCTGGCTTCGTTTGCGCTTTGTCTGCCTTCCGTCATCATGGTGTATCTCATCTTGAAGCTCTTCATGAGCAAGAGAAACAACGCTTTGATGGACAATACCTTGAAAGGCTTGAAACCCGCCATTGCCGGACTCATCTTTGCCGCCGGCCTCTCCATGATGAACACGCAAAACTTCGTGGATTTCGGTCGCGGACAATACAATATCAGCGTCATCATCTGCGTCTTGGCCTTTGTGGCCTCTTATTTCTTCAAAGCCAACCCAATATTACTAATAGTGCTTTCGGGTGTGGTGGGGTTCTTCGTGTATTAGCTAAGGTCCCTGAGCCCTGAGCTTGTCGAAGGGCCGGTTCAAGATTCAAGATTCAAGATTCAAAATTTAAAGATTTAAAGATTTAAGATTCAATAAAGTATGAAACGTTTTATCCTCAGTTTAGTTGCACTTCTATCAACTTCACTAGTCTTCGGGCAACATATACTTACTTATCAAAGTTACGCCAAAGGCGTTGTGGAACAGGACACGACGACTATCCAAGTCATTGAGAACGCGAAATGCCTGAAAATCCGCACGGAAGAGAAAAAACTCTCCAATCCTGTCCCTGGCTATGCCCAAAGCAACACCTACGTCGACTATGTCCATGATTCCGTCTACACCATTTTGGATTATGCCGATGGAAAATATTACAGTTCCTATGCATTGACTGATAACGATGTGGTTTTCAGCGACGAAGGCAAAGAAAAACTGTTGGGTTACAACTGCACAAAATACAAAACCAGCATCAACTCCAACACCATAGAGGTATGGATGACCGAAAGCCTTGGTTTTGAGGCCACACCCATGCCTGGTCTTGGCCGACTGAAAGGCGTGATGGTGCGCTGCATGAGAAATAGCTCCTACATCACCGACCTTGAAACCGTCAAAGAGCAGAAATTTGCCTTGGTCGACATGATTCCCGACTATAAGGGCCAACACAAATCCTCTCGTGAGCTTAGTCAACTCAGGAAAGACAAACTCGTCATACGCATTCCCGTCTTCAAGGACGAACAGATTCATTTTGCAGATTATGAACCTGTTGTTGGAGACATTCCTTTTGACACAACCCTCCATTTCAGTCACGGCACACTGATTGTCAAGCGGATGAAACTCCCTGAGCTTCCGGCGCATTACCAAATCTTCGCTGAAATCTATCAGCATAGCAACGGCGACGCTTACGACCGCACTGCCTCCGTCTTCGTCATTCCAACCGAAAAGGCAATAAGTTTCAAAGACGGTTTGCAAGGCCTGGAAGCGTTGCCTACCTTTGTCGGCAAAGACGGGAAGGAATACCAAGGCATCAAGGCGGAGAAAGACTACTTGCCGCCTGTCGAGTTAGTGCGGTTCTTTACCTCTTTTGGCGCAGGCCATTTCAACGACCGTGTGCAGATTGATGGATTGGAATGGGCCGATGAGAACTATTATAAGATGGAAGTCAGTGAGTTGCGCGACCGTCTACGCGGCGATGTGCTCATCGGGGCTTTCATCGGCAACTATGACAAAGGCGGCCACAAGATTTCTTTAGACCTCCTCGCCTACCCAGGTGACAACAAATGGAGCGACAAACCTTTGAAAGAGCATTCCATACCATTGTTTAACACCTGCAACGTCATGGAGATGAGCGGTCAGAACTACGGTCGTCTCTTCGCCACCGACAGCCTTGAAGTGGAGTTTGAGATTCCCGACAGCGCCAAAAACGTGCGCCTGCGCTATATCAGCACAGGTCACGGAGGCTGGGACAACGGTGACGAGTTCAATCCCAAGGAGAACGCCATTTTCATCGACGGAGTGAAAATGTTCACCCATACGCCTTGGCGTTGCGATTGCGCCACCTTCCGTGACCAAAGCCCCGTCTCCGGCAACTTTTGGAACGGCGTTTCCTCCTCCGATTATTCCCGCTCAGGCTGGTGCCCAGGCACCGCCACCAATCCCTTCTATTTCGATCTCAGCGGATTGAAGCCAGGCAAACATACGCTTCGCGTTGCCATTCCACAAGGCAAAGACGAAGGCGAGAGTTTCAGCCATTGGATGGTATCGGGCGTGTTGTTATACGAGCTATAAGCGATTATTTCATCTCAAAATGCGGAATCGGCTGTAGCTTGAAGAGATTGGTGATGTGCTTGTGGTCGATGAGGGCCTTGGTCTTGGGGTCATTGCAGACGCCTGTACGGATATAGTGGTCCAACACGGCGTAGGTAAAACCGAGGTTGTCCTCGTCGCTCTTGTTGGTAAGGCCATCTGAAGGGGTTTTCTCCACCAATTCGATGGGCAAGCCCAACTCCTTCCCTATTGCCTTGACTTCCTGAACAGTGAGACCGCCTAGAGGAGCGAAATCACCGGCGGCATCGCCATAGCGGGTCGAGTAACCCACCCAGTCCTCTGAGAGGTTGCAGGTGTTGGCCACACGGCCGTTCATTGACTGCGAGACTGCATACAACGTGCTCATTCTCAAGCGCGGTGGCAAATTGATGGTGGTCTGACGGCTGACTTCGGCATCCAAGGTACCAAGCTGCTCCTTAACGGCAGCAATCAAAGTATTATAGGTGTCGCCAATGTTGACGCAGCAATGACGAATACCCAAATGGTTGATGAGCTTCATGCTGTCGTCGATGTCAGGCTGCACGCCATTAGGCATAGTCACACCAATGACATGGTCCTTGCCGAGCGCTTCGGCGCAAAGGGCCGCCACCACGCTGCTGTCTTTGCCGCCCGAGATGCCGATGACGGCATTGCAGCCTTTGCCGTTCACTTCAAACCAGTCGCGAATCCATTGGACGACTTGGTCTTTTACTTGTTTTGCATTAAATTCCATATTCAAAATTTAAAATTTAAAATTCAAAATTACATAAAGCTGCTACCGCCGATGAACTGACGCAACATGGAAGTGGCCGGAATCTCTTTGTCGGAGACAGGCGTGAAATAATGCAAGAAACGCAACAGACGGTGTGCCTCGGTGTATTCAGGAGAATTATTCGGCACAGTGGCCAAAATACTCTCCGCATGATTGCGCATGACGGCAAACTCCAATAAATAAGCTGAGTTAAACATCACGTCGGCGTTTTCCTGATAAGGATTGATCCATTTCTCCTCGGCATCACGCACGCTGGCCCACTGACTGATGGTCTGACGTGCCGTGAATGCACCTTTGTTGTAGTCACGCACGATGCGGCGCAAGAGACGGTTGTCGTCGGTCGGGATGATGTTGTGGTCGTCCAAAGCAGTGCTAGTCAAGGTGGAGATAAAGATGCGGAACTTGGTCGACTCTGGAATCTGATCGGTCAGCAAAGGATTCAAAGCATGGATGCCTTCCAGTAACAGCACGCAACCTTCCTTCAACTGCAACTTCTTGCCATTGTATTCTCGAATACCTGTAACAAAGTTATACTCAGGCACTTCGATTTCCTCTCCTTTCAGCAAGGCAATCAAATCACGTTCAAGAGCGGCGTGGTCGACGGTCTCAAAGTTGTCGAAGTCGTATGTACCGTCAGGCAGCTTGGGTGTATCCACACGGTTGACGAAATAGTCATCCGTCGAGAACGAGATGGGCTTCAGTCCACAGGCCTTCAACTGGATGCTGACACGGCTACAGAAGGTGGTCTTTCCACTGCTGCTCGGTCCGGTAATCAGCACCAAACGGACAGGGCTCTCGCTATGATAACGACGGTTGATTTCCTCAGCAATTTGCACAATTTTCTTTTCTTGCAAAGCCTCAGCCACTTGCACCAACTCACGTGCCATCCCGTTTTGGCAGGCGTGGTTGACATCGCCTACCGTACTCAGCCCCATAATGTCATTCCATTTCAAACTCTCCGAAAACACCTCGAAGGTCTTGGGCTGCTCATGCATCTCAGCCAAATGGTCGGGATGGTCGCGGTCAGGAATACGCAACAGGATGCCGTCGCGATAGGCGTCAATATCCCAAATGTTCAAATATCCTGTCGATGGCACCAATCGGCCATAATAATAATCGGTAGTGTCATCCAAAGTATAGTAATCTGTATATGCTTTTCCGCTGGTTTCCAGCAATTTGACTTTATCCTCTTGACCCAACTTGCTGAACATGCTTATAGCATCATCTATACGGGCTTCATGGCGATGGAACTGGATGTCATCGGCAACGATAGCCCTCATGCGCTCTCTAAGTGCTGCTATGTCGTTGCCATCGAGCGCCTTGCCGTCACTCTTCTTGATACGGCAATAAACCCCTTTGGAAATGGGATGTTCCATATTCAACTTGCTACCAGGGAACAAATCTTGTGTCGCCTTGTATAGCATGAAGCCCAGCGATCGGGCATACACTAAGCGCGCCGTGTGATGCGTGAGGTCCAAAAACTCGACATCTCGACTGTTGTAAACACGGAACTTCAATCCCTGCGACACATTGTTGACCTTGGCGGAAACAATGGGATAAGGCCTTTCGAACTCAAATTCGGGCAGCATTTCCAACAAGGTCATACCCTCATTGAATTCCTTTGTGACTCCATTATTGATACAATAAACTTGAATCATGATTCCAGTTTTATAACTTATTCTATTTCTTGGTTTTGCACGCGATTGACAGCATCAATGGCCAGTTGATAATCGGGGCGAGCCTTGAGCACTTCCTTATAGATGCCCATGGCCTGCGAATAATCGCCCATCTGCTCCAACACACGACCTTTGTTGTATTTGGCATCGAGATAATCAGGATTGACCTCCAAAGCTTGATTAAAATAATCCAAAGCTGTCTGATTGTTCTCAAGGTACACATAATTGACATAGCCCTTGTTGAACAGCACGATATAATCGTCAGGACGCTGCATCAACAGGGTATCGTAATGCAGCAAAGCCTCCTCCGGTTCACCATGACTTTGAAGGTAAAGAGCCAACTCATAACGCGTCGTTGGAAAATCAGGGAATTGTTGCTGTGCCTTGCGGAGATAATCCATGGCATATGGTGGTTGCTGCACGGCATAGATACGGCTGATTTGCTGGACTGGGTCATAGAAATTGGCATCCTGCTCCGAAGCCAACTGGAAGTTTTTCAGCGCGTTGACCGTATCCTGCTTGGCTGCCATATAACACATACCCTTCACAAAATAGGCACGAGGATTATAGGATGAAAGGCCTAAAGCCTTGTCGACATAACCGATAGCAAGGTTAAAGTTTTGTTGCAAGAGGTTTAATTCTGCCAACTTTACCAAAGGGCGCGCATCCAAGGGGTTGATTTCCACGGCCTTGTTAAGCGTCGATGCGATATTGTCCTGGTCGCCCAAGGCATAGTAGACATCGGCCAGCAAAAGATAGGTTTCGATGTCGCTGGGGTCGAGTTGCAGCGACTTGTTGATGTCGACCATGGCCTGCCCCACTTGCTCATTGGCAAAATAAGCCTTGGCGCGATGCACATAGAGGCTCGCATTGGTGCTGTCCATGGCGATAGAGTCGGAAATCAGTTGGATGGCCTCGTTCACCGTGACAGGCGCTGTAGGGTCTTGGGGTATATTTTCCGTTTTAGGTTTCGGCGTATTGTTGCACGCAAAGAGGGCGAGCAGCAGGCCGAGGAATAGGATGGATTTGTTTTTCATTGTTGTTTTTGTTATGCTACTGGCTACTGGCTCTTGGCTACTGGCAGCTTCAATAGAAGGTACAACTTTCCTCATTAGGTAAGCTGCCAGAAGCCAGAGGCCAAAGGCCAGAAGCCAAATCACTCTTCACTCTTTTCCAACGCCTCAAAGATCTTGGCAGCGAGTTCGTCGGCGAGTTCTGGGTTGTCTTCGATGAGTTTCTTGACCGAGTCGCGGCCTTGGGCAAGCTTGGAGTCACCGTAGCTGAACCACGAGCCACTCTTCTTGATGATGCCCATCTCCACGCCGAGGTCGACGATTTCGCCCGAGCGTGAAATACCCTCGCCATAGAGAATGTCGAATTCGGCCTTGCGGAACGGTGGAGCCACCTTGTTCTTGACGACCTTCACCTTGACGCGGCTACCCAGCACATTCTCACCATCCTTGATTTGGCTGATCTTACGGATGTCGATACGGACAGAGCTATAGAACTTCAAGGCATTTCCGCCCGTGGTGGTCTCGGGGTTGCCGAACATCACGCCAATCTTCTCACGCAGCTGGTTGATGAAAATGCAGATGCAACCTGTCTTGTTGATGGTGGCGGTGAGCTTACGCATAGCCTGGCTCATCAAGCGGGCTTGGAGGCCCATCTTGCTGTCGCCCATCTCGCCTTCGATCTCGCTCTTGGGCGTCAGTGCAGCGACGGAGTCGACGACGATGACGTCGATGGCGCCGGAGCGGATGAGGTTCTCAGCGATTTCGAGGGCTTGCTCGCCATAGTCGGGTTGTGAGATAAGGAGGTTCTCCACGTCTACGCCGAGTTTGGCGGCATAGAAACGGTCGAAGGCATGCTCCGCATCGATGAAAGCGGCGATGCCTCCCTTCTTCTGGGCCTCGGCCACGACGTGGAGGGCCAGCGTGGTCTTACCTGAACTCTCGGGACCATATATCTCGATGATACGGCCTTTCGGCAGACCGCCTACGCCGAGGGCGTAGTCAAGGCCGATGGAGCCAGTGGAGATGCTTTCCATCTTCTCGGCCTCGGCGCCCAAGCGCATGATGCTTCCTTTGCCAAAGCTCTTCTCGATGTTACCTAATGTGGCTTCCAAAGCCTTCAGTTTCTCCTGCCTCAGTTTTGCAGCTTCTTCTTGTGTTTTTTCTGTAGTCATGATTGTGGGG
>JAEEGF011640947.1_pt1 | contig 15714 bp, 15 predicted proteins | sample 9134171 | NCBI WGS metagenome assembly JAEEGF01 (sample SAMN16246542, study PRJNA631951) | gut metagenome | biome: gut microbiome; feature: rumen; material: AP-attached | host: Bos | place: Iran: Karaj | collected 2018-10
TCATCCGGCTTCCGTGAGACGCCGGATGCCACCTTCCCCCCGAGGGGGGAAGGCTCTGTCGGAGCCCCGGCAAGCTGCCCGTCCCATCCCTCGTCCCCTATTGCCTGTTGCCTGTTGCCTATTGCCTGATCGACAAATCCCAATTTCCTCCGAGGGCTGAACGGTTACCCTTTGTCCGCCCAAATTCTGAAAAAAGCCGCAGCGCACATCTTGCGAAGCTCCGGGCTCTATGCTATAATAAAAAGAAAAATTATCATTCTCTGCTTCGGAGGCGAATCGTATGTTTTTTGACCGCGAACGTTATCTCTATCAAAAGCCCCAGCTGATCGAGGTCATCTGTCAGCTCCGCTATCCCACGATCCTCTCCATCCCTGCCCGGGACCCCGTTGATTTTCAAGAGGCCATCCGGCAGGAGTTCCCCCAGTATAAGCGCACGGTGGAGCGCCCCGCGCCCAATCCCGGTCAGCCCGCGCAGGAGGTCGTCAACTTCCAGTTCCTGAGTGCAGACGGCCTGTGGCGGGTCAATCTGACCGCCGACTTTATCGCCCTGGCGACGAGCGTCTATACGAAGTGGGAGGACTTTGCCGCGAAGCTGGACCGCATTCTGGCGGCCTTCATCCGCGTCTATCACCCGTCGTATTTCCATCGCGTCGGACTGCGCTACGTCAACGCCTTCTCCCGCAAGGCGCTCGGCTTGGAGGGCGTTCCCTTCCGCGAGCTGTTCCAGCCCGGCTATCTTGGCCTGCTGGCTGACGACGACGTCCGCGAGGAGAGCTTTGCCCGCTCCGGTCAGGATATCGAAATGCAGATCTCCGGCGGCTGCCGCGTCAAGATGCACGCCGGTCCCGGCATGCTCACCAAGGGCAAGGTCCAGGACCCCGAGGTCCGGTTCATTCTGGACAACGACGTTTTCCTGACCGGTCAGACCCCGATCAACCAGTGCGCTCCCGCCCTGAACACCGTTCACGTTCATGCCGACCGCATCTTTGCCGGGGCCATGACCCAGCGGCTGCATGAGGCCATGCTTCCCGGACTGCTGGACTGAGACCGATGCTGAACTTATGCAGCGTATCCGAGATGAAGGCCCTTCTGGGTGAATACGGCTTTCATTTTTCCAAGGCCAAGGGTCAGAACTTTCTGACTGCCGCCTGGGTGCCCGAACGAATCGCCGAGGAGGCGGGGGTGGATGAAACCGCCGCCGTCCTTGAGATCGGACCGGGCATCGGCGCTCTGACCCAGCAGCTCTGCCTGCGAGCGGGCAGAGTCCTTGCCGTGGAGGTGGACAACAGTCTGCGTCCGATCCTCGCCCGGACCCTGAGAGAATTTGACAATCTGGAGATCCGATTCGCCGACGCGATGAAGCTGGACCTGGCGCAGCTGGTCGCGGAACAGTTTTCCGGCCTGCGGCCTCTGGCCTGTGCGAATCTGCCCTACTATATCACTTCCCCGGTGCTGACGAAGCTCCTGGAGAGCCGCGCCTTTGAGGCTGTGACCGTCATGGTTCAGAAGGAGGTCGCCCAGCGCATCTGCGCCGCCCCGGGCAGCGCGGACTACAGCGCGTTTTCGGTGTTCTGCCGATATTATGCGGAGCCGGAGATCCTGTTTGAGGTCCCCCCCTCCTGCTTCCTGCCCCAGCCGAAGGTGACCTCCGCCGTTCTGACGCTGCGCGTGCGGACGGAGCCTCCCTGCGAGATCGCAGACGAGGCCATGTTCTTCCGCGTGGTCCGGGCAGCCTTCGCCCAGCGGCGGAAGACTCTCTCCAACGCCCTCGCCGCCGGCTTCCCGGAACGGACGAAGGCCGAGCTGACGGACTGCATCGTTGCCTGCGGCCACGCGCCGACGGTCCGCGGCGAGACCCTCTCCATCCCCGAATTTGCCGCCCTGTCGCGGGCAATCGCGGAGCGATAGGATGCAGTGGCGGTCTGCCAATCCGTATTTCCGGGCGCGCTTCGGCTGTAAGGTCTACAAGCTCGCCCTGGACGGCGGGATGACCTGTCCAAACCGCGACGGGACGCTGGACACGCGAGGCTGTATCTTTTGCTCCGCCGGCGGAAGCGGCGATTTTGCCGAGCCGCTCTGCGGAAGCATCGAGGAGCAGCTCGACCGGGCAAAGTCCCGCGTTGCCGCCAAGGCCGGGCCGGACGCCCGCTATATCGCCTATTTCCAGAGCTACACGAACACCTATGCCCCGGCGGAGCGGTTGGAGGCCCTGTTTGCCCCGGTACTGGCGCGGCCTGAGATCGTCGCCCTCTCGGTGGCCACCCGCCCCGACTGTCTGCCCGCTCCGGTTCTCGACCTGCTGGAGCGGCTGAACCGGGAGAAGCCGGTCTTCGTGGAGCTGGGTCTGCAAACGATTCATCCGCAGACCGCCGCATTCATTCGCCGCGGTTATGATCTGCCCGTCTTTGACCGCGCCATGCGCGAGCTGTCGGCGCGTGGGCTGGAGCCCATCGTCCACGTGATCCTCGGTCTGCCCGGAGAGGACGAGACCGATATGCTGGAGACCGTCCGCTACGTCGGCGCTTCCGGTGCGGCCGGGATCAAGCTCCAGCTCCTGCACGTGCTGGAGCACACCGACCTTGCAGCGCTCTGGCGGCAGGGCAAGGTCCCGACGATGACGCTGGAGGAATACGCCGTCCTTCTGGGACGGTGCCTGCAGGTCCTTCCGCCGGAGATCGTGATCCACCGGCTGACCGGTGACGGCGCCAAGAAGGACCTGCTCGCCCCGCTCTGGACTGCCGACAAAAAGCACGTTCTGAATTATATGAACCAATATCTGAGAGGCCTGCCCAATGTACTTTGATTCTCACGCCCATCTGGACGACCGCGCCTTCGACGCCGACCGCGGCGAGATCTTCGACGAGCTTGCCGATCACGGCGTCGGGCGGATCCTGAATATCGGCTGCGACCTGTCCAGCAGCCTCCGCTCGATCAGCCTGGCACACAAATATCCCTTCGTCTGGGCTGCCGTCGGCTCACACCCGGACGACGCAGCCAGCGTCAACGACGAGCTGCTGGCCATGTATCGGCAGCTTTGCACCGACGAGCGCGTGAAGGCCATCGGCGAGATCGGCCTGGACTACCACTACGAGGACCCGCCGCGCGAGGTTCAGTTTACCGCCTTCCGGCGGCAGCTTGAGCTGGCGTCGGAGCTTGATCTCCCGGTCGTCGTGCATGAGCGCGAGGCCCACGCCGACGGGATGGAGCTGATCCGTCAGTTTCCCCGGGTGACCGGCGTGTTCCACTGCTACTCCGGCTCGCTGGAGCAGGCGAAGGAGCTGGTGCGGCGGGGCTGGTATATCGGCTTCACCGGGGTCGTGACCTTCAAGAACGCCCGAAAAGCCGTGGAGGTCGCTCAGTGGATGCCCCTTGACCGCATCCTGATCGAGACCGACTGCCCCTATATGTCGCCGGAGCCCTACCGGGGCCGCCGCAACGACAGCCGCCGCGTCCCGCTGGTCGCGCAGAAAATTGCCGAGCTGCGCGGCGTTGACCCGGAGCTCGTTGAGCAGGCGACGACCGAAAACGCCAACCGTCTGTTCCGGATCGGGCAATCCGAGGGATGGGCGATTCCGCAGCAGGGACCGCATTAGCCTGCCAAGCTCTCCCATCCAACACTGCAGAATATCTCGACAAGGAGTAACGATATGTCCACCCTGAAAGAAGAAATCTCCCGCAGACGGACCTTTGCGATCATCTCGCACCCCGACGCGGGCAAAACGACCCTGACCGAAAAATTCCTGCTCTACGGCGGCGCGATCGCCCAGGCCGGCGTGGTCAAGGGCAAGAAAAACTCCCGCGCCGCAGTCTCCGACTGGATGGAGATCGAAAAGCAGCGCGGCATCTCCGTCACCTCCTCCGTGATGCAGTTCCAGTACGGCGGCTTCTGCATCAACATCCTGGACACCCCGGGCCACCAGGACTTCTCCGAGGACACCTACCGCACCCTGATGGCGGCGGACTCCGCCGTGATGGTCATCGACTGCTCGAAGGGCGTGGAGGCCCAGACGCGCAAGCTCTTTAAGGTCTGCGCGATGCGGCACATCCCGATCTTCACCTTTATCAACAAGATGGACCGGGAATCGAAGGACCCCTTCGACCTGCTGGACGAGCTGGAGCATGAGCTTGGCATCGAGACCTGCGCGATGAACTGGCCCATCGGCTCCGGCAAGGAGTTCCGCGGCGTCTACGACCGCCAGAACAGCCAGCTCCTGCTCTTCTCCGGCATCAACGGCAAGAGCAAGGCCGAAAAGCAGGCCATCGACCTCTACGACCCGGCGGTCTCCGGGATCATCGGGGAACAAAAGCACAACCAACTGATCGAGGACGTGGAGCTGCTCTCCGCGGGTCGGGAATTTGATCTGGAGGAGGTCCGGCGCGGCAATCTCAGCCCGGTCTTCTTCGGCTCTGCTCTGACCAACTTCGGCGTGGAGCCCTTCCTGGAGGAGTTTCTGCGCATGACGCCCCCGCCGCTCTCCCGCACCGCCGACTGCGGCGTGATCGACGCCTTCTCCCCCGACTTCTCTGCCTTCGTCTTTAAGATCCAGGCCAACATGAACAAGGCCCACCGCGACCGCCTGGCCTTTATGCGCATCTGCTCCGGCAAGTTCCAGCGCGACGCGGAATACTACCACGTCCAGGCAAACCGCAAGATGCGTCTGTCCCAGCCCCAGCAGCTTATGGCGGCGGAACGCGAGATCGTGGACGAGGCCTTCGCCGGGGACATCATCGGCGTCTTCGATCCGGGCATCTTCTCGATCGGCGATACGATCACCACACCGGGGCAGAAATTCCGCTACGCCGGCATCCCGACCTTTGCCCCGGAGCATTTCTCCCGCGTCAGCCCGCGCGACACGATGAAGCGCAAGCAGTTTTTGAAGGGCACAGAGCAGATCGCTCAGGAGGGCGCGATCCAGATCTTCAAGAAGCCGGACACCGGCATGGAGGAGGTCATCGTGGGCGTCGTGGGTACGCTGCAGTTCGACGTCTTCCAGTACCGGATGAAGAACGAATACGGCGTGGACCTGCGCATGGAGGGCCTGCCCTATGAGGAGCTGCGCTTCATCCGCAGCAGCCCGGTTCCCGAAAAGGACCTGAACCTCTCCTCCGACGTCGAGCTCCTGGAGGACTACCGCGGCCGGAAGCTGCTGGTCTTCTCCTCCTATTGGGCCATCGACTTCACCGTCCGCCGCAACCCCGGTCTGGAGCTGGGCGAGACCGCAGAATAACCCGAAGCTGAAACGACCCCGCGCGGTTCTATGAACCACGCGGGGTCGTTGTTCGCGCCGGATCACCGGCGGCTGCAATCGCGCTGCGAGCAGGCGCCGCAGGAGGCGCAGTTGCCGCCGCAGGCGTGCTTGCCGGCCTTATGGTCACGAATCATGCCTCGGATCACCAGAAAGCAGGCCAGGGCAATGACCGCGATCAGAACGAGATTGATCCAGTTATGCGCAAACCAGTCAGCCATTTCAGGCGACCTCCTTTCCCGATCCCGCCGAAGCGGAACCGATGCGGCGTTCTTTGATAGGCTATGCCGTTTTCTGCATTTTATCCAAGAAGTGCGGAAAAGTCAAGCGTCTCGTTTCCCTGCAGTTTGGGCTGGCTCCCTTCGGAGCCAGCCCGTTTGCAGGAGCATAGGGATCGGATCGTTCTCAGCGAACGGTCAGCTTATTGGATTCCTTGTAGGGCCGGAAGAGCATGTAGACGATGCACGCCAGAAGCGCAAAGGCTGCGATCAGGCCGATCACCTGCGTACCGCCGACGAAGAGCAGGCCGATCTGATAGGTAATCAGGGCAATCGCGTAAGCAAACAGGCACATATAGGCGATCGCAAAGGCCGTCCACTTACCGTTGTTCATCTCGCGCTTGATCGCGCCCATGGCAGCGAAGCAGGGAGCGCACAGGAGGTTGAAGATCATGAAGGCGAAGGCCGCGAGCTTGCCGTGACCGCCGGACATGTTGTTGAAGTCCTCCTTCACGTTGGCCCAGATGACGGAGCCCTCGTCGTCCCAATCGTCGGAATCGGTATCCTTGCCGTAGAGCACGCCGAAGGTGGAGACGACCTCTTCCTTGGCGACCAGACCGGTCACGGTCGCGACCGTGGTCTTCCAGCGGCCGAAGCCCAGCGGCTCAAAGATGAAGTCCACCGTGCCGCCGATGTCAGCCAGGATGGAATCGTCCATCGGGGTGACCTCGTTGAGCGCTTCATCCTCGCTGTAGGTGATGCCCATGCGGTCAGCGACCTTCTGCTGGTATTCCTCGGTCCAGAGCTGTTCATCCTCCGCCAGATTATCGACCATACCGAACTTGCCGTTCACGGTGCCGAAGGAGGAAAGGAACCAAATGATCACGGAGGACAGAAGGATCACGGTGCCGGCGCGCTTGATGAAGGACCAGCCGCGCTCCCAGGTGCCGCGCAGGACGTTCTTGACGCTGGGCACGTGGTAGGCGGGAAGCTCCATGACGAAGGGAGCGGGATCGCCGGCGAACATCCTGGTCTTCTTGAGCATGATGCCGGAGATGATGATGGCAGCCACGCCGATGAAGTAAGCGGAGGTGGAGACCCAGGCCGAGCCGCCGAACAGAGCGCCGGCGATCAGGCCGATGATGGGCATCTTTGCGCCGCACGGAATAAAGCAGGTGGTCATGACGGTCATGCGGCGGTCGCGCTCGTTTTCAATGGTACGCGAAGCCATGACGCCGGGGACGCCGCAGCCGGTGCCGACGAGCATCGGGATGAAGCTCTTGCCGGACAGGCCGAAGCGGCGGAAGATACGGTCCATGATGAAGGCGATACGGGCCATGTAGCCGCAGTCCTCCAGGATGCAGAGCATCAGGAAGAGGACGAGCATCTGCGGAACGAAGCCGAGCACGGCACCGACGCCGTGGATGATACCGTCGGAGATCAGGCCGACCAGCCAGTCAGCCACACCCCAGCCCTCAAGCAGGCTGCGGGAACCTTCGACCAGCCATTCAGCGCCGAAGGTGTCGTTGGTCCAGTCTGTCAGGAAGGAGCCGAACGGGCCCATGGCAATCCAGTAGACCAGGAACATGACGACGCCAAAGATCGGCAGAGCCAGCCAGCGGTTGGTGACGATGCGGTCGATCTTGTCGGAGGTCGTCATGCGGGTCTTGTTCTTCTTCTGGCAGCAGCCCTTCATCAGGCCTGCGATGTAGACGTAGCGTTCGTTGGTGATGATGGACTCGGCGTCGTCGTCGAGCTCTTTTTCAGCGGCCCGGATATCCTGCTCGATGTGGCTGCGGACGCTCTCGGGGAGGGCGAGCTTTTCCAGCACCTTTTCGTCGCGCTCGAAGAGCTTGACGGCATACCAGCGTTTTTCCTCCTCGGGGATCTGATCCAGAGCGGCTTCCTCGATGTGGGCAATGGCGTGGTCCACGGGGCCGGAGAAGCTGTGCTGGGGGGTCATCTTGCCGCCGGCCGCCTTGACGCAGGCCGAAACTGCCTCGTCGATGCCGGTATTCTTGAGGGCGGAGATCTCAACGACCGTGCAGCCCAGGGCGCGGGCAAGCTCCTTGCTGTTGATCTTGTCGCCGTTCTTGCGGACGATATCCATCATGTTCAGGGCGACGACCATCGGGATGCCGAGCTCGGCGAGCTGGGTGGTCAGATAGAGGTTGCGCTCCAGGTTCGTTGCGTCCACGATGTTCAGGATCACGTCGGGACGCTCGTCGATCAGATAGTTCCGGGCGACGACCTCTTCCAGCGTATAGGGAGAAAGGGAGTAGATGCCGGGCAGGTCGGTCACGCCGACGTTCTTCTGGCCGCGGACCTTTCCTTCCTTCTTTTCCACGGTGACGCCGGGCCAGTTGCCGACGTACTGCTGTGTGCCGGTCAGCGCGTTGAACAGGGTCGTTTTGCCGCTGTTCGGGTTGCCCGCAAGGGCAATGCGAATCTCTTTATCCATGTTCTGCCTCCTACTTCACTTCGACCATTTCCGCGTCAGCCTTGCGGATGGAAAGCTCATAGCCGCGGAGATTGACCTCCACGGGGTCGCCCAGGGGGGCAACCTTGCGAACGTAGACCTCCGTACCCTTCGTCAGACCCATGTCCATGATGCGGCGCTTGACCGCGCCCTCGCCATGAAGCCGGACGACGTGGACGGTTTCGCCGACTGCGGCGTCTCTGAGTGTTTTCATGCGATATCCTCTCCTTTTCGGTTTATTGTACCATGATTTTCTGCGCCATCTCGCGGCTGATCGCGACGCGGGATTCCTTCACCTTGACGATGAGGTTTCCCCCGATGACGTTCAGAACCGTCACGCCCGTGCCTGCGACAAAGCCGAGGTCATTCAGGTGCTGCCGGACCTCAGGCGATCCTCCGACGCGAAGGATGACGGACTCCTCTCCTGCTTTCGACAAAATCAGCGGCATCATGCGTTGCGCTCCTCTCGGGTTTGATATTCCTAACGATTGTTAGATTCCGCTAATTAGCGGGGCCTAAAAAATGTTAGATTCCCCTAACCTCTGTAGAGTTTACCACGGCTAACTGCAAATGTCAAGTGGCTTTTTGAGAAAAAGCCGGAAAATCCATGAAGGACGGATTGGTACCGATCCGAGAAAAGCCCGGCCTGAACGCGTTGGCGTTCAGGCCGGGCGGGTAGGGTCAGGTCACAATCGGAGCCGGACAAACGGGTCAGTTACCGAACAGGATATGCTGTATTCGTTTATTTATAATCAAATACTGTCGAATCGTTCATTCGGATTTCTTCTCCGTCCGGGAGCACCCATTTGTATCCATCAAAATATGGAATCGATGTCATATCAAAGTCGCCATTTGCGATTGATTCATCTACGGGCAAATCCCACCCCGGAAACAATTCCGAGAAATTCGGGGCCGCGCCAATGACATTACCCCTTTCATCGCACAATTCCAGAGTGAATCCATCGGCTACCCAGCATTGGCTAAAAATAATCCGATTTCTTGCGGAAAGGATCTTCTCCTTCATTTCCGGGGACGCTGATTCTAAGTCGAGATATGCGATCTCTTCTGCTTCCTCCAATGCTTCCTGTTGCGCTTCGCTTCCGTCCCGTTCTTCACTTGATGAAGCCGACGGCACAATTATCTGTGCTGCTTCACGATCAACAGCTACTTCGGGCATCCCAAAAACCGGCACGGTCTGTTGTATGAGCAGCATCACACAGGCAGCAGCCACAATCCATTTTTTCATAATCTACCTCGCTTTCATTATTTTATGAATGTTGAAACAAGAAAGACAGGTCATTCCATAGGCAGTTCACCTCTTCAGTTTAATCCTATCATTTCGATGTTGAGGATGGCTGAATCAGAGCAATTAAATCTTCAACTCGATATGCGTCACCCTCTCCAACGCTGATGGCATAGTTGCCATCTATCAGAAAAGCTCCGTTGCCGTTTCCGGAGATATAGAAGATGTTTTTGCTTGACGATTGTGTTTTATCTGCTTGCGGTGGTTGGTACAGCAATACAATCAATTTGCTGCCTATGGAAATGTCGGTAAAACTTTCCGATGTGTCTATACTCGCTGTCTCATTCAGATCATCAGAGCGAATAACAAGTATTTGGTCAACAAAAGAACGATTATCAAAACTTTCTACGACTTTTACAGTATAATCCGTGTAATAGTACGTTTTATCATCTGATTGTGAATAACGCATAGAAGTGTTTTTGTCTATCACAATTACACTTGCTTTTATTCGTGATGCCTCGGACAGCTCAGTTATAGTATTATGGGGAGTCTGCTTAACTGGACTTATTCTATTGAAGACAAATGCTGAAAAAACCAATATGCCCAAACAAGCGGCAAATGCGAAACGTATTACAGCTTTTTTGCGGCTTTTTTCTTCAGCTTCTTCTAAATAGTTATCTTCCACATTTCCAATTGCTTCAAAAATCTTTTCGCTCAGCCTCATATTATACAATGTACCCCCCTTTTTCTAACAGTTTCTTTAGATTCATTCGAATTCTGTGAAGCCGCACTTTTACATTGGAGTTCGTCATGCCAAATCTCTTTGCAATTGCAGGAATATCGTCAGCAAAGTAATAGCGTCGTAAAAAGATTTTCCGATCTGCAGTCTTCAAATTTTTGATAAAACACTGAATGATCTCATTGATTTCATCCTCGGTAACGGCATCTTCAACGTTTGTTCCTGCATCAAGGCATTCCGCAAGTTCTTCCAATGGAACGCAGAACACTCCTTTGCCACGTTTATTTGTATGTTCATCTCTATACCGGTTTAATGCAAGGTTACGAGTAATTCTTCCTGCAAATAATTTTAGGGATTTGGGGCAAGAAGGGGGAATCACTTGCCACATTTTAAACCATGTATCAGAGACGCATTCCTCTGCATCTTCCTTGTTTTTAACAATATTTAATGCAATGGAGAAGCAATAAGTATGATAATTTGCATCAAGTTCTAATAGAGAGTCAGGATTTCGCTGCCACAACAAATCAATGATTTCTTTATCTTCCAATCGCAATCCCTCCCTCATCAAAGAAGACACGGTTTTCTTTGTGCGGTTACATTCTTTTATCGTGATGATGCAACGTCATATTAAGAGAATACCGGGATGCTGCGCACCGTTCTGTACGCAGCATCCCGGTATTTCCTTTCGGGTGAACCTGTCAGGCATCAATGACCGAACAGGATATCAAAGTAGTCCAGATCCAGGCATTCGTCGGAGTAGCGGATCTTCTGGCGGACGATGGCGTCGATGCGGTCCGTGTAGCCCTCAGGGACGGTGACGCCCTCGTTCGGGGTGAATTTTCCGGTGCGGGCGTTGTACTTACCGAGGTCGGTCTTCCAGCTGCAATTCGGCCAGAGCACGAGGGGCTCGGCGTCGGAGAAGACGTCGCGGCCCGGGAGCAGGCGGGAATCCCATTCGGTGCCGAAGAGGTTGGACAGAGTCGGCACGATATCCAGGCTGTAGACCGGATCGTCTACCACGATGTTCTTGTCCTCCAGGCAGCCGGACCAGATCAGCAGGGCGTTGTGGTCCTGGGTGAAGCAGTCGGTGTTCGGATAGCCGTAGAGCTCGTCAAGCACGCCGTCGGGGATGCCCCAGGTATCGCTGGGCTCCAGGGCGTAGGGATAGTGGTCGGTGGTCAGAACGATGACCGTATCGTCTGCGATCCCGGCAGCCTCAAGCTGCTCGATCAGGGACTTCATCGCGGCCTCCAGCTCCAGGTTCGCGGCGATATAGGCCTTGACGTGCTCGCTGGCGTTCAGACCCTGGACCTCGTCCTTGTGCTTTCTGGACATATCGCTGCCGGCCCAGGAATACAGGCCGTGACCGGAGACCGTCATATAATAGATGCTGAAGGGCTGGTGGTCGATATACTGCGGAACCGTGAAGTCGATCATCTCCAGGTCGCTCTCGGGCCAGGCCTTGGTCACGCCCTCCTCCATGCCCGTGCCGACGCCGATGTACTTCTCGTAGCCGAGGTTTTCATGGGTCAGGTCGCGGGAATAGTAATTGTAGGTGTGGTTGTGGTAAGCGCGGGAGAAATAGCCCAGACGCATGAGCTGGTTGCCCATCGTGAAGTACATATTCTTGTCGGCGCTCTCGATCATGCTCTTTACGCCGTCGTAGGGCTCCAGGCCGGTCAGGTTGGTGAACTCGCCGGTGGAGGTACTGCCGCCCCAGGCGGGCTGATAGTAGTCGGTAAAGGTGATGCCCTTGGTGTACATGCGGTAGAGCGTCGGGGTCAGATCCTCGCGGATGACCTCCTTGGAGAAGCTCTCCGCCGAGATGAAGATCAGGTTCTTCCCCTTGAAAAGACCGGTCATCTCGTTCGTCTTCGAGGGCGTCAGAGAGTTCACGTACTTGTGCAGCGTCGCCACGCGGTCTGACTTGGCGGAGGCGATCAGCGATTCAAAGTCGAGCGGCAGGACGCTGTAGGGCTTCACAGGCTCCTTCGGCTCCGTGGTCTCGACGGGGCCGGTGCCGGTCTCGCCGGAGGGATCCGTGACGACCGGAGCCGCCCCGGTGCTGCTGGGAACGACGTCCCATTCGTGCGTGACGATCGGGCCGTCCAAGTCGCCCAGCGGGTCGCCGGTGGGCCGGCCGCCGTTGATCTGGTCGCGGATCAGCGCCACGGGCAGGCCGTAGGCCTCCGTCGCGGCGGTAAAATTATATTGGTCGGTCAGGGTGCGGGTATCCGCGGAGATCACCATCGCAAAGAAGAACGCGACTGCCAGCAGGACGGAGCCGCCCACGAAGAGCAGCTTGCGCACGCCGCGGGTCATGATCCGCCGCCGCAGCTTCACGTAGCGGTTGATCAGCAGGAAGGCGACGATGGGAAGGGCATAGAGCAGGATACGCCAGAAGCCCGTCAGGATCAGATTGAAGGTACGGGCGGAGAAGTCCTCCTGCCCGGCGTTGCCGGAGCCGGAGATGAGCTGGGAGATCGTAAAGAAATTCTTGAAGGAGTCCCAGACGAAGTATTCGATCAGAAACATCACCGCCCAAAAAATCGAAACGACCAGGCCGAGGATCAGATGCGTCCGGCGATTGCGCGAGATCGTGGCGATCAGCGAGAACAGCATACCCAGCGCCAGGGCAAACAGCAGGATGCCGAACCAGCGGCCGAGGTTGAACGGCTCCTTGATCCAGATGTGGAACAGGATCGTGTCAAACAGGAAGGAGACGATCACCAGCAGCCAGGGCGGAAGCGGGGCGGCGCGGCGCTTTTTGCGCGGCGCCGGCTTTTCCGGCGCAGCCGGCGGCTCCGGGCGGCGGGTCCGGCGCTCGTAGCCCTCCAGCGCAGCCTGCAATTCGTCGTTCTGCGCGTTCTGGACAAATTCTTGATTATTCATGGTTATCCTCCAAAGAAGCAGTCGGAAAAACGGACCGCCCGGGAGCCGGTCCGTTTTCCGCGGAACAATCGGCTAACCGGCGGAGCGGCCAGCCTCCTTATCCGGGGTCTCCACGCGGCTGATGTCCGCACCGAGGCCACGCAATTTTTCGATCATGGTTTCATAGCCGCGCTCGATGTAGTGCGCGTCCTCCACGGTGGTGACGCCGTCGGCAGCCAAGCCGGCAATGACCATCGCCGCGCCGGCACGCAGGTCGCAGGCCTTGACCGCGCAGCCGTGGAGCCGCTCCACCCCGTCGATCACCGCAACCTTCGTGTCCACCTGAATGGCCGCGCCCATGCGGTTGAGCTCGCCGCAGTAACGGAAGCGGGTGTCATAGATGCTCTCGGTGATGATGCTGGTGCCCTTGGCTAAGGCCATACATACGCCGATCTGCGACTGCATATCGGTGGGGAAGCCGGGATAGGGCAGGGTCTTGACGTTGGCGCGGCGCAGTCTGCCGGTACGAACCACACGGATGGCATCCTCATATTCGGTGATCTTTGCGCCCATCTCGCGGAGCTTGGCGGTAATACACTCCATGTGCTTGGGAATGACGTTCTGGACCAGAACGTCGCCGCCCGCGGCAGCAGCAGCCGCCATATAAGTGCCGGCCTCGATCTGGTCGGGGATGATGGAATAGAAGCCGCCGTGCAGGGAATGGACGCCCCGGATCTTGATGACGTCAGTGCCCGCGCCGGAGATCTTTGCGCCCATCGCGTTGAGGAAGTTGGCAAGGTCCACGATGTGGGGTTCCTTCGCCGCGTTTTCTATGTAGGTGATCCCGTTGGCCAGGACTGCGCCGATCATGATATTCATGGTGGCGCCGACGGAGACGACGTCGAGATTGACGCGTGCGCCGGTCAGTCTGCTTTCCGGGGCCTCCGCGCAGACGTAGCCGTTTTGGAGCTCGACCTTGGCGCCGATGGCCTCAAAGCCCTTGATGTGCTGATCGATGGGACGGGGTCCGAAGTTGCAGCCGCCGGGAAGCGCGACCTTCGCGTGGCCGAAGCGGCCAAGCTGGGCGCCGATCAGATAGTAGGACGCGCGGATGCGGCGAACCAGATCACTCGGCGCGACGGAATCGCGGACGTGGGTGCAGTCGATTTCAACGGTGTTTGCGCTCATGCGGCGGATCTGCGCGCCCATCTCGTCGAGAATTTGCAGAAGCAGACGGATATCCGATATATCAGGGACGTTTTCGATGCGGCACACGCCCCGGACCAGCAGCGTAGCCGGCAGAATCCCGACAGCGGCGTTTTTCGCCCCGCTGATGGCAACCGTTCCGTTCAGGGGTTTTCCCCCGTGGATCACATACTTGACCATGGATGTTGATACTCCTTGGAAGCGTAATTTCAAGCGAACTGTATTCAGGTGAACAGAGATTCCCTTTTTAATAACCAATGTATTATAGCACGCCGGGCGCAGGATGTAAAGAGCGAATTTTGGAAAGGTCAGCCTACAGAATTTTGGAAAGGTCAGCCGAGGGTACGCAGGCCCTTTGGATAATGGTTCTTCAGGACGCCGCCGGCGGCCTTGGCCCAGCCGAGGGAGCAGCCGCCCAGCCGCAGGAGGGTCCAGCCGGAACCGAAGGCCGTCGGCAGGGTCTCGCCGCGCAGATAGCGCGCCGCTTCCGTCTGACTCAAATCGCGGACAGCGGACGCCTCGCGCAGATAGAGGGCAAGGGCGTGTGCCGGCTCGGCGCGGCCCTTTTTCAGAACGGCAAGCTCCAGACCGGGACGCAGTGCCTTCAGACCGCGCAGCTCCGGCAGGTCGGGCGGGGCCCAAAAGACCCGCTCGCCCCAGAGGACGGGAAGCCCCGCGGGGAGATTGACGTTCAGTGCGCGCAAAAGTTCCCGAACCTCGGCAGGAAGTCGATCACTCTGACCGCCGCACGGCGACGGACGCAGCGCGAACCGCTCCTCCCCTGCCTCCCCTCTGCGCAGGACGGCGGCAAAGTGTCCCTCGCCGCGCAGGAGATGGGGCCAGAGGCGGAGGGTACGGGCAAGCTCGGGCTGTCCGTCCGGGACCCAATCGGGTCTGCCCGGCGCGAACCAGGGAGCGTCCGTCTGCTCCACGGAAAAATCGGGATGCCGACGGAGGAAGGCGGATACGGTTCCCTCGTTTTCCTCCGGCGAAAACGTGCAGGTGGAATAGACCAGCCGACCGCCCGGGCGGAGCATGACCGCCGCGGAGTCTATGATCTCCGCCTGGCGGCGGGCGCACATGGCGACGGTCTCCGGGCTCCAGTCGGCCCATGCCGCGTCGTGCTTGCGGAACATGCCTTCGCCGGAGCAGGGGGCGTCCACCAGAACGCGGTCAAAGAACGCGGGAAAGCGCTCGCTCAGACGGGCCGGATGCTCATTCAGCACGAGGGCGTTGGCAATGCCGAGGCGCTCAACGTTGCCGGACAGAACGGCGGCGCGCTTGGGATGGATCTCATTGCAGACCAGAAGGCCCCGGTTTCGCATTCGACCCGCGATCTGTGTGGTTTTGCCGCCGGGGGCGGCGCAGAGGTCCAGTACCCGTTCGCCCGGTTGGGGGTCCAGCAGGGCGGCAGGGGCCATTGCGCTGGGCTCCTGAAGATAGTAGAGGCCGGCGTCGTGCCAGGGGTGCAGACCGGGGCGGGCTTCCGGGTCATAGTAAAAGCCCGTCGGCTCCCAGGGAACCGGCGTCAGCGCAAAGGGAAGCACAGGCGGGTCTTCGGTTTTCAGCGGATTCAGCCGCAGGCCGACGGCACGCGGGCGGTCCAGGGCCGTCAGAAAGTCCGGGTACGCAGCCCCGAGCAGGGTCTCCATCTTTTTGCAAAACGCGTCCGGCAGCATCCGGGTCCCTCCTTCGGTTTTTCGTTTTCACCA
>JAEEGF011848137.1_pt1 | contig 15714 bp, 9 predicted proteins | sample 9134171 | NCBI WGS metagenome assembly JAEEGF01 (sample SAMN16246542, study PRJNA631951) | gut metagenome | biome: gut microbiome; feature: rumen; material: AP-attached | host: Bos | place: Iran: Karaj | collected 2018-10
TTTCTTCCCTTTGGGAACGTTTCATCTTGTTATGTCCAGTCCGGTATAGCAGCCTGCGGCGTCTGCCTTACCACGCGGCTTATTTTCCTTTAAAATGCTCCGGGCCGGTTGCCCAGCCCGGAGCGCTTGGTTCATTGCTCAGATTGCGAAATCGACTGCAATGCCTTGTTTCTTACTCGACGCTCAGCAGCTCCACATAGCTGTTCTCGTTGGTGAAGAAGAAGTATACGGGAGAGGAAGCATCCATCGTGGAGGTGAAGGTGATATTCTCGGTCCACTCGGAGCCGTCCGCACCCACGAAGGTGAAGTCTACGGAGACCTCGCCGCCGTTTCTGGTGATCTTCAGGGTGACATCCGCATCCTGCATCATAGCCAGCCAGCCGGCCCAGTCATCGCCCCAGCTCGTCGTTGCTTCGTAAGCGAAGGAAGCATCGCCCCAGCCGTAAGCATCGGCACGAAGGACACCATACTCTGCATATCCGTCGTAGTTGTCAGCGGAAGGAAGTGCATCGGTATTTACTTCGGTATTGGCAAATGCGATTACGAAGTTATCCCAGTTGTTCTTGCCATCGGAGTAGTTGTTGAGCTTCACGGTCTTGGTCGCGCCGTCTGCCAGCTCGAAGCCGTCCGTTGCATCCGACCAGAAAGCCTGCACCAGGTTCAGAGCGCCCAGGGTATCCTTTGCATTGGGATCTGCCTTGATATCATCCTTGATGCTCATGATATCGATGTAGCAGTGCTCACCGGTGATGAAGAAGTAGCAGGGATCATCCGCAGCGATGTCGACATTCTTTGCCGTCAGGGTGCAGATATTCTCGGTGGTGTTGTAGTCCACCTGGGTAGCGGCTACGGTGATGGTATTGTCTTTTCTGGAGATCTTCAGGGTGACATTTGCATCCTGCATGACCTGGGTCTGCCAGGTCGTCCAGTTGCCCCAGCTGTAGTTGATATCGAACTCATCCGCATTGTCACCGGAATTCGTGGTCGGCGTCCATGCGTAAGCATCTGCTCTGACAACCAGATATTCCTTGTAATCCGCCATGTCGTTCGGAATGGTATGTGCTTCGTTCTTGCCGTTGCAGAAGCCTACGACATAGTTGTCCCAGGTAGCTGCGCCGTCGGAGAAGTTGTGCAGGTTGACAACCTTGGTGTCGCCATCCTTAAGCTCCACGCCCTCGGTCCAGTCAGACCAGAAACCCATGGTCAGATCGGTGGTGCCCAGGGTATCGATCGCGCCCTCGGTCGGGGTCACGACAAAGTCATGTGCGGGCTCCTCATACTTTGCGGTTGCATCGCAAGCGGTGTAGAGTGCCTTCACCTGGGAAGCATCCAGAACATAGTCATAGACATAGACTTCGTCGAATGCGCCCTTCATGATGGCATCCCAGTAGTTGACGCCAAGCAAGAAGTCAAAATTGTCGGAGGGCTCCATCGTATTCTGTACGACGTAAACCGGTCTCTCATTGCCTTCCGCATCGGTACCGACCAGCTTCTCGCCGTCCACATACAGGTCAGCGATGATCAGGGTGCCGTCTGCGTTCGTGTTTGCGGGATCTACGGTCATGGTGACATTGGTCCATCTCTTGTTGTGGTCATCCACTACGTCGGTGTACCAGTTCGGCCAGGGAGATCCTTCTGCGTTCTGGTCATATGCCCAGACGCTGGGGAAGGACAGCTCATCGCTGGTGGGATTCCAGGAAGCCCAGGTAAAGTTCACATAGTGCTGACCGCCGGTCGCATCGCCGTGCATGTCGGGGCCATACTGCAGAGTAGGCATGTACTGGGCGAATCTGGAAGGATTGACCCAGAAGGATACGGTGTAGGTCTGGCCTACGCCATTGACATCGAGCTTCATTCCGTTGACGCCGTCAACATAAGCAGCCTTGCCCTTGACGCCGTCGACCAGAAGGGGCTCACCCTCAACGATCTCAACGGTTCCGTTGGGTCTGGATGCAAGATGAACGGCCGGATCTGCCTCATCAAACGAGAAGTAGTACTTGTAGTCCTGCGGGATCTCGCCGGCAGGGGTCTCCGCCGGAGTCTCGGCAGGAGCCGCGGGCTCTGCGGGAGCCTCAGCTACGGGCTCAGCCGGGGTCTCGGGCTGGGCAGGGGTGTCCTCATTGCTTCCGCATCCGGCAAGAAGTGTTGCGGTCATGGCTGCGCAAAGCAAGACGCTAAGGACTTTCTTTTTCATATCTTTTTCCACCTTAAAAATTTAAATATAGCAGGAGCGAGCTGCCACGCTGCGGGGCAGTGCTCCGGACTATCGCTGTTTTCCGGCTTCTCGCCGGGTTTTCCATGGATCTGTTACCTGGTTCCGACCGGTCTCTCACCGATGCCGGTCATCACGCCCTGTGCATCGATCACGGACTGGTACCATGCCTGCTCTGCATCGTCGAGCACATCGTAGCCTTCCGGTCCGAAGTACTTGAGCTGATACAGTGCATGATAGTAATTGGCCATCAGATTGGCTTCCTCGACATAGTCCGCGGACTTTCCGAGACCCTCATCCACGATGTTGTGGATACCGGGCGAGGAGACGCCTGCTGCCGTCTGGGAGTTGAAGTACTGGTCGCAGAAGTTCCAGTAGCCGGCGATGTTGTACCATCCGTAGGGAACCGGTCTCTGCAGATTTTCAAAGAAGCGATCCCAGTAAGGCTTGTGTGCCTCGTCCTGAGGGAACAGGGTCTTGTATGCGTCCATGACCTCGGGATCCGTGGTCATCGGGAACGGCATGTTGGCTGCCTTCAGAGGCACACCTGCCGCATTGACATTGCTCTCATCGGAGTAGATGGCGATTCTCTCCAGCCATCCTTCCTTGCCCCAGTTCATCCACTTGAGCAGCAGATAAGCTTCGTAAGGGTGATCGCAAGCATAGGAGACGCCGCCGAGGTACATGTTGCCCAGGGTGTTGTGCTCTTTCTCACCGGAAACGGCGGGGGTTACGTAAGGATAGATGTCCAGGCCGTACTGCTCCTGATAGCCCTCGGTGTTCCAGAGGTTCTGGAAGGTCCAGAAGCCCTCGGAGAAGACTGCCACATGGCCGGTAGCGCCGAAGTAGGTGCCGTAGTCGCCGGACCAGTCTTCCATCGCCTGCGTGTTCTGCTGAGGAGCTACATAGCCGGTCAGCTTCATGTCGGAGAACTGCTGCTCGCCGACTGCCCAGTACTGGAGGTCAAAATCGGTTCCGTCATATCCGAACTCTCCCTTGATTTTACGCTCGGAAGAGGTGCAGGCCGCGATGCCGTACAGGGAATCGAGACGGTTGTAATAGCCGAGTCCGTAATACTTCATGCCGGTACGATCATCGACGGTAGCATCCTTGATCAGCTGGATCATGTCCTCCCAGGTCCAGTCGGGATCGGGCATTTCCAGATTCAGCTTGTCGAGCACGTTCTTGTCGATGAAGATCGCGCAGGGCTGATACCAGGTGGGCATCGCATAGCGGTGGTTGGTATCGAAGCAGCCGATGCCGTACTCCTGGATGGTGCCTGCCAGCATGGCGGTCTCGGGATCGTTGTCGACATACTCGGAGATGTCGACCCACCACTGGTTGGCCAGCGCGGTGTCGGAGTCGGTAGCCAGGAAGACATCCGGGAACTCATTGTTGGATGCTGCTGCGGTCAGGTCCGTGCTCATATCGGTGATGACCTTGCACTCCACCGTGATGTTCGGATACTTTTCCATGAACTTCTCCGCGAGGGTTTTGATCATGTCATCATCCTCGTAGTGCCAGTAGGAAAGGGTGATCTGTTCGGTGGTCACACCGTCCTCTCCCACTTCCCCGGCAGCCCCGGAGCCTCCTGCGGAATCTCCGTCAGAGCCGCTGCCGGATCCGCAGCTTGCCAGACCGAAGACCATGCAGGCTGCGAGTAAAACGCAAAGCAGTTTCTTTTTCATATTCTTCCTCCTTTTACATATCTCCATCCCTCGCCGTGAGGGTTGAATTCTTTTTTACTCACCCGTGATTCCGGTACGATCAATACTCTCTACGAAGTGCCTCTGCAGGAAGAAATACATGATGAGCAGGGGCAGGATCGTGAGGGCCGTGGCGGCCATGCGGACCGATTCGCTTAAGGATGTCGCCGCATCGCCGGTGGAAAGCCGGTCACTGTAATTCGTGTTGAAGTCCTTCAGCTGGATCACCAGATTTTCCCAGAAGCTTTTCGTGCTGGCGATCCCCTTGACGTAGAGCTCGGTGAGGTAGGATTCGTTCCAGTACCACACGAAGCAGAACAGGAAGACCGTCAGGATCGCGGGACCCGCGGAAGGGATGGCGATCCGCACGAAGGATTTGAAGTATCCGGCGCCGTCGATCTGTGCCGCCTCGATCAGCACCTTCGGCACCTGCCGGAAGAACTGATAGAAGATCAGGATGAAGATCGGCGAGTTTAATCCGTTGCCGAACAGGGCCGGCAGGATGAAGGCCATCAGCGAACCCGTCATCTTCAGGTTGCTGTAGAGCACGTAGGTCGGAATCATCGTCACCTGACTCGGCAGGATGTAGCTGAAGATCAGCAGGGCCATCAGGATCTTCTTGCCCCGGAAGGAGAAGGTGGCGAAGCCGTAGCCCGCGATCATGGTGGAGACCACGCTGAGGATCGTCGGTACCCCCGCGATCACGATCCCCTTGACGAAGGAGGTCCAGAATTCCATCGATCTGCCGGCATCGAGGTAGTTCTGTACATACAGCGTGCTCGGAATCCACTTGACCGAGGAGTCGAGCAGATCGTTCTGGTTCATGAAACTCGTGCTGAACATGTAGAGCACCGGATACAGATAGATGAATCCGATGGCGATCAGCAGCGCGTAGGTCGTGAACTGCTTCAAAAAGCCCTGCTTTTCCTTCGTTCCGAAGAAGAACCGGTGCAGCTTTTCCTTCGTCAGGTACTTTTTGCACCATTCCGTCGGAGAAAGCTTTTCCCGCGGCATCTTCGGCGCTTTCGCCATTTTCTCTGTAGGTCCAACCTTAGTAGTCTCCCGAGCCGTCGTAGGTGCGGTACTTCCGCTTCTTTCTTGCTTTTTCGAGCTTTTTGACATTGCGTGCTGACCTCCTTTCTATCTTTTTTACGAGCCTTGCTTCCTTCTTCATCGCCCGCTTACGGCGCTTGACCATGCGGTCGTAGATATCCTTCTTGGAGCCGAGCAGTGCGAAGAAGAGAAGCACGATCAGCGTTACCACCAGCGCATAGATCCAGGCCATCGCGGTGGCATATCCGTAACCTCTCTCGGCCGTCGCGGAGAACATCGCCGTCTTGATCATCGTGATCAGCGTGTTCTGCTCGTTGCTCGAGAGGAAGATGACCGTGTAGATCGCATTGATCAGGATCATCGGCTTGATGGTGGGCAGCGTGATCTTCCAGAAGCACTCCCACTGGGAGCCGCCGTCGATCTTGGCCGCCTCGTAGAGGCCGGGGTCGATTTTCTGCAGCGCGGAGAGGAAGATCAGGATCTGCACGCCGGAGTACCACAGGACCATGATCATGTTGCCGAAGAGGGTTCCGATGCTCTGGGCCACCGCGGTGGGAAGGAAGGTATCGAAAGCGTTCACCACCGACTGTGTGTTCAGTGCGGGGATGGAAGCTGCGCCCTCGCTGACCAGCATATTCATGACGGGTCCCGACACGATGATGACCGGAAGGAAGAAGATCAGCCGGAAAAACCCTCTCGCTTTGATCTTGGAATTCAGCATCATGGCGATGATCAGCGCGAAGACCACGATGATCGGGACCTCCAGGATCGTCTGCCAGATGTAGGTCACCAGGTTCTGCAGAAAATCGGGATCCTCCAGCCAGATCTGGGTCAGATTGCCGGTTCCGATGAACTTGAATTCCAGTCCTCTTCTCACCTTGATCTTGAACCAGATGTAGTAGAAGGACTCACACATCGGGATGAAGGTGAAGGCCATCATGCCCACGAACCAGGGAAAAACAAATGCCCAGCCGGCCCGTTCCTGTTTTTTCTCCAGTCTCCCAAGCTTGCCTCTGGGAGCCTTTGCTTTTTTCTGCTTGCTCATGCTAATCCTCTCGGCGTCTGCGCGGCGTCTGTTACTTTACCACGTAAGACATTCCTTCGATGTCCACTCCGTCGCAGCTTGCGGGCGAAGCGGAATAGTTCAGGTAGATCGTCACTCCGTTGCTGTAGCTTACCTTGCGCAGGTCACCGTCGATCACATGCTCCGTGATGACCGCTCCCTTTGTCCGCTCGCTCAGCTCGCGGAAAACCGCGTCATACTCCGCGATCCGCTCCTTGTACGAATCGTACCGGGAGCTGTAAATGTCATTGGAATTGGTATAGATCAGTTCGGAGGAATCTTCCTTCGTGACATAGAAGGAAGGATACGCACCCGACTCGATCATCTTCAGGAAAAATTCCTTCTCGTTCGCTTCGAAATTCACGTACTCCGCATACATCGGAAGCACCCCTTTGAGCACGATGGAAAGGAAGGGAATGCTCTCATCCTCCAGAATGTAGCTCGAGGTGTAAAGCGGCATGTCGAGAAAGACATTCGTGTCATCCCAGTAGGGGGAGATCGGCTGCTCGAGCACCAGATTGGTCTGCGTGCTCAGCTCCTCGATCGCCTCGTTGTACAGCTCTGCACAGTCATAGCGGCTGTATTTGTCGGAGCTGTAGGTATAGGTGAAGAGCTTGTTCGTGATACCGGCCAGCGCCAGGTTGCTGACGCCTTTGGAGGTGTAGCTCTTCACAAAGCGCTCCAGCAGGAGCTTGCTGCGGGACGGTGTCAGGAAGTAGAAGGTCTCGTACACATCCCGGTAGGTCTTGTACTCATACCGCCGCTTGTTCACCTGCTTGATCACATTGAAGGTGGCATTGGTCTCATCCGGGTTGATGAGGAGCGCGTTGTTGTAGAGGTAGAACTCTCTGCCGGTTCCCTCCAGGCTCTTCATCAGCTTCGTCAGGTCTGCGGTGCCGCCGAGCTTGCTCTCCGCCTTGTATTTCGTGATCGGCAGATTGTAGAGGCCGCCGTCCTGCCAGCCCTTGTAGAGACTGATGGTCTGTGTCACGCCGCGCGCTTCCAGATCCGCAAAGATCTCATAAATGTCGTCCACCGTGGTCATGACCACGCCCTGGGTTCCGAGGACCCAGCTCTGGCGGTCGCTTCCGAGGAAGTCCACCCGCGTCCGGTAGGTGTCCTCTTTCCGGACAAGGCTCCCGCTCTGCAGCAGGTAGTTGCGGTAGGCACCGGCCATGCCGACGTAATCCGCATCGTCCCCGGAGAGGAATACGAACCGCACGCCAAGATCCGAATGGCTTCGATCCGCTTCGTAGATATGAAGGGAACCTGCCGTGGAATTGTTGCTGGTGGGCTGCGTGTAAAGTCTCCGCAGGACGAATCTCGCGTAGGCCCGGTTGTAATCCACACTCGCTCCGTTGGGAACGACCTCGATGGAAGCACGCTCCGCACCGTCCTCCACAATGCCGAGGAAAGCGATCCGGTCATCCGTATGCGCGATGCCGAAAACCGGTGCCAGCACGATCTCCGCATCGGAAATCGTATTGTATCTGTCCCAGAGCAGGGTCTCTACCTTGGATTCTTCGAAGCCGATGTCGGTTCCGAAGATGGTTCCCGAAAAACCGCTGGGGTAACGGCCTTCCTTGTCATCGAGATAGATGAGGGCGCCGTTGCCGTCGGGCACCAGCATGTACCCTTCCTTGTCCGTCAGATAGGAGCAACCCATGTAGGGGTAGAGACGGATGGTTCCGATGAAGTACTGCTCACTGTCCTCCCGGATGGAATCTTCCGCGATCCGGGCGCTCAGCCCGTCCTCGTCGAAGGAAACCTCCAGCGTAAAGCCCAGCTTGTATTTGTTCCAGTAAAGCTCTGCGGTAAAACCGGTGTCACTTTTCGTCACCTTCCGGGTGACATCGTCATTGACCAGGTCCGCCTGCAGCGTGTCATCGTTTTTGTTGATCAGGGTCAGCACCACGGCGGAGCTCATGGCACCGAGCCAGATCGCGTTGTTCTGGCCGTCGTCGTAGCTGATCGAGGACTCGAGGTAGGCGCCCGTGGCCTTGTCTTCCACGACCACGGAGAGATCCTCTTCGTTCAGGTAGAGGCGATAGGCACTGTTCTCCGTCAGGTAGCTGTGCCCACTGATCTCCTCCGCCGCCCGTGCGGTGAGGACCGCGCCGCTTCCCGTGGGAAGCGCGCCTGCCAGCAGACAGAGGGCCAGCACCGGAGCCAGGGTGATACCGATGATTCTTTTTGCGATTCTATGAGCCAATTCGATACACCACCTCTCTCACAAAGGATTGCACAAAATCCAGCACCTGCGCCCAGAGCACATAAAGGATAAAGGCCAGCAGACATACGATCAGGATGGTAAACAGGGTCAGGAGAATGATTTTCACCGTCTCTCCCACCGTGTAATTGTTGATCTCGCGAACCGAGATCACGATCAACACCGCCACCCATACGAACATGAAAAGGGTTCCGAAGGATACGAAAAATTCCTCGTTGTAGGTGACAATGTGGGACAGCAGGAAGACAAAGGGCAGGATTACCAGGTAGGGGCCGAAGCTGTATACGAAGGAGCAGTAGATATCCTTCAGCTTTCCTTCGCCGTCGTTGATGGTACACATCAGGTAGTTACATCCGACGACCAGCAGCAGTGCGATCAGCACCAGTCCGACGTCCGAAGCCACATCGAATCTTCCCTCGCGGACCGTCTTGAAGAGGAATCCGCAGAAGTACCGGTTGATGACGTAAAATACGATGCCGATGGCGAGCAGGACATTGGCCGAAGCGACGGATACGCGCCCCTCCCGCTTGATCCCGTAGCAGCCGTCGATGGGGTGCCGCATGAAGTAGAACATGTAGCGGATCTCCCGGATCAGTTTGATCTCGCCGAACCTGCCAAGCGCTGCTCTCGGACCGTCCAGAATGTGCTTTTTCCGGTCGAGCACCTTGATGACGCGCTTCAGGATCAGGAGTCCGATCAGGAGCAGGACCATGGCGGTCAGATGCTTTTTCAGCCATTCGTTGCGGATCTCCCAGAAGGCGTCGGAGTAGCTGTCAAGATCCTTCGCCAGTCTGGCATATTTCAGGGCTCCCTCGTAATCCTCTTCCTTGTAGAGGGCCTTGCCCATGGCCATGTTGGCATAGTCGAAGAGATTGTTCATCTCCAGGACCTTGGCCAGCGGGGTCTTGCTCTCGGTGTAACGGCCCTTGGAGAACAGGTAGAGGGCGTCGTGCAGATAATTGGTAAACTCGGTAGGCTCGTAGATCTGGATCTGCGACTTGTCGGAGTCGAGGATGTAGAGCTTGTCGTCCGTTCCGACCCGGATCGCCTCCGCCTTGGAGGCAAGTCCGATGCGGGACTGGCCGTCATCCTTGCCGCCGAAGACAAAGAGCAGATCGCCCTCGTTGTTGTATTCGTAAATGAATCCCTGCTGGGAGACCACGAAGCAGTTGTCATGGTTGCCGACCGCCACGGCTGCGGGCGTTGTGTCGGTGGTATCCGGCTCGATCATATTGACGCCGGCGATGTTGAGCCGCTTTAGGACATCCTTGCCCTCGCCTCTGGTGACCGTGTAGATGATGCCCTTGTCATCGATCGCCATGTTGTCGGGCGTCGAAGGGATGTTGGAACGCATCTTGGCCCGCTGTGCATCCGTGAGCAGCGCTCTCCAGATGATGGTCCAGATGCTTGCATTCGTCGCATTGGTTCCGAAATAGCCGAGGAAGGTTCCGCCGTCCACCGGGCTGATCTCCACGATTCCGTTGGTATTGGATTCGCAGACGATGTACATGGTGCCGGAGGAATTGACGACGATCTTAAGCGGCAGGAAGTCCTGCGTCTCGCCGTACATCGGGACATCGGGCCGTCCGTAGGTCTGGGTCAGATTCCCCTGCGCATCGAAGACGAAGATGGATTTTGCATCGCGATCCGCCACGTAGGTGATGTGATCCTCGGTGACAAAGATGCCGCGCGGCGTCACCAGTGTGCCTTCCCCGAAGGAGCTGATGAGGTTCCCCTCGAGATCGGACACCACCACCCGCGCGTTGCCGCTGTCGAGGATGTACATGGAGCCGTCCTTCAGGAGACAGAAATCCGTGGGGGCAAGCAGGGCTTCGTCCCCGACCTTGGTCAGCGTCTTGTACGGAAGGTAGGCCGTCTGGGTCTCCGTCACGGAGCCGTAGCCGTCCACGGTATAGGACTTGTAAGGGGCATCCGCCTTTGTGGTCAGGGAAGCGCTGTCCCCGAGTACGCAGGCAGCCACGCTCAGGGCCAGGGCTCCTCCCAGTATTCGCTTTTTCCATCTGCCTTGTTTCAATGCAGCCATTTTCATAGTATCTACCGTTCCTCGTATTCCTTGGTTTTGCCTTACTTGATACCCGAGTGTGCCATGGTGTTCATGACATTCTTCTGCAGGATGCAGAAGAGAATCAGGTTCGGCAGAAACATGATCAGGGAAGCCGCCGCCGCTACACCTTGTCCGGCAACCGTATTGGTCGTGGAGGTGGAGGTCAGGGTATTCATATAGAAGGCCAGCGCCTTGAGCGAGTCATCGTTGATGTAATAATTGGAGGTCTCCAGGTTCCCCCAGACCTGCTGGAAGACCAGGATGGCCGCCGTCGCGATGGCGGGCTTGATCATCGGAAGGATGATCTTCCAGTAAATCTGCCACTCCTTCGCTCCGTCCATGTAGGCCGCCTCGATCAGCGAATCCGGCACCTGATCGACGAACTGCTTGATCAGGAAGAGGGAGACGGGCAGCGCGACCAGCGGAAGGATCTCGGCCCAGTAGGTGTCGATCATTCCGAGCTTGTTGACCACCAGGTATCTGGGGATCATCACCGCCACGGAGACGAACATGAGCGCGATCTGGTTGATCTGCATCATCGTCTGTCGTCCACGGAACCGAAGCTTGGAGAGCGCGTAGGCCGCCATGGTGGAAAAAAGGAGGGATCCCGCCACCACGACGATCGTGATAAAGATGCTGTTGAATACGTATTTGCTCATCGGGATGCCGGCGCTTCGCGAAGCTTTCATCAGCTTGCGGAAATTGTCCAGCGTCGGATGCAGGGTGATGAACTTCGGAGGGAAGGCGAAGAGCTCTTCCATGGGCTTGAATGCGTGGAAAATGATGAAGATGATCGGCAGTCCGCACAGCAGCACCATGGGAAGCACCATGAGGTAGATCTTGATCTGTCCCTTATCGAATTTGTCCGGATTGGTCCGGTGACCTCTGTAAGCAGCCATTTTTCTTCCTCCGTGAAGGATCTTTCAAACGTCTTTAATCGTTCTCTCCGAAGAGCCGGTTGGAGATCACTGAGAAGATCTGTACGATCAGGAGCAGTACCACGGATACCGCGGCCGCGTAACCCATCTCATACCTTATGAAACCGTAGTCCTCGATGTGGTTTACGATCAGCTGTGCCGCATAGCCCGGGGTGGGATTGCCGGCGAGCTGGGCTGAGATTGTACCGTTCTGGAAGGCTCCGACGATCTGCATGACCGCCGCGAAGAGCATCTGCGGCTTCATGCTGGGGATCGTCACGTAGATCATCTCCTGGAAGCGGTTCTTGACGCCGTCGATGGCCGCCGCCTCGTAGAGCGATTCGTCCACGTTCAGAAGTCCTGCCAGGATGGAGAGGAAGCCGACGCCCATACTGCTCCAGAGTCCGATGATGATGACGATCGGAAGCAGGAAATTGGCATTGGTCAGCCAGATGACCGGCTCATTGATCGCGCCGATCTCCATCAGCCAGCTGTTGATGTATCCGGTCTGGTCTCCGGTGAACATGATCTTCCACAGGACGCTCATGGCGACACCGGTGGTCATGCTCGGGGAGTAGAGGATCAGTGCAAATACGGTTCTGGGAACCTTCGTGAGATTCGAAAGACCCCAGGCCAGCAGGAACGAAAGCACATATCCGCCGACACCTACGATGAGTGCGTATTTGACCGTGTTCGGAAGTACGTATTTCATGAACACTTCATCGCTGGTGATCAGATTGATGTAATTCAAAAATCCGACAAATTTCGGAAACTGGATGGCATTGAAATTCGTGAAGGACAGGATGATCGCCATGACCACCGGCGCCAGGATGAAGATGATAAAAAGCAGCGCGTAGGGTCCGACAAACAGATATCCGTTTTTATTGGAATGCATTCTGTTTCCTACTTTAGATTTCTTCTGCATAGTGCTTTCCTTTTCAGCGCTCCATGATCCTGCGCACATTCGCTACGGAAGGGGTGCTGTATTCTCTGATGATATTGCCGTCACTGTCCAGGTATCCGAACTCTTCGAGCTTGCGCTCCGTCTCGCGGCGCACGATCTTGACGGCCTCGTCGATGCGGGAACGGATCGTCTCGCCGTTCACCACGATGTCATTGTAGGTATTGCTGGTCTCGCGCTCCATCATGTAGCTGCCGAGAAGTCTGGGAGCCTCGAGGATGTACTGTGCCTGCTCCAGGATGACATCCTTGTCGGAGGTCGGATAAGGGAGCATCGCAAACGCTTCGAGATTGGCCGTCGGCCAGATATACTCGTCGCCGTAGAGGATCTGAAGTCTCTGTCCGAACTCGGCCTGTACCTCGGCGGTGGACCACCAGTCCATGTAGGTCCAGGCTTTCTGCTCGCGCTCGTCATCCGATGCGAACATCACGCTGCTCTCGGCGCCGCCGGACATGTAGCGGTAGATCTCTCCGGTCTGCGGATCCTTCGTCCCGGGTACCAGCGCGATGTCCCAGCTGTTGGCGATCTCGGGCGCCGCGTTGAGGATCAGGTTGTAGGAATTGAAATCCGCGATCCCGATCGGCAGGTCTCCGTTGCGGAAATGCTGGTAGAAGTTCGGCACATCCACCGGCAGATCATACAGGGTAAAAAGCTCGGTGAGCTCGGTGATGCCTTCCACCGTCGCTTCGCTGTCCAGCTCGATGTCCAGCGCGGTCTCGCCGTAGAGGCGTCCGCCGTTCTGGAAGATCAGCGGTGTCGTGCCGTGGAAGTTGCGCATGCCCGCCATCGGTGCCGTGGGATAGTAGACATTGAGGCCGCGCATCTGCAGATCCGGAAGCATCCCGATCAGATCGTCCATCGTCTCGGGCACTTCGAGTCCGAGCTTTTCCAGCACATCGCTGCGGTAGAACAGCACGTAGAAGTTCATGGTCTCGGGGAGGGAATAGAGTCCGTCTCCCACCACGGAGGGCACCAGCAGACCGTCACTGTACCTTCCGAAGACCTCCTTGTAATTGTCAAATTTGGTCAGGTCCACCAGTGCTCCGCGGATCGCGAGATCGAAGGGGATCGAATAGTTGATGCCCGTCGCGATATCCGGTGTGTCGCCGGAAGCATTCGACAGGATCAGCTTCTGTGCATCCGTCATCAGGCACAGATCGACTTCGATGCCGGTCTTCGGTGTGAAGTCCTCGTCGATCATCTTCTGCATGATCTCCACATACTGGCGCGGGCGGTTGACCCAGACCTGAATGTGGGATGCATCCGCGTTGCTGGCCGAGTAGGACTGGCCGAAGAAGGAACCGACGAAGCGGGAAAGGTTCATGCCGATGCCCTTGAAAAATCCCAATCCTTTCGGAAGCTTCGCACCCTCCTGGTATATGTAGATCCGGTCGACGGAGAGCTTGTTGTCCCCGATCAGATCCACGAAATTGGCGATCTGCGTGTTGATCGAATTGGTGCTGGTCGCCAGCTCATCCACACGGTAAACCAGCTCATTCGGCTCCTCTGCCAGGGTCTCCAGCTGATCCGCTGCGAGCAGCAGATAGGAGAAGGCTGCGACGTCCTCGGGGGACTCGGCCCCCACAAAGCCCTGCGCCTGTTCCGTGAGCTTGCGGAGCTGCTCCACCCAGCTGCGAAGCTGATCCTCCAGCCCCGGAATGTACCGGGTCAGCTTGAGATCACGGTACTTATCCTTATTGGTACCCGCGACCTTGGTGACTTCCAGGGACAGGTCGCTGATGCCGCTCATGATCTCGTCCGCCGCCTCGAGCGCGTAACGGATCTTGTCCGCGCTGATGGTAAGCGAGATGACATGGTCGCCGGGCTCCAGGTAGACGCTCAGGTTTTCGCCCTTGCTGCCTGTCAGGCTCAGTGTCTCAAAATCGGTCGCTCCGGGAAGTTCATACCCTTGAAATGCTTCGTTCGGGATCTCCCCGTCGATCCTCCAGTCGAGAAATACCGGAAAATCATTCTTCTCGGACTGGCGATAGTTCATTCCGATGTAATAGTACCCGGCCGTATCCACATGGAAGTCGTAGCTGATGCTCATGCCGGCCGTATCGAAGGATTCCTCATCCACGATATTGAGTACCGTCTCCTTCGGGGAGAGCGGGGACAGGGTCGAATCGTATTCGCCGGTCGCGTGAATGGAGGAATCGTTCCGCTCGTAGAAATCCTCGGCCTCGATGGTGATCAGTGCATTGCCTTCCGCCTTCTGCGATCCCGTGTAGGCCGCCGGCTTCGAAGGTGCTTTCAGGGTGAGATCTCCCAGAAGGAGGGTTCCTTCCTGGATGCCGATCTCAAGGGTATGGGTGCCTTCCGAAAGCTCCAGCTTTAAGGGCTCCGAGTAGCGATAGCTCGCGTCTCCGAGTGCTTTGCTCTCCCACCGGATCTTCTTGTCGGGCAGGGAGACGATCTCATTGCCGTAGCGGTCGATGTCCGCCTCTCCCTCGCTGATCCAGGTCGTCTCGAACAGAAGGCTCCGGCTCTCGTAGAAGGGATAGGCGCCGTCCACCTTGAAGGAAAATTCCAGCGGAAGGATCGACGCATCGTAGGACAGATAATCAAAGGAGAGCCAGTACAGCGCGGTCTGCGGAACTTCGATCGTCAAGGTAAACACATCGCCGTGCGCTACCGCCGCCACCCGGGAAGCGTACCCGTAGTTGTCGGAGGTAAGAAGCGAAGCATATTCGCTGCCGATACTTTCCTCCATCGAACAGACGATGTCCGCACCGGTATAATCCTGTGCGGTATAGCCGGCGCTCACATGGGTGTAATTGGTGGTCAGGCGCTCCGTGCTGATGCTCCCCGAAGAGACGGCCGTCTCGCCGCCTGCGGCCTGCACCGTCAGAGGTGCGGGGCCGAGAACGGCGGCGGTCATGACTGCTGCGAGGGAGACAGCGATTAACTTTCTGGTTCCTTTTAAGATCTTCCGTGTCATACGGGCCTCCGGTATCCGGCGCTTTGCCGGTCCTTTTTATACTGTCAGTGCCAGATGCAGTACGCTGCAGGCGGGAATGGTGAAGCTTACCTGTGTTCCTTCAACCTTGCAGCCGTCGAAGCTCTCGGTGTGAACCGTCTCGGGAGCATCGAAGGTGTTGTGTGCTCTCATCTCGTTCGTCAGGATCTCGCCCTTCACACCCAGGATCTGCGTGCCGGTGAACTCGCCGCAGATGTCGTAATCCTCCGTCACGGAGAGGTTGGTGATCGTGACATGGATCTTGCCGTCCTTGCCGAGGGATACGGATTCGGTCAGGTTGGGAACCTTGTCCGTCTCGGTGCCGATCTGTTCGGTCTCGATGGAGCTGCTCAGGAGCTCTGCATCCTGATGATACTTGTACATATTGAATACGTGGTAGGTCGGGGTCTTGATCATCTTCTCGCCGTCGGTGAGGATCACGGACTGAAGCACGTTCACGAGCTGCGCGATATTTGCCATGCGGACGCGGTCGCCCTGCTTGTTGAAGATGTTCAGGTTGATGCCGGCGACCAGCGCGTCACGCATCG
>JAEEGF012121305.1_pt1 | contig 15714 bp, 13 predicted proteins | sample 9134171 | NCBI WGS metagenome assembly JAEEGF01 (sample SAMN16246542, study PRJNA631951) | gut metagenome | biome: gut microbiome; feature: rumen; material: AP-attached | host: Bos | place: Iran: Karaj | collected 2018-10
ACCCTCTCGTTGGAGTTTGCAATGGAAATCTCCACAGGGAATGTTCTGGAAGCGGCGGAAAGGGATGGATATACAAGATGAACCCTGCCTTCGAAAACCTCATCGCCGTAGACATCCAGTTTCACGTCAACCTTCTGGCCTTTCTTGATCTTTCCATAAAGGCTCTCGGGAGCGTTCACCTTGATCTTGACAGGACGGATCTGCTGAACAGTGTACAGAGGCATGGCGCCTGAATACATATCGCCGGCGTCATAGTTGCGGGCGGTTACCACTCCGGAAATCGGTGAAATAAGATATGTATTGGCTGCCAGGTTGTTGTAGCTGTTCAAAGATACTTCGTAAGCCATCTTCCTGGAGTCATATTCGCTCTGGGAAGCGCCGCCGATATCAAACAGCTGCTTGGTTCTCTCGAACTCCAGCTTGTTGTTTTCCATCTGGAGCTTTGCCGCGGTAAGGTTGGTGGCTTCCATCTGGGCCAGCCTCTGTCCCCTTCCCACATGGTCTCCTACTTCCACGAATATTCTCTCGATACGTCCAGGAGCCTGAGGGGAAATGTTGTTCACGTTGAAGCCCTCTACCGTTCCGGTGAAGATCTCGATCTGGTCCACATCTTTCGAAGTTGCGGCCTTGATCGTTACTCCGATAACTTTTGGCTGGTCTGCCTTCTCTTCCGTTTTCTTTTCTGACTTGCAGGAAACGGTCAGAGCCCCGGCCAGGCAGATGGCCGCAAGGGCAAATGTTCTGATGATATTGGATTTCATATGCTGTAATTTTTATTCTTCCTTCTTTATGATCAGCTGGCGGGCAGGCTGCCACTGGTCTCCCCTGCCGAAATTTTCCTTGTCTGCCCTGTCCACTCCGAGCACAAGGTCAAGCGAACTCTTTGCAACAAGGTATGAGTGGATAGACTGGTTGAGGTTCAATTTAGACTGCAGAAGAGCGAGTCTGGCGTCGTTGACTTCCAGTATCGTAGCCCTTCCTACCTCATACATCTTAAGCACGATGTCATATCCTGTCTGGGCTCCCTCCACCGTAGCCTTGGCGGCCTTGTACTGCTTGAGAGCTGTCTCCAGTGAACTCAGACTCTGCTTTGCAGCAACCACAAGACCTCTTCTGGCATTCTCCTTCTGAAGGTCGAGCTGCTGCTGCTGGACTTTGGTCTGCCTGAGGGTATTCATCCTCTGGAATCCGGAGAAAATCGGAATCTGAAGACTTAAGGCTGCAACCGAATATGGATTCCAGGTATAATGGAATATCTTCAGGTCGTTGCTCATGGACACCCAGTTGTACTGGGCAGTGGCGGCTAGTGTAGGATAATACTGGGCCAGCTGCATCTTGTATGTCTTGTCCAGTATCTCGTCCTGAATGTCAAGCTGCCTGAGAGCGGAATTTGCGCTAAGGTCTATGCTGTCAGAAGCCATCACTATTGTCTGCATTTGATAAGCGTAATCGCTGAGGCTTCCCACACATTTGATATTCGTGTTCAGATTCACTCCCATAAGAGCCTTCAGCTGCCACAAGGCAAGCATCAGGTTATTCTGGGAATCGTAAACATTAGGCTCGGCGTTCTGCATGTTCACCTCGGCCCTTATCATATCGTACTTGGCTACCCTGCCGCTCTCGTATTTGGCCTTGGTCTGGCGGTAACTTTCCTCGGCGTTGCTGTAATTCTCCTTGTAAACATTGCACAGGTCAGAAGCCAGAAGACAGGTATAAAAAGCCTGTTCTACCTGATTTATAAGATCCTGGCGGCTCTGGCGGGCTTTCTCCACTGCAAGGTCCACGCTCTTGCCGGAGATGTCCAGGCTTCTCCACAGAGCCACGTTCACAAGCGGCATGGAGGCACTGAATCCTCCGCTCATGTTGTTGTCCGTTCCCATCGAAATCTTCTGCTCCCTGTCTCCCATCTTCATCACCACTGTCTGTTTCTTGATGGTTCTCTGGTAACTTCCGGAGAAAGCCACGTTAGGGAAAAGGCTGGCATAAGCTCCTTTCTTCTCATAACCCGTCTTCTCGATTTCCTTGTCGGCAACCATAACCGTCAGAGACTTGCTCAGGGCAATGTCCCAAGCGTCCTGCAACGTGATTGCAACGGTATCACTTCCCTGTCCCGACGCAGAAAGCGGAGCCAGTAAAAGGGCTGCTACCCCGAATCCGATAAACTTCAAAATCTTTCTCATATACTTTTCAATATTTATTTCCTAACTGTAATTCTCCTTCAGTTCTTCCAGGACCCTCCTGCCCTTTTGTGTACAGAGACCTCCCAATATGGTCAGAACCATATCAAAGCAAAGGTCGGAAGGGAAAACCTCCTGCCCCCTGAGCTGATCCGCTTTCATGAGATTTGTCATGAAAACGCTGATCAGGCGGCTGGACTCTTCCTCCCTGAGATACCCTTCGGAGACGCATTCGTCCAGAAGCTGGTTGTCGTGAATCTCCATTTCCCGCCTTACGTACTTTCCGTACTCTCCCAGTTCAGGCAAAGCCTTGGCCTCCTCCATGAATTTATCCGTGAATACACTCCAGAATCTGATATTTTCCACTGCGCAGAAAACCAATGCCTTAAGTGGATTAGGCATGCATTTTATAATCCTGGCGTTCTTATCCAGAAGCTGCGGCAACTTGTATTCGAGACTTTTGACCACAAGTTCCTTCTTCCCACTGAAATAATCGTAGAGGGTCTTCTTGGAAATCTTAAGGGATGCGGCAATGTCCTCCATTTTCACGTCCTTGATTCCCGTGGACGTGAATGCTCTGAATGCAGCCTCCAGTATTTGCTCCCTTTTAATCATGAATACTATTTTAAAAAAGCGGTTACAAAGATGCCATTAAAACAAAAAACCATTATAGACGACTTTCGTATATTTTTGGTCCAAATCTATACAAATTATATAAACACAAATGAAACAGGAAGCAGAATCTTTGTTATTTTTGTTCCAAAATTATAATCGCGATGGCAAAGCAGACAAAAATAATCCAGAGCATAGACCTTGACATGACCGGTCTGGCGGACTATTTCGGAGGCTACAGTTTCAACAACGAGATTATGATGATCAGGGTTACAGACTTCAACAAGGAGCTGATAGCAAAGGCCGCTTCCGGCCTGGTTTCCAACTCTTACAGGCTGGATGCCCTTACCGCCGTCCTGGTTCTTGAAGGAGACCTCGACGTGTCCATCGATTACAACCGTTATTCAGTTCCTGAAAAATCACTGCTTCTGATTTCGCCGATAAATTCAATTACCGCTGCTGATATTTCTACCGGAGGGCGTTTCTTTCTGCTTAATATCAAGAGAGAGCTTCTTGACCGTCTCGGAAACTCCGGGGGACCCAAGCCGCTTCCCACAAAGGATATTTCGGACATTTTCCAGAGACCTCATTTCGAGATGGATGAAAATGCTTTCAATAAAGTGGGCAAGAGCTTTGAAAACCTTTACCAATATTTGAAAGATAAAAGAACGGATATCAAGGAATATCTTGTCATCGCCTCACTTTCCATCGTGATGATGGAATTGTTCTCCCTGATTTCGGAAAGGGAGAAGATCGGTCTTCAGAAAAAACATGTTTCAAGGAAAAAGGATCTGATGACAAGATTCGTGTTCCTGCTCAGGGAACACGGAGAGAAAGAACACAATCCGTCTTTCTACGCGGACAGGCTTTTCATCAGTGTTCAGTACCTAAGTCTGATATTGAAGGAAGAAACTGGAAAAACAGCCTCCCAACTCATTGCCCGGCACATTGCAACCAGAGCCAGGAACATGCTTAGGCAAAGCGGCGCGACAATCAAGGAAACGGCGGAAAAGCTCAATTTTGCAGACCAGTCTTCCTTTGGAAAGTTCTTCAGAAAGGAAACCGGAATATCCCCGAAGAAATTTATCGAGAGTCTCTAGAGAAGGCCCTGGGGGATTTTCATCACGATGGTTTTGTTTTCCTGGTCGAAAGAAAGGACCAGGTCTTCATGGAACGGAAGGAGGTTTTCTGTCTCCTCAAGTTCCAGGCAGATATTGTTCGGATATTCCAGCACTCTTGAAACCGTGCCCACGGCCACTCCGTTTTCGGAGAAAACCTTATATCCGACGAGAATGTCCAGGTCGCTGAGGATATCATCCTCGACAGCCTCCAGGAAGAGATCCCTGCCTACGATCTCCTCTGCATGCTCGCTATCCCTTATTGTGGAGAAGGTCACCACCCAGGCGTTTCCGTTTCTGTGGGTGGCGGAAGAAATAAAAAAAGGAACCGGCAGTCCGTCAAAATAGATGAACACCGGTTCCTCGAGTTCTTTTCCTTTGTCCTGGCATCCTTCCAGCATTTCAGATAAGCGGTCAGACTTTATTCTCAGAAGGATTTCTCCCCTGTTTCCGTAAGTCTTGGCTATCTGTGCGCAGGATGCAAGGTCCATAGGATTACTCAGCCTTAGCTTCCTCTGCAGGTGCAGCAGCCTCCTGGGCAGCTTCCTCAGCGGCCTTAGCCTCTGCCTCGGCAGCCTTGCGAGCCTCTTCTGCAGCCTTCTCAGCCTCAGCCTTCTTCTTTGCAAGTTCCTCTGCGCGTGCAGCGTTTACCTTGCTCTCGGCCTCAACTGCGGCCTTCTTGGCATCAGCCTTGGAAACCTTCAGGCTTTCCTTCTTCTTTTCAACCTTAGCCTCTTTCTCTGCAACCCATGCATTGAACTTGGCGTCGGCCTGCTCCTGGGTGAGGGCACCCTTCTTTACTCCCTCAGCAAGGTGCTTCTTAAGCAGAGCGCCCTTGTAGGAGAGGATTCTTCTTGCTGTGATGGTTGGCTGTGCACCATTCTGGAGCCAATAAACTGCTCTGTCAACGTTCAGAACGATGGTAGCCGGATTGGTGTTAGGGTCATAAGATCCCAAAAGCTCAATAAAGCGGCTGTCACGTGGGCTTCTGACGTCGGTAGCCAAAATGTGGAAGAAGGCATAATTCTTCTTTCCATGACGTGAAAGACGGATTTTTACAGACATAACTGTGAGTTTTTAATTGTTAATAGTAATATTTACTTGTCCTTTCTACCCGAGAAAGGGTTGCAAAGATATATGTTTTACCCAAAACTGCAAAATATAAATTGAAAAAGGGCTGGCAGATTGCCAACCCATTTCTCAAACCTAAAAATTAACCTATGAAAAAACTACGCTTTTAGGTATTGCAAAGCCCGTGCCAAACTTTTTACTTCACGGGTAAAATTGAAATAATTTTTATATCCGTGTTCGGAAGATCCTGTTTTCTGGCCCCTGTGGCAACTGCGGAAATCTTGTCAACGACATCAAGTCCGCTAACTGTTTCCCCGAATACGGTATAGTCTCCATCCAGCTGGGCGCAGGCCCTCGCGTCCTGAACAATGTAGAACTGGCTGCCGGAAGAAGCTTTCTCAGGATTGGCGCGGTCTCCCTTGCGGGCTGCTGCCAAAGCTCCCTTCTTGTGCAGGTGGAGGGTCTTTCCGTCCTCTCCCTTGATTTCTGCAGGGATCGTGTAGCCAGGTCCGCCGGTTCCGAATACATCCGGACGATCCGGATTATCCTTTGTGAAATGGTCTCCGGTCTGGATCATGAATCCAGGGATTACGCGGTGGAAGAGAATGCCGTCGTAATATTTTAAGGATGCCAGGCGTATAAAGTTCTTCTTATGCTTAGGAGTATCCTCATAAAGCTTGATGCGGATGGTTCCCATAGAGGTCACGATGTCGAACTGAGGCTCGGTTCCCAGAGAATCAGGGTTGAAAGCCAGTTCCGGCTGTTTCTTTTCAGGCTCGGCCTGCTGCTCAGGGTTTGCCTGCTGAGAATTATCCTCAGTTTTCTCCCCGCCCTTGCAGGAGAAAAGGAAAAGGCTGCATAAAGATGCCATGATAAATAACTTTTTCATATCGCTTGTTTATGTTTGTTTGCTTTCGGGTATATCTGCATTACAAATATAATGATTAACTTTGGCAATTAATGGCAAAACGGTTTGCAATATTATTGGCTTTGGTTCTGGCAGCGGAGGTTTCCTTTGCCCAGGACACTCTGCAAAGCCCTCGCAGGGGCGGTGTGGGGCTGGTTCTTAGCGGAGGAGGAGCCAAAGGCCTGTCTCATATAGGAGTTATCAAGGCTCTGGAAGAAAACGACATCCCCATAGACTATATTTGCGGCACCTCCATAGGCGCGATTATCGGTGGACTGTATGCCATTGGCTACAGCCCGGAAGAAATGGTGGAACTCATCAAGAAGCCGGAATTTGCAGCCTGGAGCAAGGGCAAGGCCGAAATACCATATGCCTCCTATTTCTACAAATGGCCTCCCGATGCCGCCATGGCAAACATTAACCTGGGATCCATTAAGAACATAGAAGGAGATACCCTCAAGAGGTTCCAGTGGGCCATACCTACCTCCCTTATATCCTCCTATCCTATGGACCTTGCGGTGATAGAACTGTTTGCTCCGGCAGGCAAGGCGGCGGGAGGGGATTTTGACAGGTTGATGGTGCCGTTTTTCTGCATTTCCACGGATGTGAACAACCGTTCTCCAAGAATCGAACGCAAGGGAAACCTCAGCACCGCAATCAGGGCGTCAATGTCTATACCTTTGGTATTCAAACCAGTGTATGAAGACGGCAAGATCCTCTACGACGGGGGGCTTTACAACAACTTCCCTTGGAAGGATATGGAAGAAATCTACAGGCCGGACTTCATCATCGGAGTCCAGTGCGCACCCGGCAACTACAATATGGATGAGGACAACGCGCTTTCCCTGGCACTCGGCCTGATGATAGACAAGAGCAACTACGACATTCCGGAAGAATCGGGAATCATCCTCAAGGGAGATTATACAAAGTTCGGTATTCTGGAATTCGAGAAGGTGGATGAACTCGTCCAGATGGGTTACGACCTGACACTGGAACATATAGACCAGATAAAGGCAAGGGCGGGGAGGTCTTTCCCTAAGGAGTTGGCCATAAGGAGAAGGGAGGCTTTCAAGCAAAAGCTTCCTGCCATGAGATTCCATCAGGATGTAGTGGTTACAGGAAGCGTCCCGACCGGAACGGCAAGGTTCATACGCAGGACCCTGAGGGAAGACCGCCGGGAGAATTTCGGTTTAGACCAGCTAAGGAAGGGTTATTACAGGGTTATCCAGAGCGGCGTCGTGAACACATTTTTCCCTTCAGTAGCTACCGACAACAATTCGGATTCTCTGTTCACGTTGAAAGTCAGGGCCTCCAGAGCCCATCCACTCAAGCTCAGCGTGGGAGGGAACATATCCACGTCTTCCATCAACCAGATATTCCTCGGAGCTGAATACATCCACGCCGGAATGAATCCGTGGAGACTCAGGGGAAGCGTTAACCTGGGAAAATATTACAGGGGAGCCGCCATAAGATTCCGCCACGATATCGGAGTGAAGCCTTTGGCTTACTACTATGCAGACATCATCGGCCATCAGTACGACTATTACAACGGCAACCAGAATATCCTAAGGGCCAACAAGCTGCCGCAGAACATACAGTTCAAGGAGTTTTTCGCAAGGCTTGGAATGGCAACCCCGCTGTCGCTGAGAAAGAACTCAATAGCCCAGGCCGGAGTGGATATAGGCCGGGCCTACCAGAACTTCTATCTTACGGAGGAATATCTGTCGTCAGACACTCCTGACAAGGGAAGCGCTTTCTTCGTTTCAGCAAAGGTGGTCTTGAAAAAGAACACGCTGGACTATCCTCTTTACCCTACAGCTGGTGTTTTCTGGAGCATAAGGCCGAGATTCACATATGCGGTGGAAGAGTATTCCCCTGGTTCCACAAACCACACGGCAACGGCAATAAAGGGCAAAAAGCACAATATCCCGTCGCTGAGCATAAGTGGTGAGAGATATCTCAGGGCGGATAAAAGTTTCTCTATCGGAGCTTCGTTTGATATGGTTGTGAGTCAGAAGGGCAAGTTTTCAAACTATTACTCAGACCTGATGGCGATGCCTGCTTATCAGCCTGTTCCTCACGCTGCTACCCTGATGATGGAAGGTTACAGAGCCAATTCTTTCGGAGCGGTGGCCATTCATCCGGTAATCAAGTTCGCAGACAAGATCTACCTCCACACCACAGGCGCGTATTTCCAGCCTTACAAGCATATAACCAAAGATGCTGACGGCTGGAGTTTCACTTATTCGGAAAAGATGCCAAGAGGGCACTGGATAGCAAACGCCGCCTTGGTTTGGCAGAGCCCTATCGGGCCGATATCCCTGTCCACGACATATTACAGTCACGGAGAATACAAATGGTATCCGCAGATAAATATAGGACTGCTGTTGTTCAACAAGAAATCCATGGAAGACTGATATGGCAAATCCTCTGAAAAAACTTGCGGGCGAAACCGCCATATACGGGCTTAGCACAATACTGGCCAGAATAATAAACTTCTTCTTCGTGCCTATATACACGAGGATCCTGACAACTGACGGATATGGTTCGTATGCAGAGATAATGAGTTACATCGCCGTATTCCAGGTTGTGCTGGTATTGGGCCTGGAGACGGGATGCTTCAAGTTCGCCTCGAGAGGAACCACATCGGAAGACGGCACGGATAGCGGGGCTGATTCCCTCCGTCACCACACCGTCTTTTCCACCGCCCTCTCCACTGTAACCACCCTTGCGATTTTTTTCTTTGCGGCCTGCTGGCTTTTCAGCGGAAACATTTCCTCAGCGATGGGTTATCAGGGATATTCCAAAATGATAATCTATGTTGGAGGAATCCTTGCCCTGGATGCGATAACGGCCATCCTTTTTGCCCGTCTCAGATATCAGCAGAAGGCTCTGAAATTCGCTCTTTTCAAATCCATCAAGATTGTCAGCGAGTTGGGATTCAACCTGCTGCTGTTCTTTGCGGTACCAAGGTTCATGGCCTCCCATCCGGGCAATTTCCTGACGACCTTCATTCCCGAGCAGATTCACTTCTCATATATAATCTTTGCGGTATTCCTCAGCTGCGTCCTGTGTTTCCTGCTTTTCATACCTGACCTTCTGAAAATCAAATTCCGGTTCGACGGGGCCCTATGGAAGAAGATGATGCTCTATTCCCTGCCGCTTATGATTGCAAACCTTCCGGGCATAATCAACGAGAGCGCGGACAGGTTCCTGTTCCGTTTCCTGGTCGGGGACGGAATTACCGGAGACGGCTGGAAGGCGGACCTGGGAGTTTATCAGGCGGCTATCAAACTTGCCGTCATAATGAACCTCTTCATCCAGATGTTCCGTTACGCCGCGGAACCGTTCTTCTTTTCGAGATATAAGGAGAAAGGATCCAATGAACTCTATGCCAAGGTGATGGAGTATTTTGTGGCGTTCTGTATGCTGATATTCCTGGGCATCGTCTTCTATATGGACATCATCGGCCTTATACTTGGCAAGGATTTCCGCAGCGCTCTGGGAACGGTTCCGGTGATGCTTATCGCCTATATGATTCTGGGAATGCTGTTCAACGTATCTATGTGGTACAAGCTCAGCGGCCAGACAAAATATGCCATTGTAATAACGCTTCTGGGATTGGGCGTGACTATAGTGGGCAACCTGATCTTCATGCCGATGTTCTCATACTGGGCATCTGTATGGGTACATCTTGCCAGCTGCCTGGCGATGCTGCTGCTGAGTGCATATCTGGGACAGAAATACTACCCTATTCCATACAGGTGGAAGCAGATCCTTTCCTACATAGCCGTAGGAGTGGTCCTGTATATTGTTGCCGTAGGAGGACAGTTTGCCCTTGAGAAAATTACCGGCAAAACCGCAAACCTCCAGAATACCGGAATGCTTATAGCCAAGCTTGCGTTCAACACCATCCTGCTCGGTGTCTTCCTGGTATTCCTGAAGAAAAAGACAAAAATTAAATTATCACGATGATAGTAAAGATAGTAAACCAGTCTGCCTACCCGCTGCCGAAATACGCCACGGCTCTTTCGGCCGGAATGGACCTTAACGCAAACATAGAAAGCCCGATAGAGCTTCACTCCCTGGAAAGGACGATAGTGCCTACAGGACTTTTCATAGAGCTTCCTCAGGGTTACGAGGCCCAGATCCGCCCAAGAAGCGGACTGGCTGCAAAGCACGGCATAACCGTAGCCAACGCTCCTGGTACCATAGACGCAGATTATCGCGGAGAAATTAAGGTCATACTCGTAAACCTTTCCAAAGAGACTTTCGTCATAAAGCCTGGTGAGAGAATAGCCCAGATGGTTATCGCCAAGTATTCCCAGGTACAATGGCAGCAGGTTGACAAGCTTTCAGAAACTCTCCGGGGAGAAGGCGGATTCGGATCCACCGGGCTTGGAGTCAAGGCCAATAACATTTCCGTCTCCAAGATCTGCTCCAAAGAGGGTAAGCCGGACATTTACAAACTCTACACACTGTATCAGAAAACCACCGGCCTGTGCACCGATACCCGCAAGATTCAGGAAGGATGTATGTTCCTGGCTCTGAAGGGAGAGAACTTCGACGGCAACGATTTCCTCACCCAGGCCCTGGAAAAAGGTGCCGCCTATGTGATTTCCGACAACAAGCAGAAAGCCTCGGCAGCCAAGAAGCAGTTCCCGAAGCGAGTCATAGTCGTGGATGATTCGCTAAGGACCCTCCAGCAACTGGCAAAGCATCACAGACTACAGTTCAAGATTCCGGTAATAGGACTTACCGGCACCAACGGAAAGACAACCACAAAAGAACTTATCAACGCTGTCCTTGCCACAAGATACAAGGTAGTTGCCACGGAAGGTAACCTCAATAATGATATCGGAGTTCCGCTTACGCTTCTGAGAATAGACAAGGACACCGAAGTTGCCGTAGTGGAAATGGGCGCCTCTCATCCTAAGGACATCGCCACCCTGGTTGCCCTGGTATGCCCTTCCTTCGGACTGATAACCAGCATTGGCAAGGCTCATCTCCAGGGTTTCGGATCCCTGGAAGGCGTAATGAAAGCCAAGGGGGAACTTTACGACAACCTGCAGGAACACAAGAAGATAGCCTTTGTAAACACAGACAATCCATTGCTCAGGGAAATGGCTGAGAAGCGGCCGGAAATGCAGATCGTGCCTTACGGCCTTACCAGCAACAGCGCCCGCCTGCTTCCTAACACCGACAAGGATCCGTTCCTCAAGCTGGAGATCGCTGACCCGTCAGGCAGCAAAGGCGGAAAGATGATAAAGATCAAGACCAATCTCATCGGAAGCTACAACAGCGACAATGTACTTGCGGCCATCAGCATAGGAACTTACTTCGCCGTGCCTACTTCTGACGCCGTAAAGGCAATCTCAGCCTATGTGCCGTCAAACAACCGCTCCCAGATGACCAAGACAAGGCACAACGTCCTCATAAAAGACACCTACAACGCCAACCCTACCAGCATGAAGGCTTCTCTGGAGAGCTTCAACGCCCTTCAGCTTTCAAGCCGCAAGATGAGCAAGGTGATGCTGCTCGGCGACATGAGGGAGCTCGGCGACGACTCCCAGAAAGAGCACCGCAACATTCTGGACGTTGCCCTGAAGTTCCATCCAGCAAAACTGCTGCTGGTTGGAGAAGAGTTCGCCAAGGCCTACAAGAACCTATATGACAAGAATGCGGACTGCATCAAGTCATCCAGGGGCAAAACCGAAGTGATGCTGTTTGAAAACACTCCTGCCCTGGCCGCGTACCTGAAAGACAATCCTCTTAAGGACAAAGCAATATTGATCAAGGGCTCCCACTCCATCGGACTGGAAAAACTGTTTGACCTGCTATGAGAAGATTTGTCTGTCTGATATTCTTGCTTACACTGTCCCTGAGCCTTATGGCCCAGAAGGGCTGGTATCGCGACAAGACAGATCCCCAGCCTACGGTAAATCCGGACAAGACGGTCACTTTCAGGTACTATGCTCCAGGGGCGGATACGGTTGAGGTGAACGGAGATTTCCTCAGCAAGGCGGAAAGGCCTGCCCTGATGAAAAACAACGGCAACGGACTTTGGGAGTACACCACCTCCGTCCCTGTCCAGCCGGAGATCTACACCTATTCCTACATCGTTGACAACCAGAAGGTACTGGATCCTCTGAACATGTTTGTCTGGAGAAACATCTCAGACCTTTACAACATCTTCATCGTTCCAGGAGAAAGAACCGTAAACTACCAGATCAAGGATGTGCCGCACGGAACTGTAAGTTCTGTCTGGTACAACAGCCCTTACCTGCAGATGAACCGCAGGATGATGGTCTATACTCCAGCCGGTTATGAAAACGGAAGGAGAAAATATCCCGTCCTCTATCTTCTTCACGGGATGGGCGGAGACGAGACAGCCTGGCTGGATTTCGGAAGGGCCGCCCAGATTCTGGACAACCTGATTGCCCAGGGAAAGGCATCGCCGATGATAGTGGTAATGCCTAACGGCAATCCGAGCCAGGAGGCCGCCCCATTGGAAAACTCCACCGGCTACAACCTTCCGCAGTTCTACCTGCCAAAAACTATGGACGGATCGTTCGAGGAGTCTTTCACAGACATAGTTTCCTATGTGGAAAAGAATTACAGGGTCATCAGAAAGAAGTCCGCAAGAGCCATTGCCGGATTGAGCATGGGCGGATTCCACTCTCTGTACATCTCCGCCCTTTATCCTAAGATGTTCGGCTACGTGGGTCTTTTCTCTCCTGCCGTATCTGTCCAGGAAGAGTACAAAGACGTCCCTGTTTATCGCGACATAGACCTGGAACTGAAGGCACAGCTTGAAAAGAACCCGCCGTTCTACTGGATCGGCATAGGGAATGAAGACCCTCTTTACCAGGATGTCACCGCACTTAGAAAAAAGTTCGACCTCTGCGGCTATCCATATACTTACTATGAGTCTGAAGGCGGTCACGTATGGACCTGCTGGAGGATTTACCTTGAAGAATTTTCACAATTACTGTTCAAATAATCATAGACAATGAAAAAGGTTTTACTTGCTCTCTCAGCCCTTTTCCTGATTGCAGCTCTTTATTCTTGCAAGGAGCAGGCTTCAGGATTCTTTTCCGGTGACGTTACCGTAAAGAAATACGAATACCATTATTACGATGCCAGAGTTGCTCCTGAGCCTCCGGCTGATTCAGAGTACAAGAACGACGACGATTCCGTCCACATTTCAATTTCCCTGGAGTTGGATCTTCCAGAAGGCAATTCCGCCCTGGCGCACAGGGTCAGGGAATGGGTAAGCGAGCAGATTTCCTTTAACAACCAGTTGAGCAACGGTTTTTTTGCCGGCAATCTGGACGATGCACAGGCCATCGTTGATTTCTACGGAAAAGATTTGCTGCAAACCATTGAAAAAGACATTGAGGCTCCTATCTTCAACGGTCACAGGAGCATAGACATTACCGCAAGCAAGTATTACGAGAATGACAAGTGCGTTACCTGGCTGTTCACCATATACGAATATATGGGTGGAGCCCATCCTTCCCAGACTGCATACGGCGCAACTTTCAGGAAATCCGACGGAAGAATGTTCGGCAACGACATGTTTTCCCCTGACTGGGATAACCGCAATAAACTGGACTCGCTGATAGTTGAAAGCCTGTGCGCATATTTCAGCGAAGGTGTTGACGAAAAGATAGACGATGATCAGCTCTTCCACGAATTTACCAATGAAAAAATCACTGAAACGATGGTTGCCCTTCCTAAATACGGCCCGTGGTTCAGCCAAACTGGCGTAGAATTCGTTTACCAGCAGTACGAGATTACCGCTTACGCTTTCGGAATGCCTTCGTTCACACTTCCTTACGAAAAGGTGAAGGGCTTTCTCACCCCTGCCGCCGCGGATCTGGTGAAATAAAACAATCGTTGATCAAAAAACTGTTACAGATATGAAAAAGACATTATCAATTATTGCCGCGCTGACCATTGCAGCAGCCATTGCCGGTTGCAAGAACTCTTCTTCCAGCGATCCTTTTGAAACCGGAGAGTTCCTCACCGAAAACGCCAAGTACAACTGTGAGGAAAAGTTCTGGCTCACCCTCACAGAAAAGTATGACGACCAGGACAGTACCGAAATTATGGTTTCTCTCGACATCGACTGGCCAAAGGAGACAGGCAAGAACATTGTTTCCGTAAATGCCGTAAGGGACTGGATCAAAGAACATCTCAGCTTCCTGAACGAATACAAGAATGTCTATGAAGGGAATATGAACGACGCCGATGCCTTAACAAAGTTCTACGGAGATTCCTATAAGGAACGCTTTGAAGCTACAGACGATTTCCCTGCTCCGGCACTGAGCTTCGACATCCAGGTCAAGAAGGAGTTTGAGAACGACAAGTGCGTTACTTACACCTATCTCCTCGACCAGTATCTTGGCGGCGCCCACGGCGGCAGAACCCATTACGGGGCAACCTTCCGCAAGTCTGACGGCAAGATAATGACAAACTTTATCACCAACAACGATTCCAGCGACGAAGGCCTGAACAACATCATCAAGAAAGGCCTTATGAAGTACTGGGAGATAGACAACGAGGAGACACTTTACGAATACACCTGGGAGAACGCTGTTACCAAATACTACGCAAAACTGCCAGACCATTCTCCTTGCTTTGTGAAAGACGGGCTTCTGTTCAGCTACCAGGAATACGAGATTGCAGCATACGCAGCCGGTGCCCCGGAATTCGTAGTTCCTTACGCCGAAATCGAGAAATACCTCACCCCATCTGTTCTCGACCTGTTGAAGTAGGGCACACTTGAAGAAGATAATAATGAGTAAAAAAAAGAAAAAATCCTTTATCAATGTATCCATAGCGGTAGCTGTAGCTTCCTTTTTCCTATCAAGGAACTTAGCTATTTGTAGGTATCACTTATGGTTCCTCGTTGTTATCGCTATTATTTCTCTATTTCCAATACTTTATGTTTACTTCAAAAATAAAATGAGGGGTGATCGTTTGTTTGATTATTCTCTGTCTGTTTTTTGTGTATGCTTTTCGTTATACACAATTACTGAAATAATTTATCTCACAAAGGCACCTTCAAAATATTATAGTACAGAAGTAATCAATCTCGTTGGTCCAAGAAATGGGTTTTCTGCAAGAGGATCTCTGCCTGGAGTCATTCTAACTATAGATGGACATAGAGTAAAATATGGGATACACATTTCAGAAAACACTCGCAATAAATTTAAGAACAGAAAATTAGATTCTACGATATTCTATGCTCACGGGGAATATCGATATGGATTTATATCAACGATCCAAATTAAATCATTTGATTTAGAAATAGTTAACCCGTAATTATATCTTATGACAATATCCAGATATAGTGGTCCCGTAAAATTGGACCATGATACCTGTTTTGAAACAACTATTTGATCTTGTATCTCGGGCGGAAGTTGCGGGTTTCAAGCTTGCGGAGCTTGCCGCCAATGAGCTTGCGGCGTATCTGGGATACGCGGTCTATGAACATATGGCCTTCCAGATGGTCCAGTTCATGCTCCACCATACGGCAGCCGAAACCGTCGAATTTTTCGGTAACGGTTTCTTTTTTCTCGTTGATGTACTTTACGGTAATGCTCTTTGGGCGTGTGACATTGCAGTTGATGTCCGGAACGCTAAGGCAGCCCTCTGAATACTCGGCGGTCTCCTCACTCTTTTCGATGATTTCAGGATTGATCATAATCCTCTTGAAATCCTTGAGTTCAGGATAATCTTCTATCAGGTCTGTTCCATCGACGATTACGATTCTGAGACTCTTGCCAACCTGAGGGGCGGCGATGCCCACGCCGTCGGC
>JAEEGF010172739.1_pt1 | contig 15712 bp, 13 predicted proteins | sample 9134171 | NCBI WGS metagenome assembly JAEEGF01 (sample SAMN16246542, study PRJNA631951) | gut metagenome | biome: gut microbiome; feature: rumen; material: AP-attached | host: Bos | place: Iran: Karaj | collected 2018-10
TCAGCATCAGGTATATTTGGAGAAACTGTCTTACTATAAGACAACCCAGCCTATTATGCTTTTTGAAAGGAAGTTGAAGGATGGCCAGTCTGAGATCTTGTTCAATCCAAAGGCTGTAAGAATTAGTCCTGCCGCAAAGGATTTGATAGGCGTTAATTGCCTGAAGAATACTTCTTTTTTTGTTGCGCGCAATCAGGTGAATGTGAATCTTCCGATTATTGATGAGGCAAAAGACTGGATGCGGGATCAGTTGATGCCTGTCATATCCCCTTCGACCGGTTTAACTTCTTATGCTCAAAAGAAAGCATCAGAAAACAAGGATTTGGTAAAATACATTGTCAAATTCCTTCACGAGGCAGATTTCAACGTGACGGATATTTCCACGAATGTTATCAGCAAGCAGTTGTCGGATGAAGCGATTGAGTTCCTGACATCTGAGAATGATGATGGCGACGAAGCTTCTATTAGGGAGTTGGAGCGCATCAAAAAAGAGCGGACCATTCAGCAAATCCGGACGATTTTTGAGCATACGGTAGAGAATGACAACGGGACGGAAGTATACCAGATGGATAAGAGAGACGAGTCAATCGGCACAATGAGGACCTTCGGGATTGAGGCCGCCCTGTATGAAGCGCTTAAGAGCCAGGCTGTGTTGTCTGTAGATGAGTGGGAAACATCTCTGCATCCGAAACTGCAGGAGAAGATGTTGTTTGAATACCTGAAAACAAATTCCCGATCTCAGTTGATTATTACAACACACAATGATGGTCTGCTGGATCTGGTTGACGACTTGATAAGGAAAGATTCCGTGTGGTTTACGGAGAAGAAAAAGTCTGGCGTTACGGACTTGTACAAACTGACGGATTTCAGGGGTGTGAACCGGTTGTCTTCCATCAGAGAGGCTTATAGGAATAAGCGTTTTGGGGCGACGATGGGATGAGGCAGCAGAGGGTATTAGCAGAGGAAGAAGGACGGCTACATTATTTCAAGGCCGTCCAAACTCCCGCCTCAGAACCGGAAGAGGGGACGAGAGATATGGGGGAATTGTACCCTTTTCTAATCAGTGGGGGTAGCAATACTGAGCGCTACTATTTTACCCACATCAATGATACCACTGAGCATAAGTTCAATATCAGGCCAAGATTTTTTGGCGATGAGTCCAGTTACACCGACTCTTTTCCCAAACGAATACAAGAGGTCCTAACCGCCAATCGCGATGCCCGGATATTCTGTGTTTTTGACTGGGATACGGTTTATGGTAATGAGGCACGGTTCAAGAGGCACCAAGGGTTTGAGGAGAAGTTCAAGGAGGAGATAGCGGCTGGTATCGTAACTCTATGTCCCAGTATGCCAAGTATTGAGTATTGGTTCTTGCTGCACTTTGTGGATTATACCAAGTTTCTTAAGAACTATCGCGCGATATCGAATGTCTTGGGGCCTTATTTAAGGCCCTGTTTCCCGGATTCGAAGAAACCATTGAAGAGTTTACTGAAGCAGAAGAAATATTTGGAAGATTCCACTTGGGTGAAGAACATTTGTGCAGACGGGAAGTTGGATGCGGCCATTGAGCGGGCAGAGAAGATTATCGTTGCCGCGGTGGCGGCTGGGGAACTGGAGAAGCATTCATATTCATACATTTATAAGGTATTCGAGAATAATAAATAACCGTCATAGTATTATAAATAACTGTTTTATATGGATTGGGGTATAATTCTTGGCGTCGCAGGAATAGTAGTTACGGTTGTGATTGCTTTTCTGATATATCATTTACAGAAGAATCGAATGTATCCAGGGAAGATATCGGCTTCACTGTTGGACTTGTATCGTGTCCTTGGGGAAAAACCGGAGCATTATTCTCACTTATCTCTAAAGTTGGGTGATTATCAGGTCGAGAAGAATCTGATATACGTTAAATTGCTTTTTTTCAATGAGAGGTCTTATGATGTCAAAGCAGATGGCCCAGATACATTTATAAGTGTTTCCCTTCCTAAGAACGCGAAATGGGTTGACGCGAGAGTCGCTAAGCAATCAGAGGCGGTTGATGCAGAGGTTAAGTTAGACAATGAGGTTTTTTCCAGATGTTCCTTAAACTTCGGCTTGCTTCGAAAAGGAGAGAGTATTCTTATTGAGGGGCTGATAGAAGCCGCTGAAGCTTTATCGCGAGATTATCTGTTTGATAAGATGGTTTTTTCGCATCGTATTCCTAATGTCTGCAAGGTTGAGAAATTGTATTGCCCATCAAGAAGTAGAAAGAAGTATGCAAGTATACGACTTCGGTTTTTTATACCAGTCGCTATCGTTGCTATTCTAATTTCTGTTTTCGGTTTATTTAATAAACAAGCTATTCCCCTTCGATATATTGACAAGGAAACTTCAAAGGATGTTTCGTTGGCGCTTAATCGTGATGAAGAAATAATTGCGTTTCCGAGAAAATGGTCAAAAAGAGATTCGTATATTATTAATGCGGAGGGCTTCACCTCAAGAATGGTTCCGTCTGCTTCATATCATCTTGGTCTAGATCATTATTTGTCAATTATTATGACGTTATTACTATGCTTGACCATAATGCTGATGGAATGGGAGGATATTACTGAGACAAGGCGTTGGAAGCGGGTGTCAAAGTTCCTTTTAGAAAATAGTGAGCAGAAGCCCGAATAGTTATTATTCGTTAATTCTGGAATTAAAGGTTGTTCTAAATCGACAGGTTTTCGGAAAGAAAATCGACACCTTCGCTGGAGAATAAGAGGCGCGAAGAATACAACAATCAGGTTTGGTGCTATCGTGGACATCCCGCTACAGATTCTTGGATCTTCGACATGGCGGCGAGTGCGTAGCGCAGAATATCCCCATCGGCCCGGAGGATGTGATGGGGTGATTATCGACCGGAATTATGGACGGGCCTTGCGAAATGGTTGACTCGTCCACGATAATGGCCGAAAACCTGGATGAGTTGGGATAATTGGGCGACTCGTCCGCGAAATCGACCAAAATCGTGGATGAACCGGGCGAAATCGTCGAGTCATCCATATAATCGGGTAAAATCGTGGACGAACCGGACAAATCGTAACATCAAATAAAAGCTATATGGAATTCAACGACGTACTGAATCGCAGGTACTCCTGCCGCGCGTTTGCCGGGCGGGAGGTCGAGCCGGAGAAGGTGGAGCGGATACTGGAGGCCGGGAGAATCGCGCCGACGGCGGTGAATCGGCAGCCGGTGCATATTTGGGCCGTGAGCCGGCCGGAGACGCTGGAGGCCATCAAGGGGACCACCAGGTCGAACTATGGCGCTCCGCTGCTGCTGGTGGTGGGGTGTCGACCCGCTGACGCGTGGGTGAGGCGCTACGACGGCAAGAATGGGGCCGATGTGGACGCGGCCATCGTCTCCACGTATCTGATGCTCGCGGCGGAGAATGAGGGCCTGGCCACGCTCTGGGTGGGCTCCTTCGACCCGGCGCTGCTGGCTGGTATCCTCCCGGGGGCCGATGGGTATGACCTCGTGGCGATGATCAATGTTGGCTACCCCGCGGCCGACAGCCAGCCCTCGCCGATGCACTTCGAGAGGAAGTCGGCGGAGGAGTTGGTGACGAGGGACGTTTAACGAATAGGCCGGTGCTTCGTGCATCGGCTTTTTTGTTAAGGACTCATCCATGAAATTGGCCAAAATCATGGATGAACCGACGGAAATGGGGCAACTCGTCCACGAAAACTGACAATAACGTGGGTGAACCCGGCAAAACTGGCGACTCATCCATAAAAACGACCAAAATCGTGGATGAACCGAGGCCCGCCCGAGCTCAGTGGCTATTGGAACAGCTGGCGGTAGGCATCGGCCTTGCGGGCGAGGGGGAGGGGGTAGGCGCGGGAGGTGGAGGGCATGCGCCAGAAGCGGATGGGGCGGGGGCCGATGTGGGTGTCGAGGATGCCGCCGACGGGAGGGATTCGGAGGGATTTTGGCTGAGGCCATCTCTCGCAAGCTCGGGTCTCCGCGCGCTTCGCTTGGTCGAAATGACAAGAGGCGGTGGCTTGGTCGAAATGACAAGAGGCCGGTGCTTGATCGGCAGGACAGGGCTCGGACATAAGCCACTCGGCAAGGATCTCGGTGGCCTTTTGGCCGGTGGTGACGATGGTGCGGCAGTCCGGGATGCGCTGGAGGAGGGAGGGGATGTCGGTGGGGGTTACCACCTCGAGGAAGGCGTCGGAGGCGTTGTCACGGAGACGGCGGATCTCGCAGGCGGTGTCGTAGAAGGCGAGGCCCTTATCGGCACAGAAGGCGCGGATGGCGGACTCGTCGAAGCGTTTCTCGGACGGGATGCAGAAGTGGTCCTTGTCGGCATAATGGATGATGCCCATGATGCGCCAGAAGTCGTTTATCCAGTTGGGGTAATAGAAGGGCATGCACCAGCGGTGGGGCTGGGGCGGGAAGCTGCCCAGGAAGAGGATGCGGGCGCCCGGGGGCAAGAAGGGCTCGAAAGGATGGCGTTCGGTTTTCACGGTGTAAATATACGGCTTTTGGGGGAAAATCGTTGACTCGTCCAGGAAATCGGGCAAAATCCTGGATGAACTGGGCAAAAACGGCAATTCATCCAGAAAAACGGCCTAAATCCTGGATGAACCGGGAGAAATGTCGGAGGAAACCGCTATCTTTGAAGAAAAAGTATCAAAACGAGGGATAATGGAAGTTACCAACCTGCTTGACATACACTCTCGCGAGGAGCTGTACGCGTGGTATCTGGAAAACCACGCCACGGCGGCGGACTTCTGGCTTCGAGTGAACCGGGCTGCGGCGGATTGCCCCGGTGTGATTCGGTATGTCGATGCCGTTGAGGTGGCCCTATGCTTCGGCTGGATTGACAGCACTCAGAAGCGGATCGACGACGGCAAGCCCGTGCAGCATTTCACGCCACGGCGCCGCGGTTCCAACTGGTGCGAGCAGAACCTGGCGCGCTGCCGCCGTCTGGTGCGCCTTGGAGAAATGACGCCCGCGGGCCTGGCTGTGGCGCCTTCGCTGGATCCCGACTGCTTTGTCTTTGAGGACTGGGTTCTGGATGCTCTCAAGGCCGATCGGCAGGCCTGGCAGCACTTCCAATCCTTCCCATCGACCTACCGCCGCATCAAGGTGGACCGCATCCAGCACTATCAGCACACTGGCCGTCCGGATTACGCGCAGTACACGCTGACCAAGTTCATCCGCGACTGCCACGCCGGCAAGCTCCAACCCGGCTGGAGCGACTTCGGCCGCCTGGAGGAGTAGTTAGGCACTCCCGGAGTTCTTCCACGGAGTGGACGATGCGGTGGCCCGCAAGATCTTCTTCCGAGCGGTAGCCCCAGCTGACGGCAAGGGAGTCGATGCCGCCGTTGGCGGCGGTGCGCATGTCGGTTGGGGAATCGCCCACCAGAATGGCGTCGGAGGGGGATATGCCCGCTGAGGCAAGCACTTCTTGTACGATTTCAGGTGAGGGCTTCAGGGGGTATCCGGGCCGGTTGCCGAGGATGGCGACAAAGTGCACCGAGGGGAAGAATTCCCGGATGAGGTGTTCCGTGCCTTCCTGGAATTTGTTGGAGGCAACGGCCATTTTCACGCCCGCGGCGGCCAAAGAGTTCAGCAACTCTTGCATCCCCGGATAGGGACGGGTGTGGACGTCGATGTGGGCGGAGTAGTAGGCCTTGAAATCGGCCAGGGCGGAGTCGATATAGGCGTCATCGGCCTGGAATGCCTGCGGGAGGGCCTGCGTAACAAGGTTCCGGATTCCGTGTCCCACCATGCGGCGGTATTCCGCGAGGGTGTGGAGGGGCAGGCCTCGCAGGGAGAGGGCGTGGTTCACGGCATCGGCCAAATCTTCCAGGGTGTCGATGAGCGTACCGTCCAAGTCCCAGAGAATGAGCTTCTTGGAAGGGGCGGCATCGGCCAGGGGCGCTATCGGCATAAAGGGATTTTCTGTTTTCACGCCGCAAAGTTAGCGTAAAAAATGTATCTTTACACGAAAATCGAAGACAATGGCCTCTGATAACCTCCTCTTAGAGCAAATGCTTGCACATGCCGATCCTTCCCAGGTGGAAGGGCTGTCGCGCTTTTTCAAGACGGGTCCCGGACAGTACGGCGAGGGCGATAAGTTCCTGGGAATCAAGGTTCCGGTGACGCGCGCCGTGGTGAAGGAGTGCTGGAGGGGCATCGGCATGGAGGAGCTGGAGGAGTGCCTGAACAGCGAATATCACGAAGTTCGTCTGGCGGCGCTGCTGGCCCTGGTGGAGATGTTCAAGCATAATAAGCCCCGCCGGCAGGAGTACATCGACTTCTACTTATCGCACACGAAAGGCATCAACAACTGGGACCTTGTGGACCTCAGCTGCTACCCGCTCCTCGGTGAGTGGCTTCTGGACAAGGACCGCACGCTCCTCTACGACCTGGCGGCTCAAGGGAAGACCATCTGGGAGCAGCGCATCGGCATAGTGAGCACCATGACCTTCATCCGTCACGGGCAGCTCCGCGACACCTTTGCCATTGCCGATATCCTCCTCCACCATCCCCACGACCTCATCCACAAAGCCGTGGGCTGGCTCCTCCGCGAAGCCGGCAAGCGCGACCAAAAAGCCCTGGAGGCCTACCTTGCGCCCCGCTTCCAGACCATGCCCCGCACGATGCTCCGCTACGCCATCGAGAAGTTTCCACCGTCGCGGAGGCAGCAATATCTGAAAAAGTCTTAACTTTGCTGGCAAACGCCCTTATATATGAAACGTTACATCCTCATACTTCTCGCGGCCATGGCCATGCTCACCGGCTGCCACAAGAAAATCTGGGACAAGCTGAACGACCACGAGGCGCGGATTGCGCGTCTGGAGGCGTTCTGCAACCAGATGAACACCACCATCGGCTCGCTTCAGCAAATTGTAAATGTGCTTAACTCAAGGGATTACGTGAAGGATGTGGTGCCCGTGATGGAGAACGGAAAAACCATCGGTTACACCATAACCTTCGGCACCAGCAGCCCCGTGACCATCTACAACGGCAAGAACGGAGAGGATGCGCACACGCCGCTCATTGGCATAAAAGAGTTCGAAGGCGCATGGTATTGGACTCTTGACGGGGAATGGATTCTTGCCGATGGAGCCAAAGTCCGCTCCGATGCCGCCACTCCGCAGCTCAAGGTGGAAGACGACTCCTGGTGGGTATCGTACGACAACGGCTCCGGCTGGACTAAGCTTGGCCCCGCGGTTGGCAAGCCCGGTGCCGATGGCGACTCGATGTTCCGCGAAGTTCGCCAGGACAACGGCCACGTGTATCTCGTCCTTGCAGACGGTTCCGAAATCGTCCTCAACAAAGGCGGCTTGAGCTGGGTGTATGTGTAGTCGGCCCCGGCTCTGGTTTTGACCCCCACCCCTTTCCTGTCGTAGCGTGAAATGTATGTCGCTGACACTCAGGGGTTTACGGATTTCTTCTGTGGAAAAACGCCACAGAAGGTTTGCATAAAATGTTATAAATCAATAAGTTGTATTTCACGGGCAATGTGTAAAAGATTCTTAATCGCGGCGATGTTGGTTGCTCTCGCCATTCCGGCGGGGGCGCAGGACGCCAGGCTGTTCAGGCGCGTTGTGAAGGAGCTCGCATCGGCAAAGTATCAGGGGCGCGGGTATGCGCGCGGCGGGGCGAACAAGGCGGGCCGGTATCTGGAGCGCGAGTTCCGGAAGGTGGGGGCCGATGATGTGACGCGGCAGCACTTCACCATCGACATAAATACCTTTCCCGGCACAGTGAAAATGTGGGCCGATGGGCACAGGCTGCGCCCTGGCGTGGATTTTTCGATGCGCGAGTACTCGCCCGGAGTTCACGGGGAGTTCCCGGTGTACGTCATCGACACGGCGGCTTTCGACCCGGACCGCATCTTCGCGGACCTCGACAGGCCCGAATATGCCAACGCCATGGTTTGCTGCGATTTCTGGTTCTCGTACAAGCATCGGGACGTGTTTTCACGTTTGCAGAAGGCCGATGGCGCCCCGAACGCCGGTCTTCTCTTCACCTGGGCCGCGCCGATCAAGTTCTTCAAGGCATACGGCCACCGCGTGGTGGACAAGCCCATCGTGTGGGTGACTCCGGAGGCTATCGAGGGGGTTTCGCGCGTGAAGCTTGATGTGGACAACGAGTTCCTCTCTGGATATGAGTTGTTTAATGTTGTGGCCCGCGTTGATGGCGCCCGTCACGACAGCTGCTACGTTTTCACCGCCCATTACGACCACCTTGGCAATCTGGGCCGGCATGTCTACTACCCCGGCGCCAACGACAACGCCTCCGGCACGGCGGCCATCGTCACACTGGCGGCGTACTACGCCGCTCATCGGCCCGAATTCGACATGTACTTCATCGCCTTCTCCGGCGAGGATGCCAACCTCCGCGGCTCCACCTATTTCGCCGAGCACCCGCTTGTGCCCCTGGAGCAGATACGTTTCCTGTTCAATATCGACATGATTGGCGACGACAATCCTGCGCTCTACTGCGAGTTAAGCGATGCGGGCATGCCGTGGTTCCCCCGCTTTGAAGCCGTGAACGCTACCCAGGGCCTTTTCACCTCCCTCGAACGCGGCGAGCTTGCCGCCAACAGCGACCACTACCCCTTCGCCGTCCGTGGCGTCCCCTGCATCTTCCTTGAAAACCAGGAGGGCAGCGCCTTCCCCCACTACCACACCCCTGCCGACAACATCCGCACGGTCCGCTTCGACTCCTACCCCGGCGTCTTCAAGCTCGTCACCGGCGTTGTGGGCCCGTAAAGTGTAACTCGCTTTGTGTCAGCGATATACGCAAAGTGCCTGGAGCAAAAACGCCCCAGGCAAAATCTGTAAGTCCCTGAAAGTCACCGTTTTGCATTTTACGCCTCGCCAAGGAGGGAGACCAGGGGGCGGACGCGGCATGATAGTTAACTCGTGAAAAAACATTATATTTGTGAAAACAGAGAGATATGAGTAACCATATAGTCATAATGGCGGGGGGAGTGGGGAGCAGGTTTTGGCCGCTCAGCACGCCGGAGTATCCCAAGCAGTTTATCGACATACTGGGATGCGGGCGCACGCTCATCCAGCTCACGGCGGACAGGTTTCAGGGGATTGCGCCCATGCAGAATTTCTGGGTGGTGACGAACGCCAAGTACGTGGATATCGTGCGTGAACAGCTGCCGGAGGTGCCTGCAGGGCACATTCTGGCGGAGCCGGCGGCGCGAAACACGGCGCCCTGCATCGCCTGGGCCTGCTGGAACATCCTGCGGGAAGACCCCGCGGCGAACGTGGTCGTGACTCCTGCCGATGCGGTTGTGATGGACGCCCCCGAATTCCGTCGCGTCATCGGCAATGCTCTGGAGTTTACAAAGGAGCGAGAGGCGATCGTTACCATCGGCATAAACCCCACCAGGGCTGAAACCGGATATGGATACGTTGAGGCCGGAGGCTTGGTCGATGGTGAGATTCAGGGCGTGAAAGCCTTCCGGGAAAAGCCGGACCGGGCAACCGCGGAGGCGTATTTGGCGGCGGGGAATTTCCTGTGGAACGCCGGGATATTCGTTTGGAATGCCGATACGATAGTGCGCTGCCTGCGTCGGTATAAGCCGGGGATTGCGGCAGATATGGACCGAATCATGGAAAATGGCGACGTGGAGGGCATCTTCCCGGGCTGCGAAAAGATTTCCATCGACTTCGCCGTGATGGAGCCGGCCAGTGCCGATGGCCTCGTGTACACCCACCCCGCGTCGTTTGGCTGGAGCGACCTGGGCAACTGGGCGTCCCTGCATGACAAACTGGCTCTGGATGCCGATGGCAACGGCGCCGTTGGCCCCGTGCACCTGCACGAGTGCCGGGACTGCGTCGTGCATGCGGAAGATGCGGCCAAAGTGGTGCTGCAGGGCCTGGAGGGCTATATCGTGAGCCTCAAGGGCGGCCGCCTTCTGGTGTGCCGGCGCTCGGAGGAGCAGCGAATCCGCGAATTTTCAGAAGAATAAACAAGATATGACACTCGAACAAACTATTCAGGAAGCCATCAAGGAGGCCATGAAGGCCAAGGATACGGTGGCAATGAACGCAACCCGCGCCATCAAGGGCGAGATTCTGCTTTTCAAAACAGCCGAAGGCGGCGCCAAGGAAGTAACCGACGGCGACATCCTCAAAATGATCCAGAAACTGGTGAAGCAGCGCAAAGAGGCGGCGGAGCAGTTTGTGGCCGCGGGCCGTCAGGAACTTGCAGACAATGAACTCGCAGAAGCGGCCGTTATGGAGAAGTACCTGCCCAAGCAGCTTTCCGTTGAGGAAGTGCGCGCCAAAGTGCAGGAAATCATCGGCCAGGTGGGCGCCACCTCTATCAAGGACATGGGCAAAGTGATGGGCGCGGCGAACAAAGCACTCGCCGGCCTCTCCGACGGCCGCACCATCTCCGGCATCGTCAAGGAGCTCCTGTCGTGAGGATTTGCATCCATTAATAAAAATTTTTAAATTTGCTCCCCGGTATTAGTTAGTAGACCTATGGAAAAGTTCGTGAAGAATTACATCGAGGCCTTCATGGCGGAGCTTGTGGCCCGGAATCCCGGGGAGCTGGAGTTTCATCAGGCTGTGGGAGAGGTTGTGGGAAGCGTGGCGCCTTACCTGGAGGCAAATCCGTATCTTATCAATGAGAAGATTCTGGAGCGCATGAGCGAGCCGGAGCGCACGGTGATATTCCGTGTGCCGTGGATGGACGATCACGGAACCATCCGCATCAACCGCGGTTTCCGTGTGCAGATGAACAGCGCCCTGGGCCCGTACAAGGGCGGCTTAAGATTCCACCCTAGCGTAAACCTCAGCATCCTGAAGTTCCTGGCTTTCGAGCAAACGTTCAAGAACAGCCTCACAACCCTGCCGATGGGCGGCGCCAAGGGCGGCTCGGATTTCTACCCGCGCGGCAAGTCCGACGGCGAGGTTATGCGCTTCTGCCAGAGCTTCATGACGGAACTCAGCCGTCATATCGGGGCCGATACCGACGTCCCCGCCGGGGACATCGGCGTTGGCGGACGCGAAATCGGCTACCTCTTCGGCCAGTACAAGCGCCTCCGCGACGAGTTCTCCGGAACTCTCACCGGCAAAGGCCTCGCATGGGGCGGCAGCCTCCTGCGCCCGGAGGCCACCGGCTACGGCGTGTGCTATTTCGCCCAGGAAATGCTCGCCGGCAAAAACAAGAGCTTCGAGGGGCAGAGAGTGGTAATCTCCGGCGCCGGCAACGTGGCGCAGTACGCCGCGCAGAAAGCCTTGCGCCTGGGCGCGAAAGTGCTCACGCTCTCCGATTCCGACGGCTACATGTACGACCCGGATGGCCTTGACGAGGAGAAGATGGCATATGTGTTCCAGCTGAAGAACATCCGCCGCGGCCGCATCAGCGAGTATGTGCAGAAATTTCCGAAAGCCCAATATTTCGCCGGTCAGCGCCCCTGGAACGTCCCTTGCGATATCGCCCTTCCCTGCGCAACTCAGAACGAAATTGAGAAGGCCGATGCCGAAGCGCTGGTGAAGAACGGCTGCTACGCCGTAATCGAAGGCGCGAACATGCCGTCGACACCCGACGCCATCGGCATATTCCAGAACGCCAAGCTGCTCTATTCCCCCGGTAAGGCTTCGAACGCCGGCGGAGTGGCAACGTCGGGCCTGGAAATGACTCAGAACTCCATCCGTCAGCACTGGACCGCGGAGGAAGTGGACACCCACCTTCGCCGCATCATGTCCGACATCCACGCCTCCTGCCTCAAATACGGCACGGACCCGGACGGCTACATCAACTACGTTCGCGGTGCCAACATCGCCGGCTTTATCAAGGTTGCCGGCGCCATGCTGGACCAGGGTCTGGTGTAGGGCGGTTTCTCTACGAGAAGGTAGACTACGAATTTGAAATGTAAAAATCATTGTTTATATTTGTAGTCCACATATAGTAACACTCACAGGATGAGTAACGTAATTAAGAAGTTTACAACCTGGTACTTCAGCAAGAAAGTGCTTCCGTACTGGGTGATTTTACTGGCGGATACAGTCATTGTTTTCCTGTCGGCGATATTCGTTTATTGGGTTTCTGAAGACACCCTTTTCACATTTGAACACAGGCAGTCGCTGTTTTTCTCCGCCTTGCTCTACTCTATGCTCAGCTGGGTGGGTGCCAGGATTTTCCGCACCTATTCGGGGGTACTGCGCTTCTCCAGTTTCGTGGACCTTCTGAAAATCGCCTATGCCAATCTTGTGTCGGTAGCCCTGGCGCTGGCCGTGTCCATCGGCTCGGATTTATTGAATGTCGATATAATATCGGCCTTGAATCCATATCAGACCGGCTTCACCTTCCTGCTTGCGATGATGCTCATGTGGGCGATGCGCGTGCTGGTGAAGCTGATGTACGATGCCGCCAATACGGATTCCGATACCATGAGGGTGCTCATTTACGGGGCTCTCACCGGCGGAATCGGCCTTGCAAAGAACATCCGTTCGGAGAGTCCGGCCCGGTTTGAGCTGGTTGGCTTCATCACCCACGAGCACAGGATCAAGAACATGAAACTCCTGGGCGTGCGGGTTTATTCGCTGGACGACGACATCGACCAGGTGATTCGGAAAGGGCGTATCCAGGCTGTTCTGGTGAGCCCCGGCCGCGTTAAGGAATTCCGTGAGAATCAGAAGATTCAGGATATCATCATCAATGCGGGCTGCAAGATTTTCATGTCGCACGAGGCCGAGGAGGCGCGTGTTCACAATGGGGAACTGGCCGAGGAAGCCAAGGACGACGTCCAGCTCAAAGAGGTGAGCGTGGAAGACCTCCTTCCCCGTTCGGAGATCCGCGTGGATATGAAATCGGTGGGAGAGATCCTCACCGGCAAGCGCATACTGGTAACCGGTTCGGCCGGCTCCATCGGCCTTGAAATCGTGCGTCAGATCGCGCAGTTCAAGCCCGCCTCGATGATGCTCATCGACCAGGCGGAAACTCCCCAGCACGATGTAAGGCTGATGATGGCCAAGGACTTCCCGGATGTGCCTTGCGAGGTGGTTGTGACCAGCATTTCCCGCCGCACTCGCATGGAGTACATCTTCAGCTCATTCAAGCCGGAATATGTGTTCCACGCCGCCGCATACAAGCACGTTCCCATGATGGAAGACAACCCCAGCGAGGCCATACTGAACAACGTGTACGGCACCAAGGTGATTGCCGATATGAGCGTGAAATACGGCGTGAAGAAGTTCGTGATGATTTCCACGGACAAGGCGGTGAACCCCACCAACGTGATGGGCTGCTCCAAACGTATATGCGAAATTTACGTACAGAGCCTGGACCGCAAACTCAAGCTGGAGGCGATGGAAAATGCACGCGGCAAGGCTGGTAAGGTGGAGTACACGCAGTTCGTCACCACACGTTTCGGCAATGTTCTGGGCAGCAACGGCTCGGTGATTCCCCTGTTCCGCGAGCAGATCAAGAACGGCGGCCCCGTGACGGTTACCGATGAACGCATCGTCCGCTATTTCATGCTCATCCCGGAGGCCTGCAAACTGGTTCTCGAGGCGGGCACCAAGGGCAACGGCGGCGAGATTTTCGTCTTCGACATGGGCCAGCCCGTGAAGATTGCGGATCTTGCCAAGCGCATGATAGCGCTCTCCAATGCAAAGGGCGTGGAAATCAAGTACACGGGCCTTCGTGAAGGTGAAAAACTGTACGAAGAGGTGCTTAATGAACTGGAAGGCACCAAGCCCACCTTCCACGAAAAGATCCGTATCGCCCAGGTGCGCGAGTACGACTATGCAGAGGTGTCCCGCGACATCGACGCCCTGGTGGACATCTCCAAACAGTTCGACGACATGGCCACCGTGCGCAAGATGAAGGAGATCGTTCCGGAGTACAAGAGCAACAATTCTATTTACGAAAAACTGGACGCGTAATTGCGCCACGGGCTACCAGCGGAGCTCTGCGGTGAAAAACGCGTTGGTCCCCGGCATGGGATAGCCCTGGACCAGCGCGTAGTGTTTGTTGAAGGCGTTGTTCACGGTGAGGGAGAGGGTGAGGCCGGGCTGGGGGGTGTAGGAGAGGGAAAGGTCGGTGACGCTCCAGGGTTCAAGGTAGTAGTCGGGGGTGTTGGCGGTGCGGGACCAGCGAGCGCCGTTAAGGAGCGTATTGGCCGCGAAGGTCCACTGGCGCCATTCCAGTTGCAGGTCGATGGAGCCGCTGTGCCGGGGGATGTATGGTAGCTGATTGCCGTAGGTCTGGCTCCCGGGGGTGCTGTGGTCCAGGGCCCGTTGCAGGCAGTAGCGGAGGGTGAGGCTCGCGGCGAAATCTTCGTTCCGGTAGCCCCCGATGGCTTTCACATCCAGGCCGATGATATCGGCAATGCCGATGTTGAGCATCGTCCACCGGAACTGCGACGCGGTGGGGATGGCGACGATCTTGTTGTGTACTGTATTATAATATGCCGATGTTCTGACATCCCATTGCCACTTGCCGTGGCAATTGTGATGTCGAACATCTAATCCGTATTGAGTGGCGCGCTCGGGGTTCAGGGAGGAGTTGCCCATGAGGGAGTAGTAGAGGTCGTTGAAGGAGGGGAGGCGGTAGCTTTGTTTGGCGTAGGCCGATAGCTCCAGGGCGGGAGAGGGCGTCCACATGAGGCTGGCGCCCGGCATCCAGGCGCTGCGGAAGGAGTTTTCGCGACTCCAGCCGCCGGCCTCCGGCGTGTCGAACGTGTCCCAGGCGCCCACGTAGACTATGTGGGCGGCGGCGCGGAAATGTTCCAGGGCGTAACGTGTGGCAAGGGCGCCGTTGAAGGTGGTGCGCCCGGGAGAGACGAACTGCCCCACGTCGCTTTCCAGCGTGTTCCGCTGCAGGTCGGTGGCAAGGTCCACCGCCCAGGGGGCTGCGAGTGTGAACGACTGCGCCACCGATACGTACGCCGCTTTCTGATCATAATGTATATCGTACGGCAGCGCCATGGGGTTCTTTTCCGGGTGCGTTGCGTAATGCGTGTAGTTGCTGCTCAGCTTGAAGCGGAGCGCCGTGCTGTACCACTTCGTCCAGTCCTGTGTCCACGAGCCCTGGGCGAATGCGTCCTGGTCGGCCTGACGTTCCGCGCTGAAGGGAAATCCCGCGGCGCGGCGTATCACCGGTCCCGGGAAGCCGCGCTCGGAGCCGTACGAGTACAGCCGCAGCCGCCACTCGCCGCCCCGCACAGAGCCGTAGAGCTGCCCGTCCAGCCGCAGGGCGCGGATGTCGCCATTCTCGCGAATCAGCGTTGTGTCGTAGTACGGATACTTGTATCGGCCGTTACTGCTCAAAAGTTCCGCGCCAGCCCTTAAAGCCACACCTCCGAACACCTTCTCCCACTGGAGCGAAGGGTTCGACGTGGCGAACGAGCCGCGGCGAAGGCGCAGCGCCCAGCCATCGGCCCCGGGCCTGTACGAATCCAGATACACCGCCGCCCCGGCAGCGTACTCCTTCGCCGTTTGCAGCCGGCGCGCCTTCAGGGCCGCGAACATCGCCACCGAGCCCAGCCCTTCCGTGGAGAACCGCCCCAAATCCACCTGCATGTTCTGCGCGTTGTCTATCTGTATCCCGTCCAAGAACACCCCCACATGCTCGCTCCCCAGGCTCCTGATGATCACTGTCTTCAGGCCCCCCGCGCCCCCGTAATCCTTCACCTGCACGCCCGTGAACCGGCGCAGCACATCCGCCCCCTGCACCGGCGCCGCCTTCACCG
>JAEEGF011574089.1_pt1 | contig 15711 bp, 7 predicted proteins | sample 9134171 | NCBI WGS metagenome assembly JAEEGF01 (sample SAMN16246542, study PRJNA631951) | gut metagenome | biome: gut microbiome; feature: rumen; material: AP-attached | host: Bos | place: Iran: Karaj | collected 2018-10
GCCTATTCTATCCTGCAACAGGACGGCTTTGTCAAGATCGACAGGCGGCGCGGGGCTGTAATAGCAATTGACATCAACAAGCTAAAGGCCCTTGGCGAAGCCCAGGATGAGCTTTCGGTTGTGATCGCCAGGGCGCTGTGCAAAGGGATCGGAAGGGCGGATATACATGCCCTTGTGGACAAGATCTATGACCGCTATGAAGGCTGACAGGAAGATAACATATTAACCGGAAAGGAAGAAGGATGGAATCAAAGTTTACACTTATGGCAAGCGAGGTACTAAAGCTTGCCAAGAGAACTGCAAGGTCACTCAAACTCAACTATGTGGGGACCGAGCACCTCTTAATGGGACTTATTCTGGAGGACGGATGCGTCGCTTCCAGGATACTTATAGATAATGGAATAGACGAGAATCGAATGATGGATATAATAAGGGATCTGATCGTGCCGGACAGCACTGTCAGGACCCTTGACAGGGACGGCTTTTCACCCAGGGCAGAGAAGGTCCTTGAGGAAGCTCACAGGATGGCTGAGCGCTTTCATGCTGACAAGACGGGGACTGAGCACATACTGCTTGCCCTTATCAAGGAAGGCGAGAATGTTGCCGTCAGGCTCATCAGTACCCTCAATGTTCCTGTGCAGAAGATATACGCTGAGACTCTTGCAGCAATGGGAGAGGATCCGAATCTGGTGAGGGAGGACCTTGGCAAAAAGTCTGCTGGTACTTCCAAGTCCGGCAAGAAGCCCGGTATCCTTGCCCAGTACAGCAGGGATATGACTGCCCTTGCCAAGGAGAATAAGCTTGACCCTGTTATCGGAAGAGAGAGGGAGATAAAGAGAGTGATCCAGATACTCTCAAGAAGGACCAAGAACAATCCCTGCCTGATAGGTGAGCCTGGTGTCGGCAAGACTGCCGTTGTGGAGGGACTTGCCCAGAGGATCGCATCGGGAGATGTTCCTCTGACGGTGCAGAACAAGAGACTTATGACTCTGGATCTCTCCGGTATGATCGCCGGTTCCAAGTACAGAGGTGAGTTTGAGGAGAGGATCAAGAAAGTCATCAAGGAAGTTGCTGATGACGGCAATATCATCCTGTTTGTGGATGAGATGCATACCCTGATAGGTGCCGGCGGCGCCGAGGGTGCGATAGATGCATCCAATATCTTAAAGCCCTCCCTTGCAAGAGGCGAGATACAGATGATCGGCGCAACAACGATCAGTGAGTACCGCAAATATGTGGAAAAGGACGCTGCCTTAGAGAGGCGTTTCCAGCCGGTCAACGTAGATGAACCCACCAAAGAAGAGGCCATGGAAATCCTTTCGGGAATCGTGGGCAAATATGAGGATCACCACAAGGTCACGGTCACCCCTGAGGCGCTGAAGGCAGCAGTTGACCTCTCGGAGAGATATATCAATGACAGAAATCTTCCGGACAAGGCGATAGACCTTATCGATGAGGCCGCGTCTGCTGTAAGGCTTCGGACTATGGGCGTATCACCCAAGGTCAGGGAGATGGAGAAACAGATCGCAGAACTTGACCTTAAGATAGAAGATGCACTTAAAAAATCTGATTTTAATGAAGCGGGAGTGCTCAACAAGGAGCAGAGTGCCCTGATCACCAAGCTTCAGAGAGTTAAAAACACAGAGAAAAAGAAACAGAGCACAACAGCTTTCAGCGTGACGGAGAATGACATAGCGGAAGTCGTTGCACAGTGGACGAGGATCCCTGTCAAGAAGATCGCTGAGAAGGAATCGGAAAAGCTTCTTAAGCTGGAGTCGGTTCTTCACAAGAGAGTCATAGGACAGGACGATGCCGTCAAGGCGGTTTCCAAGGCTATCAGAAGAGGAAGAGTAGGCCTTCAGGATCCCAACAGACCGATAGGATCATTTCTTTTCCTCGGCCCCACAGGCGTAGGTAAGACGGAACTCTCCAAGGCTCTCGCAGAAGCCATGTTTGGAGATGAGAATGCTCTTATAAGAGTCGATATGTCGGAGTATATGGAAGGACATTCCGTCTCCAAGATGATCGGCTCACCGCCCGGATATGTGGGATATGACGAGGGCGGTCAGCTCTCGGAGAAGGTCAGACGTCACCCTTACTCAGTGATCCTGTTTGATGAGATAGAGAAGGCACATCCGGATATATTCAATGTGCTGTTGCAGGTCCTCGACGACGGGCACATAACCGATGCCAAGGGAAGAAAGGTCAGCTTTAAGAACACCATCCTCATCATGACTTCCAATGTGGGAGCACAGAGGATTGTAGATCCCAAGAAGCTCGGCTTCGGTGCGGGAGCTGACGCCAAGAGAGACTACGAGGATATGAAGTCGGGAGTTATGGAGGAAGTCAAGAAGCTCTTTAAGCCCGAGTTTATAAACCGAATAGATGAGATAATGGTATTCCACACCCTGACAGAGAAGGAGATGATGGACATCGTCACACTCCTGTCGCAGAACCTGTCAAAGAGATGCAAGACGCAGATGGATATTAACCTCACAATTTCACCTGCAGTCAAGAAGTATCTCGTGACCAAACACTCTGATGCCAAGATGGGAGCAAGACCTCTTAAGAGGGCCATACAGCAGACAATAGAGGATGCTATGGCTGAAGAGCTTCTCAAGGGCAATATAAAAGCGGGTATGGATGTGACCGTATCCCTTAAGAATGACAAGATAATATTTGTGGGCAAGGATGGAAAGGAGTCCTCAGTCAAGAAGGTCTCTGTAAAGACCACCAGGCCCCGTAAAGCTGCAACTGTCAAAAAGGCCGTCTCTACGAGAAAAAACCGGAGCAGAGCATGAACAGACATCGCACTATACATATTGACCAGGTGCTGTACAAGTCGGCGTTTGTGCCGCTGGTACTTATCACTGTCTTGTATGTACTTTTGTTCACAGACTTTTTCTACCGCGACTACAAAGAGAATCTTCGGGACTTTTCCGACAACTGGAAAAGTTCCGATGGCAGCTGGTATGATCTGGACAGGATAATGACAGGTGATTTTGACGAAGGCATAACGCTGTCAAAACCCCTGCCGTCAAGTACCGCTGATTCGGACTCACTGTGTTTTAGATCTGAAAATGTCAACCTTAAGGTCTTTCTGGAAGGCAGTCAGATCTACAGCTTTGAGTCAAAAGAAAATCTTACGGGTATGGGCTACGGCCATACCTTTCATGAAGTCGGCCTGTCGGCAGACGATTATGGAAAAGAGATAACTCTTTTCTATGAGAGCTGCGGAGATTTTACTGGAAGTAACGGCAATATCTCAGAAGTCTTTCTGGGACCGGCGTCTGATTATATTCATCTCAATGTTATTCACAGAGTTATTCAATTCACACTTACGCTTTCGATAATCTTTTTTGGCGTCCTGATCATTCTTATATGGATAGTACTTCCGGATAAAGATGCGCTTCCTTTTGATATATCCAAATTTGGTGGCGCTGCTGTATTAATAGGTCTTTGGCTGATAACGGGATCAGGTATCCTTCAGCTGCTTTTGGGCAATATCTATGCATGGCATATTCTGAATCGTCTTGCGATAATCCTCGCCTGTTACCCCTTTGTTGGTTTTTTCAATTCAATGACAAGAACAAGGCGCAAAGCCTATGATGTTCTTGCTTTTTGTGTCACTGTCATTATTGAGGGTGGCATGATCTTTTTGCGATACATTCCGGGAATAGACATGATGAGGAGTTACGCTGTATTTGAAGTCACCATGGCGACCTTCACATTTGTGATTGTCCTTATAATTCTTTTGGATAATTACTATTACTGCAAAGAGCATTCCATTTCCATTGAGTTCAGGAGCATATATGTGGGCGAGCTCATTGTAATCCTCAGTGCCGTGCTGGAGACTGCTCTCTTTCTGCTCAATCTTGAAAGAAGATATCTGTTCGGTACTGTTATGAGGATAGGTGTGCTTATTTTCATAAATATAGTCATGTACAATTTCTCAAAGTGGTGGGTGAAGAGCCAGGCAATCGCCGACAGAGACAGATTTGTCAACAATACTCTGCAGTTTGCGGTCTTTTCCAAAAATCCGGATGAGAGTGTCAAGCTCATGCTTGAATATATCGGACGGGAGACTAATGCCAAAAGGGCATATATCTATGAAGACGTGGGAAAGGGCAAGATGCTGAGCACCTATGAGTGGTTTGCAGAAGGCCTTGATCCCATGCCAAAAGAGCTTTCGGTTATTTATTCAAACAATGATTCATTCAAGATTGATAAGGTGCCGGAGGGCAGCAGCTATGGGCATATGCTTGTATTCGACCCGGAGGAGGTCAGAATTGTATCCCCGGGGCTATATGAAAGAATGAAGAAGTATTCCATACAGACAGTGGCAATAGGGCCACTGAGAACCGAGAATGGAATGCTTGGTTTCTGGACGGTGGAAGATGTGCCTGCTGATCAGATGGAAGAGTTCGGAGATGCAATGGATATCATCTCATACTTTTTGGTACAGTCCATCAATCAGAGAAAAGAGCAGGACAGAATGCTCTTTTACAGCTATCATGATGCCCTGTCGGGGGCACAGAACAGGAGCGCCCTAAGGAAGTTTACCAATGAGAAACTTGATATCTCACAGCCCTTCGGATACCTTCTCTGTGAAGTTGAGGGGCTTAGAGAGATCAACAACATTCTTGGGCAGGACGATGGCGACAGTATTGTCAAAGAAACGGCACAGTGCCTGATAGATACCTTTGGAGACAGCAACGTCTTCAGGCTTTCGGGCAACGAGTTCGCGGCCTTTGGCTTTGAGAGTGATGAGACCTTCTTTGAAAACGATGTGGAAATAGCCAGAAGGAAATTAAAAGAAGTGAATTGCGATATAAAGCTTGCATCTGTTTTCTGCAGCAATGGAACCTCAGACCTGAAAAAAGTAACCAATTATGTTTACAATCTTCTTAAGAAGAGAGAGGAATGATTTTGAGGGATAGAACGAAAGAACTGGTCAAAATACACAGCACTGCCATAGGCGTGATCACATTGGCATGTCTCGGAGCTGTCATAGAGAGTTTTTCCATGGGGTGGGAGCTCTGGGTGCCTCCTCTTATTTTGATAGGTATCGCTGCGGCCTGGTGGATGCACATTACCCGGTATGGTGTGCCTGCCTTCAGAGAGAATTATTACATTATTTTTTCATTGATCGTGGCTTTTTATCATGGAATTCACGGATCAAGTTTTTTTGATGTAATTGTTGTATCAGTTCTTATCATGTCGATGGTAGCCCTTCTTGGAAGACCTGGGTTTCTGAGGGTTGTGCTGGCAGAGTTCTTTGTGATAATGCTGGTGCAGATCATCATGGCTGCAAGGAGCGGGAGCATCACTTTTAACGCACTGGAAATTTCCAGGATCATACTGCATTTTGTGTCTGAGCTCTGCGTCTATATAGTGTTAAAAACGCTGATAGAGAAAATATCGGGAAACAGTACAGAGATTGAAAAGCTTGAGGCAGAGGAGAAAAAGAATGACCATGACATGGAAGATTTCCTTGTCAATCTCTCTCATGAACTCAGGACTCCGGTAAATGTTATCAACGGCCTTTCAACTCTTCTTCTGGGAAGAGAGGAGTCCAATGATATAAGAGCCATCAGATCTGCCGGGCAAAGGCTCTTCCACCAGATAGAAGATATTCAGGATTACAGCGAGATACAGAGAGATGTGGTTGTGCTTGAAACAGACAGATACATGATAACCTCGCTCCTCAACGATCTTATTACAAATAATTCTTCGGAAGAAAAGAAGCACGAGCAGGAGTTTATCGTTGATCTTGATCCTTCCGTCCCCGCTGTCTTAAGGGGAGACAGCAGGAAGCTGACAAAGATAATTGAGCATCTTCTGGATAATGCTTTTAAATTTACCGAGGCCGGAGGTGTGAGACTTCGGGTGACGTCCTTCAGAAAAGAGTATGGTCTTAATCTTATACTGGAGGTTACCGACACCGGTGTCGGTATGACTGAAAAGGAGATAGAAGCTGTCTCAAAGGGAATGTATCAGGCAGATAAAAAGAGAGACAGAAGTACGGGGGGCATCGGACTTGGACTTTCTGTTGTTTTTGGACTGGTGCGCAGCATGGGCGGCTTTGTCAAGATCGAGAGCAAAAAGAACAGAGGCACAACCGTCAGGGTGAGTCTGGAACAGGAAGTGATCGACCCTTCGCCATGTATGTCTGTAGAGACCGACAGCTTCATCAATGTGGTGTTCTACAGCATACCGGCAGGTGATGGATGGGCTGCCGTTGAAGAAATGCACAAGGAACTTGCAGCAAATCTTTCAAAAGGACTCAGGATCAATCTTTACTATGCCTTTTCCAGAGATGAAATGGAAAGAGTAATGTCGAAGGGAACCATAACCCACGTCTTCATGGGGGTTGCGGAATATTATGCTGATGAACAGTATGTGAAGAAGATTTCCGGCGATGGAACCGTTGTCTGTGTCATTGTACCTGAAAAAGGCAGAATGCCCGGCAATGACAGTATTGTTATGCTGCATAAACCTCTCTACAGCCTGCAGATTGTACAGATAATTAATGGAGATTTCTCATCGAAGAGTGTATCCGGGGAGAATACCAGGATCAGGCCCGTACTGGATGGTGTCAGGGCTCTTGTGGTCGATGATGAGCCGATGAATCTTGTGGTGGCAAGAGGACTGTTTAAAGAGTATAACATGGTGATCGATACTGCAGAGAGTGGCCATGAAGCTATAGATAAGTTTGCAGCAACAGATGCAGACATCATTTTCATGGATCATATGATGCCGGGAATGGATGGCATTGAGACCATGAAGCGGATACGCAACGTCTCGGAACAGCAGGGGAAATTTGTCAAAATTGTTGCTCTCACCGCCAATGCTGTCAGCGGTGCCAGAGAAATGTTCTTAAAGTCGGGATTTGATGGATTTATAGCAAAACCCATCAATATAAGTGAGTTTGAGAGAGTCATGAACCGCATCATGTCTGATGGGAAGATTGACCAAAAGCGAGGTAAAAGGTGATCCGTAAACAAATTAGAAGTATTGTGGATATGCTCAGGGACTCCTCTATCAGTTTCAGAGAGAGGGTGTTTATTCTCCTTACACTGATAATGGAGCCTGTGATGATCATGGGACTTGCGGGGGATATTTTCTACAAAGAAAACCCTGTAGAGATTGCGGCGCTTACAATCACTGCATTTTTGGTTCCCCTGACCACTGTAATCGCTGTTCGCAAAAACAGGGTTTATATTGCTGTGAGGATAATCGTACTTAGCCTTGTGGGTGTTCTTCTGCCGATCCTTTTCTATTTTGGCGGAGGTCTTCACGGAGGAGGGCTTTTATGGATCATATTTGCATATCTTTATACAGGTCTTATCCTGAGCGGTCTTTGGAAGCCTCTGATGCTGATCGCACTCACGATTGAGTCAGGCATGTTTTATCTGCACGATTATTATTACCCGCAGTGGATACATCAGCACACCAATGAAGTTTTTCATATAGATTCATTCCTGGCTCTGGTGATGGTCGGATCTGTGTGCTGCGTGATGGTGTGGTTCGTGGAGTGGCTGCTTCGGGAAGAGACCAGGAAGGTTCAGGAGGAGGCCCGCAAGTATGAGGAGCTCAATAAGGCAAGGAGCCGCTTCTTCTCCAGTATGAGCCATGAGATCAGGACCCCGATCAACTCTATCCTGGGTCTTAATGAAATAATCCTGCGGCAGGAGGATGCGTCAGAAGAGATCAGAAAGGATGCAGCCAATATTCAGGGCGCCGGCAAGATGCTGCTTGCTCTTGTTAATGATATACTTGACGTTTCCAAGATCGAAGCGGGAAAGATGGATATAGTTCCCGTAAACTACGACATAGCCTCTATGCTGTCGGAGATAGTGAACATGATCTGGATGCGGGCCGAGCAGAAGGGGCTTGAACTTAAGCTGGAGATTGACCCTACGATCCCGGGGGAACTCTTTGGCGATGAAATGCGCATTAAACAGATACTTGTTAACCTCCTTAACAATGCAGTGAAATATACAAAGGAGGGAAGTATCACTCTTCACATAGAGAAGGAAGATGCCAGGGACGATGACGTAAGACTCCTGTTCTCTGTCACAGACACTGGAATGGGAATCAAACAGGATTCAATTCCATATCTGTTTGATGCTTTCCAGAGAGTAGACGAAGAGAAGAACAGAAGGATTGAAGGCACGGGACTTGGACTCTCCATAGTGAAACAGCTCGTTGATCTCATGGGCGGAGATGTCTCTGTGAGCAGCGTTTATACGCAGGGTTCAACCTTTACGGTTTCGCTCTGGCAGAAGGTGACAAATCCCATAGCAGTCGGAGATATAAGCATAACGAACAGCAGAAGCTTTGATGACGCAAGCAGGTTCAAATCCGGATTTACAGCGCCCACTGCAAGACTTCTTCTTGTGGATGACAATGAGATGAACCTTGAAGTTGAAAGAAAGCTTATCGAAGGCACCAGGATCGGCATAGACACGGCGGCAAGCGGAGTCGAGGCGCTCTCCATGACCACGCAGCTTCGCTATGATGTGATCCTTATGGATCATCTTATGCCTGAAATGGACGGAATAGAGTGCATGCAGCGCATAAGAAAGCAGGTTGGCGGTCTGAATAACCATACTCCGATAATTGTTCTTACTGCCAATGCCTCAAGTGAGGACAAGCAGCTGTACATTTCAAGCGGATTTGACGGTTATCTCTTAAAGCCTGTATCAGGTCAGCAGCTGGAGGAAATCCTTCTTTCGCATATTCCGCAGTCCAAGGTTACCCTTTCTGAAGATCGGGCGACTGATGCGTTAAAACTGAGCGCATCCAGGGGATACAGCAAGAAGATACCGGTTATCATCACGAGCAGCAGCATGTGTGATCTTCCGGCCTTTGTGATCGAAAAGCTTCAGATTGACATCATCCCATTCAGGATAAGAGTAGACGGCAAAGAGTACTATGACGGGATCGAGGCGGGAGCTGATGAAGTTATAAGATACATGAAGCAGGGAAGAAACTTTACTTCGGATGCTCCATCTGTTGAAGAATTCGAATTCTTTTTTGCAAAAGAACTCAAAAAAGCCCATCAGCTCATCCATATAACCATAGCTTCCGGAATAAGCAGTGAGTATGAGAGGGCAAAAGAAGCAGCGAAGGCCTACGGAAATGTATTCGTGTTCAACTCCGGCTTTAACTCAAGTTCTATCGGCATGATAGCTCTGCTTGCACATAGCATGGCAATGCAGGGAATGACTCCGGGAAACATCATAAGTGAACTGACGAGACTGAGCAAAAACGTTCGTTGCAGTATCATGGCAAATGATCCTACAGTTCTTATGAAGCGCGGCATTATCAGCAGGAATTTCTGTGACTTTATGACTTCAATCGGTATCAAACCATTCATTGGAGTCAATAATGACACCTTTAAGGTTGACGCTCTGCATATTGGTGACAACAGGCGATGCTATGCCAAATATGTGGATTACGCTCTGCCCAGATGGTCAAGACCCGATCCGGAACTCATGTTTCTAATTTATTCTGATATGGCAGAGGAAGACCTTGCATTTATTGAAAAGAAAATAAGAAGCAGGGCACATTTTGACAATATAATCCTGCAGAAGGCGACTGCGGCTCAGGCCATAAACTGTGGTTTTGGAGCTTTCGGGATAATGTACATGGAAAAATCCGATGATACTTCCTACAACTTCTCCAAGCTGGTCGAAGGGTATGATTCGGTAAATGAGATGAAACTTAAGGATGCTGCTGATGACCATGAGAAAACTTATGATTACAGGCATGGTGTCATGGAAGGGCCGGATATCCCGGAAAACAAAAAATCCTCTGATGGAGATGGCAAAGAAAAAGCCCTGAAGTGGTATGAGAAGATCGAGGGGATAGACGCTGCTACAGCAATAAATAACAGCGGGTCTGAGGATGCGTTCCTTAATGTCCTTAAGATATTCTATGATTCCATTGACCAGAAAAAGGAGGAGATCTGCGGCTATTTCAATGACGGAAATATCGGCGACTACACCATCAAAGTGCATGCCTTAAAGAGCTCTGCAAGGCTTGTTGGGGCAGTGGAACTGGCAAAGGATGCTGAAGATCTTGAGATGGCGGGTAAGTCCTCGGATACAGGCTTTATTGAGGAGCATCACGAGGAGCTGATTCATAAGATGGAAGAGCTCAAAGAAAGGCTCTCTGTTTCGCTTGAAAACATGGAAGATGATACGGCTGATAAAGAAAGCGATGACGATTCATCGCAGTCTTATGAAATGCCTGATCAGAACTTTGATGAACTAATGATAAACGGAATGTATGAGGCCATCGCTCTTGGAGTAAAGGACAGGAACGATAAGATCCTTAAGGGAACATTTATGGAAATGGCTGATTATTCCTTCCCAAAGGAGCATCAGAAGATATTCCTTGAACTAAAGGAGCGCTACGAAAGCGGAGATTATGCCGGAATGGAGGAGATACTCGCATCCCGGCAGTAAAAGACAAATGGTGTAGCCTTTAGTTGTCATGATCTCAAATAAGCTTCATGGCATCGGAGACTGATGAAACGCCTATGATCTCAATGTCTTTGGCCTCAGATTTAAGCTTCTTTTCAAGAGCTTTTGGTACGATACAGGTTTTAAAGCCAAGCTTTGCAGCCTCCTGCACTCTGGCCTGCGCCATGTTGACCGAGCGGACCTCTCCTGAGAGTCCAACTTCTCCGAAGGCTACGATGCCATCGCCGATGGGCCTGTTCTTAAAGCTTGATATGAGTGCGAGACAGATGCCGAGGTCCAGTGAGGGCTCCGCAACCTTCATGCCCCCAGCCAGGTTGACGTAGGCGTCGTATTCGCCCATCTGAAGACCAATCCTCTTTTCGAGGACGGCCATGAGCAGATTTACCCTGTTGAAATCTGTGCCGTTGGCCTGGCGTCTGGGAAATCCGAAGTTTGTTCTTGTGACAAGCGCCTGCACCTCGATGAGGATCGGTCTTGTGCCCTCAACGGAGCAGGTGACAATGGATCCGCTGGCACCTTCCGGTCTTCCGTCCAGCATGAATTCTGAAGGGTTTGTCACTTCCACAAGCCCTTTTTCCTGCATCTCAAATACACCGATCTCGTTGGTGGATCCAAAGCGGTTCTTGACTGCCCTGAGTATCCTGTAGGAGGCGTGCCTGTCTCCTTCGAAGTAGAGAACCGTGTCCACCATGTGTTCAAGGACTCTCGGGCCCGCAACCTGGCCTTCCTTGGTGACATGTCCGACTATGAATATCGATATCCCAAGGCTCTTGGCTATCCTTAGAAGAACTGATGTGGACTCCCTTACCTGAGAGACCGATCCAGGTGCTGATGTCACCGACTCGTTGTACATGGTCTGGATTGAGTCGATGACAACCACTCGAGGCTTCGTGGTCTCAATTATCTCCTCTATTGTACTGAGGTTCGTCTCACACATGAACTTCAGCTGATCGCAAAAGCTTCCGATCCTGCCTGCGCGGAGCTTGATCTGCTGCAGTGATTCCTCGCCTGATATGTACAGGACATCCCTCTTGTCAGAAGAAATATTCCCTGCAACCTGCAAAAGAATAGTGGACTTGCCTATACCCGGATCGCCGCCAACAAGTATCAGTGACCCCTTTACAAGTCCGCCGCCCAGAACCCTGTTGAGCTCGCCTATGTGGGTGTCATACCGGTCCTCTTCATTCATTTCTATCTCTGAGAGGGCCTTTGGCTGCGACGAGGCATGGTGAGAGGTTCCTGAAGCTGAAATTCCCTTTGTGGGTGCCGCTTTCGGGCGCACGGTCTCCTCAACAAATGTATTCCACTGCCTGCAGCCCGGGCACTGTCCCATCCATTTGGATGATTCGTAGCCGCAGCTCTGGCAGAAAAAAACGGTCTTGATCCTGGTTGCCATATTACCTCCTGTCTTCGAGTCATTCGGAAACCGCGGTGTCCCTTCCCCACTTATTCCTCATGCCTTAGCGGTCCTCAAGGTCACAAAGTTTATCATGCAAGCATGAAAACTTTGTGACTTCGACTCCCTAATATCATATCAAAAAATAAGAAAATTTTAATATGAAAACTCTTATTGGTGGGATATAATTATTTTGTAAATATAGACTTTTCATTTATTAGGAGGGTTATTATGGCTGTCGTAGAACAGTTGATCAGAGCTGAGGGCGATGGAAGCGTCAGCTTTGGCAATTACAAGCTTCCTGAGAAGAAGAAGCTGGAGAATTTTGAACACAACGGTAATATCCTTAAGGTTAAGACCTACAAGGACATCACGAAGCTTGAAAAGGATGAGAACTTTGTTTACGAATCCGTTCCGGGAACCGCTGTCACGAATTTCAAGGAGACCGAAAAAGGAGTTGAGTTCTCTGTAGAAGGCGACACGGATGCCCAGATCACTCTGGGACTTATGGAGAATACGGAGTACAGCGTATATGTCGGAGGCAACAGCATCGGCAAGATGAGTACCAACTTAGGAGGCAAGCTCAACTTAAGTGTAGAGCTCTCCGAGGGAACTCCCTGCAATGTCAGGGTCGAACTTGACTGATCTGTAAATGAATAATATTTATTAGCACTCACATTAAGTGAGTGCTAATTTTTTATTGACTTTTGGATACGACCGAATTAAACTTTAATCTGTACGAAATATTTTCTATAAAAAGGAGTGAGAACTATGGCTTCAAAAAAAGGTAATCTTTCAATCAACAGCGAGAACATGTTTCCGATTATCAAGAAATGGCTTTATTCGGACCATGATATTTTTTACAGAGAGGTGATCTCAAACGCCTGCGACGCTATTACCAAGATCCGCAAGATGGACATGATGGGAGAGTGTGAGCTTCCCGAGGGCTACAAGCCAAGGGTTGACATCATCTTAAATGACAAGGACAAGACCATCAGGATCGTAGATAACGGTATCGGTATGACTGCCGAGGAGGTTGAGGAGTACATCAACCAGGTGGCTTTCTCAGGTGCTACGGACTTCCTCAACAAGTACAAGGACAAGGCCAACGCTGATCAGATAATCGGTCACTTCGGACTTGGATTCTATTCAACATTTATGGTATCTGACTACGTTGACATCGACACCCTCTCATGTAAGGGCGGTCCCGCAGTTCACTGGACCTGCGACGGAGGATCCGACTTTGAGATGAGCGACGGGGATAAGACTGAGGTGGGAACAACGGTAACACTTCACCTCTCAGAGGACTGCCTGGAGTTCTGCAACGAATACAAGGCAAGAGAAGTTATTCAGAAGTACTGCTCATTCATGCCCTATGAGATATATCTTTCAAAAGAAAACGAAGAGGGAACCGAGACCATTAAGGAGTCCGAAAAGCGCGACGACGACGTGGTGATCGAGGAGATAGAACCCGAAAAGAAGGAGACCAAGGAGGGTGAGTCCGCAGAGGAGTCAGCCAAAGAAGAAGAGAAGAAGCTCAAGATCAGGAGAAGACCTGAACTCTTAAACGACATTCATCCCCTCTGGGCCAAGACACCCAAGGACTGCACCGACGAGGAGTACAAGGAGTTTTACAGAAAGGTCTTCAGGGACTTCAAGGAGCCGCTGTTCTGGATCCATCTCAATATGGACTATCCCTTCAACTTAAAGGGCATCCTGTACTTCCCCAAGATCAACATGGAGTTCGAGTCAATTGAAGGCACGATCAAGCTCTACAACAACCAGGTGTTCATCGCCGACAATATCAAGGAAGTAATTCCTGAATATCTTATGCTCCTTAAGGGCGTAATAGACTGTCCCGATCTTCCGCTTAACGTTTCAAGATCGGCCCTTCAGAACGACGGTTTTGTAAAGAAGATATCCGAGTATATCAGCAAGAAGGTCGCAGAGAAGCTCGCCGGCCTCTGCAAGACAGACAAGGAGAACTACGACAAGTACTGGGATGACATCAGCCCATTCATCAAGTACGGGTGCCTGAGGGATGACAAATTCTGCGAGAAGATGACAGACTACATCCTCTTTAAGAACCTTGACGGCAAGTACCTCACAACCCCCGAAGCTCTTCAGATCAACAAGACTGCTGAGGAAGAGGCTGCCAAAGAGGGAGCTGTTGATGAGAACGGCAACAAGGTAGAGGCTGAGGTCGTGGATGAAAACGGCAATGCAGTGAAGGATGGCGCAAGTTCCGATAAGAGCGCAGATGCGGATGCTTCAGGGGATGAGGAGAAGGACAAAGAGCCTCGCACCATCTACTATGTAACGGATGAGCAGCAGCAGAGCCAGTACATCAAGATGTTCAAGGCCCAGAAGATGGAAGCCTTCATAATGAACCACAACATCGATGTTCCTTTCATGGAGCAGCTCGAGAGGAAGAACGAGGGTATCCACTTCCAGAGAGTCGATGCGGACCTCACAGACACCTTCAGATCCAAGACTTCCAAGAAGGCTCAGGCTGAGCTTGAGGAAAAAGAAAAGGCCCTCTCCGAGAGAGTTAAGAAGGCCCTTAAGAACGACAAGCTCACCGTTAAGCTTGAGAAACTCAAGGATAAGAAGACTTCATCCATCCTTACTGTTTCCGAGCAGTCCCGTCGTATGGCAGAGATGATGAAGATGTATGCCATGAACGGAATGGGTATGGGAGACTTTGGAAATGAGGGACAGACTCTTATATTAAATGCATCTAATCCTCTTGTTGAGTATGTTCTTACACACGATGACGATGACAACACCAAAATGATATTTGAGCAGCTCTACGACCTTGCAAGAATACAGAATGCGCCGCTTGAGGGAGAGGCTATGGGCAAATTCATTGCAAGGAGCAATGAGATAATGATGGTTCTTGCCAGGTAATTTCTCTTGAATTTTTTCTAAGGCTGTTTTATATTTTTTAGAAAGATTATTTTCAGCAGATTAAAGCGCTAAAATCGAGAGGAGTCACAACAATGCCAAAGGGTGAGACAACAAGCAGGAAGTATGCAGAGATGAGCCGTCAGGAGCTTGAACAGGAAATGGTGAAGCTCAAGGCTGAATATAAGAAGTATCAGGAGATGGAGCTTTCCCTCAACATGGCAAGAGGCAAGCCCTGCAGGGAGCAGCTTGATCTTTCCATGGGGATGATGGATGCCCTCAATTCCGAGGCCGATCTTTCATGTGAGGACGGAACCGACTGCCGTAACTATGGAGTCCTGGACGGAATCCATGAGGCCAAGGTGCTTATAGGTGCCATGATGGAGAACAAGCCTGAGAACATCATTATCTACGGCAATTCATCCCTCAATGTCATGTATGACACCGTATCGAGGGCTTACACCCACGGCATTATGGGCAACACGCCTTGGTGCAAGCTTGATAAGGTCAAGTTCCTCTGCCCGGTACCCGGATACGACAGACACTTTGCAATCACAGAGTACTTTGGCATTGAGATGATACCTGTAGATATGACACCCACAGGTCCCGATATGGATCAGGTCGAGAAGCTTGTGGCTGACGACGAGTCCATAAAGGGAATCTGGTGTGTTCCCAAGTACTCAAACCCTCAGGGCTACTCATATTCAGATGAGACTGTCAGACGTTTTGCACGTCTTCGCCCTGCGGCAAGAGACTTCAGGATTTTCTGGGACAACGCATACGGCGTTCATCACCTCTATGAGGGGCAGCAGGATTACCTCATTGAGATTCTCGAGGAGTGCAAGAAGGCGGGAAGTCCGGACCTTGTTTACAAATTCTCGTCCACTTCCAAGATAACCTTCCCGGGAAGCG
>JAEEGF011953399.1_pt1 | contig 15710 bp, 16 predicted proteins | sample 9134171 | NCBI WGS metagenome assembly JAEEGF01 (sample SAMN16246542, study PRJNA631951) | gut metagenome | biome: gut microbiome; feature: rumen; material: AP-attached | host: Bos | place: Iran: Karaj | collected 2018-10
AACTTGAAAAAGGAGAGCAGTATCTGCAATTCATGGTATAATTATATCCATGAAGAGAACCCGCCTTAAACTGTTTGCAGTATTAATCCTGATAGCCTCCGTTCTCACCTCTTGCGCCACATCCGCCCCGTCAGGCGGCTATGCCCCTCCCAAGAAGAACATCACAGTCTCCCTCGGCACCTCCAGCCTCACGCTGATTAGCGGCCAGAGCCACAGCTTCAGCCCCACCTTCAAGAACACAGACACGGCTCCTGACCTGATATGGACAAGCAGTGACCAGAGCATCCTCGCCGTCTCTCCTGACGGGACCATCACCGCTGAGAACACGACAGACGGCAATCTTTCCGCCACAATAACAGCAGCCATCGCAGACAACCCGAACATGAAGTCCGTCTGCACCGTCACCGTCTTCCCTGAAGAGAAGACTCACTTCCTTACCGCGGGTCCGGGGCAGGACGCATCAAGGCAGACTGTCATCTCCTGGCATAATCCCCAGGGGACTTGCACCCTTGAGTACACAGAAGCGTCAGGCTCAGAGTTCACTCACAGCATAGCTGTTGAGGGAGAGCCCACTGCCTCTGACTGGGCGGACCTCTCCTCAATCTACCGCTATGAGGTCACCCTGACGGACCTTGTCCCGGACTCAGAATACAGGTACAGGGTCGTGACCCCTGGCGGCAAGGCAACAGAGACTCAAAGCTTCCGCACCGCAGGCACAGACGGAACCTTCTCCTTCGCCTGGATGAGCGACATCCATGCCAGCACGGCAGCAAGCCTGCAGAACTTCCAGACACTCCTTAAAACGGCTGGAGAAAAGGCGGATCTCAGCTTCTGCCTCTTCACAGGCGACATGGTCAACCAGGGCAAGCGCTACACATACTGGGAGAGCTGGACGAACAGCGATGTCCTCTCAGACATGTCATATGCCTTTGTCATAGGAAACCATGAGTATTACCCCAACAACAGCCTTGAGACTGCCACACCATCATACTACCTGGATTTCGCGGCAAGAGCTGACAATCACGGCAGCTCCATAGCCTCAGACTACTGGTTCCTGTACAACAACGTCCTCTTCATCTGCCTGGACTCAATGGCCCCAGACTACGCCAGGAAGCAGAGCCCGAACCCATATCTGGAGAGCCAGGCGAGGTGGTTTGAGGATGTGATGCAGGAAAACGAAGGAAAGTACAGATATATTATTGTCTGCCAGCACTTCGCCCACCTAGACGGCGATGATGAGGGCACAGGCTTCTACAGCTTCTGGTACCCCTACTTCGACAAGTACGGCGTGGACCTTGCCCTGACCTCAGACTCACACAAGTACAGCAGGTCAAAGACATTATATAATGACCAGGTGTCTGAGACAGGCACCGTCTACCTGACAAGCCCGATGTCTGAGGGAAAGGAGCTGGATGAGATCATCAGCATTGACCAGCCAGGCAGGCGCAGCGCCTTCTTCACAAATAAAAAGGTAAAAGGCGGAGCATACATAGAGGTAACACCACAGAGCCTGACCGTGCATGTCATAGGAAAAGACGGAATTGAATATGACAGCGTGACAATACCTGCAAAATAGCAGACTTTAATTCTTATTGTCCAAAGAAGCCGTTAATCTTTCTCATAAATCAGGAATATCCTTCTCTGCTGTCTCCCAGATTGTTCTTTTGTCCACTATCACATATGCATGTGCAATCACATTCCTGATTCCATAGATTCTATGCCATGGAATATCTGGAATGCTTTTCTTGAATCCGACAGATAACTGGTTGGAGAGTTCTCCAATCTGAAAGATATTCATGTTTATTGCATCTTCATAGACTGAATCTGAGATAAAGGTTTCAAAACTGTTTCCAAGCCGTTCCCGGATTTCTTCAATTCGATCTGGCATAAATCACCCTTTCGTCCTTGTTTACATTCTGCTTGAAAAGCAGTCCTGAATCAGACTTGTTCTCATCCAGCGCCGCTCTTGAAATCAAGTCAACCTTTTTTCCCAAAGCTTTCTCGAACTGTTCCTTGATGTCCATGAAGCCAAACAGGCCGATGTAGTTTCCGCCATCAATCAGCAGGTCAACGTCACTTTCGGGTCTTGCTTCATCTCTTGCATAAGATCCGAACAACGAAATACTGTTCAGGGCGTATCGTTTGGCTACAGGAAGCACCAGCAACTTTATTGAATCAAATGGCAGTACTCCAGTTTCACATCTCAGATTGTCTCTTACCAGGTCTTTCAGATATCCCTGCTTGTTACCGACACTCTCCAACTTGCCAATCACATCGGCATCGGTCTTGGTATTCAGCTTCAAGATGATCTGCCTGGTGTTATCCTTGTCATATCTGAGTTGCGCCTTCTTCTTTGCTTCGCTGACCATATAACTCTCCGTCAAGATAAGTATATACCTATCTAAATCAAAGAGGCAAGTGCGTAATCGCCTTTCTTAAGAATCATTTCGCGAAGGGCAAAAAAACCCTGCCCGGCATGACCAGGCAGGGCTGGAATTTAAGCAAATGTCAAATCAAAAAACAAATGCTAAATCAATAAATAATTACTTTGCAGGATACCATCCGTCCATTGTGACGCCCGCGGCGATTGCTGCGTCGATTGCAGGCTGGACATCGGCATCATCGTCAAACTTGACCTTGACGTCGTTTGCATCCGGCTTGAATGAGAGCTCGTTCGGCAGGCGTCCGTCTGAGTCGGCCTTGAGAAGCTCGAGATCGGGGACGATCATCTCTGTTCCGTCCTCGAATACAATCTGGACCTCGTAGCTGTCAGCAACAGGCCTGATTAAGAATCCCTTGGGGTAGACCTTTGTCTTTCCGCCGGCCCACTTTCCGTCAACAGCCTCCTCCATGAAGGCGATGATGTTGCCGTACTTGAAGTTTGCGCCGGTCTCATAGATGTACAGCTCCGTGATGGTCTTCTCAGTCTTGTTCTTGAGCTCAAGTCCGAGGTTGACATACTCCACAGCTGGCTCCTGGGCCTTTGTCTGGCAGCTTGTCAGGACAGCACATCCTACAACGATCAGAGCAATAAGCATGATCAGTGCACTTTTTCTCATTTTCTTACTCCTTTTTTTCCAAACGGGCGACGCCCGTCGTATTCAAAACTCAAACAGCAGCGTCAACGGCGCGTGCTGTATTTCTCCATCCTCATCTCCAGCGCCTTCCTGCGCCGGCGGTACACCACCTGTGAGGCGACTGTCCCCAGTGCCGCTGAGATCAGCATCGGGATGCCGACAATCGCCAGAAACAGCCTGTACTCCGTGGCCCAGTCCGACCTGTCCACCATGAAGACCATGGTCACAATCATGATCAGGTCAATCACACAAAGCCAGGTGAAGGCCGCAGGCACCATGTTCATCCGCTCCTTGAAGGCGAATGAGAGCGCCACGCACGGAATACAGCCTACCACAGCGGGGACGGTGTACTCCACTATGTTCCTCAGCATCACGGAGCTGTCTGAGAGGGCCTTCTCCAAGGGCTCCAGAAGCAGCCAGTATGATACAAGGAACACCACTATGAACAACAGCGCCAGGCTGAAGGAGTAGATCAGGAGCGTGCTCTTAGGCTTGCCCTCCTCCGTCAGGAAGATGACACGGCAGATATGGTCCACCTTGCGCTGGAAGCTGCTTCTCTCCTTCACCGGCATCCGTGCTCACCCGATAAAAACAGAATCACTTGGCCAGTGAACGCCAGTACTTCCAGTAGGCTGTGACGTTCGGGTAGGTCTCGTAGATCTTGTTGAAGTCAGGCTCAGTCAGCTTCACCTGCTCGACGGTCTTTCCGTTCTTCTCATACACGACATCATCACGCACGGACCAGGTTCCCCTCTTGTCGAACGATGTGTAGCAGCCGCTCTTTCCGTCCTCGCCGCCCATGCAGTACATGATGTACAGGCGTGCGCCGGCGGGGTTGTCCGTGCCGTTGACGACATATGAGTATGAGCAGGCCTTGAATGCGGTGTACGGCTCAAGACCGATGACCCATGCGATGTTCATGCCCATGTCGGCGTTGTCCAGCTTGCTGGCTGATGTCAGTCCAAGTGTCGGTCCGTTGATGCTCTGGTCAACGGCATCCACGACACCGTCACCGTCGTTGAGCTCTGTCATCTTCATCTGGGTGAAGCGGAAGAAGAGCTCCACACCGGCGTTGTTCTCAGGAAGCTCCATGATGCCTGCAACGTTCTTGAGCTTTGATGTGTATGTGTACTCAAGCTTCTTGCCGTACTGGGCCTCGTACTGCTTCTCCAGCTTGTCGGCATCGATTATCAGCTGGCACCAGAGGCTGGCGTATGACGGGCCTGTGATGTCCTTTGTGAAGATGGTCCAGAACTGGTGGTTCACGCCGTCCTTGCCCACATAGGAGCCTGTCTCCGGGTCATAGCCCTGGACAATGTCCCACCAACTCTTGATCGGGGCACCGTTGGGGTACATCTTGGTGTTGTAGTACCAGGGGTTGAATGTGGTGTAAAGCGGGAGGCCGAACTCCAGGAGGCTCTCGTCTATGTGCTTTGTGATGACCTCAGGCCTGTAGATGCTGACGTAGTCGTACAGCACCAGCTCGTGGTAGATCTCACCGCTGTTGTCCTTGACCTGCATGACATCGGCGTTGATGTTGCCGGTGTCGCACTCCATCTCGATCTTGGAGGCGACGGTGTCGTTGTCGCATGAGATGTACTCGATCTTGTCCTTCAGTTCGGGGAAGGCTGTCTTGAACCTTCTGATGGCGGATGAGGCGTCTGTTGTGGTGGCGTACACCTTAATGACTCCGCTCTCCTGCTTGGCAAGCTCATAGAGCTCGTCCCATGACAGGGAGTCGTAATCTATGTCGGACGCGACCTTGCTGCCGCCGCCCTTCTCATCATCTCCGCCTGCGAAGACGGCAAAGGTGAAGACCAGCATCAGAAGCAGCATTGAAACGGCAATCTTGTTCAGTTTCATCTTATTTCCTCCAAATCAATTCCATTATAACACAAAATCCACGGCAGACAGGCCTAACTGTAGCTTAATCGTCAACTCCGGCATGGTGCTTGACCTTGGCGAACTTGATCAGCCTTCCCGTCTCCTTATTATACACGTTCATCCTTGACGGATGCATCACCACATAGACCTTCTGGTTCATGTCGTACTCGACAAGTCCGATCTGCTTTGCCAGGAAGTCAATCCCGTTGACAGTCAGCGTCACCAGTGACTCCGATCCTGCAGGCTGAGAGGCATAGACCTCGGCCATGATGGTGTTCTTGTGGTTCGGGTCCTCAGTGAAGATGTCCACAAGCTCAGGCCTCAGGCCCATCACGACATCGAACTCACGGCCAGTCGGGATTTCCTCGTCAAGCTTCATCTTGTCCTTGCCGAAATCATAGTCGCCCACAGGGCTCTTCACGCTGAGATTCTCCCCGTCGAAGAACGCCTTGGCGTCAATGAAGTTGATCCTTGGGTTTCCGATGAAATCGGCGGCCTCAAGGTCGATGGGGTTGGTGTAAATCTCAAGTGGAGTGGCCACCTGGGATATCTCTCCTGCCTTGAACAGGGCGATACGGGTGCTCATGGTCAGGGCCTCGACCTGGTCGTGCGTGACGTAGATGATGGTGGTCCCGGTCTCCTTGTGGAGCCTCTTGAGCTCGGCCCTCATGTCGATTCTGAGCCTTGCATCCAGGTTGGACAAAGGCTCGTCCAGGAGAAGGAGCTTGGGGCTTGAGGCAATGGCGCGGGCAATGGCCACACGCTGCTGCTGGCCTCCTGAGAGCTCGTTGGGGTACCTGTCGCGGTACTCTGCGATCCTCATGGTGGAGAGCGACCTCATGACGGTCTCCTCTATCTCCTCCTTCTTCATCTTCTTGATCTTCAGTCCGAAGGCGACATTCTGGAAGACAGTCATGTGCGGCCACAGCGCGTATGACTGGAACACCAGGTTCAGTCCGCGCTTCGAGGGCTCCTCGTAGAAGGACTCGTCTGCGTCTATGATTGTGCGGCCGTCCATGGTCATCTTTCCGCCCTGGGGTTTCTCAAGGCCGGACACAACACGCAGCGTCGTGGTCTTTCCGCAGCCTGACGGGCCGAGAAGGGTCATGAAATCGCCGTCCTCTATTGTGAGGTTTATGTCCTTGAGAACGTGATTGTCTCCGTAAAACTTGTCAATATGCTCCAAAACGATTCTGCTCATTTAAAAACCTCCTCAACCCATGCTCTTAGAGACATCGCCGCCGATCTTCTTCGCCAGCGAGTTGCAGACAAGAATGAATACTATGATGACGATGCAGATCGCATCGGCGACCTGAGGCATCGCCTCCTTGGAATAGTCGAATGACAGGAACGACAGCGTGTAGTTGGCCGGCGTCATCAGGATGGCTATCAGGTCCAGCTCCTTGGCTATGCTTATGAATGAGAGCAGGAAGCCTGACACGAAGCCGCCCTTTGCAAGAGGGATGACGATCTTGGCGATGCGCTTCCAGAAGCTGGCTCCCGCAAGGTCCGCCGCCTCCTCAAGCTCCACGCTTATCTGCATCATGTTGGATGATCCTGAGCGGCTAGCGAACGGGAAGTGCTTGACTATGGAGCACAGCAGGATCAGCGCGAAGGTTCCGTACAGTGACGGGATCAGGCCGCCGAGCCTCGGGCGTGAGAACATGGCGAAGTAGATGGCGCTGAAGGCCACACCCGGCATCAGGTACGGGATGAAGATCATCTGCTCCGTGGCCTTTCCGTACCACTTTCCTCTTCCGCGGGTGGTGACGTAGCCGAAGAACTGTCCGCAGATGGCGGTGATCAGGGATCCAAGGATGGAGAGCTTGATGGTGTTCCAGCAGGCCCTGCCGAACTCGGAGTTGCGGAACAGGCCGTTCTGTGCGAATGCCGGGTTGGGCGCGTTCTCGAGACTTCCGAACCATGCGTAGAACGAGAGGTTATTCAGGCCGTAGCCCTTGCCCGGCACGATCTGGAAGCTCTCCATGACCAGGACGAACAGCGGCATGAACATGGAGAAGAAGAGGAAGATGATCAGGAAGACCATCATCGGGACCTTTGCCTTCCCGAGCGGAATCAGGTTGCTCCTGGTTCCCTTTCCGCCGATCGTGGCGTAGCTCTTACGTGTTCCGATGAGCTTCTGGTTGGCGAAGATGGCTCCGGATGCCAGCAAGATCATCAGGATGCTCATGGCATAGCCTACACCCTTTGGCGTGTCGTTGATGAACTCCTTCATGCGGGTGGCAAGGACGTAGTAGTTGATCCTGTTTCCAAGGTTCGCGGCAACTCCGTATGTTCCGATCGACTTGCTTATCGTCATGATGGTTGCAGACAGGAACGCGGGAAGGACCAGCGGGAGCGTGATGCTCTTCAGGATCTGGACCTTTGTCGCGCCCTGGATCTCACCCATCTCCTCAAGCTCAGAGTTGATGGACCTCAATGAGCCGGAGACCATGATGTAGCTGAACGCGTAATAGTGCATCACCATGACTATGATGATCGCGAACGGCCCGTAGGCCAGCCAGTCAGGTATCGGGACCCCCATACCTGACAGTAGCCCGTAGCTTCCGGAGAGCTCGTTACGGAATATGGACAGCCACGACAGGGCCTTGCACCATGAGGGTATCATGTACGGTATAAGGATCATGGCGCTGAGGATTCCCTTTCCGGGGATGTCGGTACGCACCATGAGCCAGGCCATGATCGACCCGAGCGGCACTGAGATCAGCGTGACGAAGAAGCCGATAATCAGCGAGTGCAGCAGCGGCTCCCAGAAGACCGTCTTTGTCAGCGGGCTGGCCAGCAGGTACTTCCAGTAGTAGAGCGTGTAGTCGCCTATCTTGGCGCCTGGGATGCTTCTGAGCTCTGCCTTTGCCACCACGAAGGTGTTCTGGATCATGATCAGAAGCGGTATGATGATGAGAACGAACAGGATCAGCAGCGTGAAGAAGACAATCACGTTGAACGGGTTGCCCACGATGTTGAGCAGCTGGTTCTTGATCCTTGTCCATGAGAACTTGCGGTTCTTCCTCAGTTCCTTAACAGATGAAACAGCCATTTCCTCACCTTCCGTTTTCTTTCTTGAGGATCTCGTAGACCTCATATATATCCGTTATCTCATAGTCCGGCTTGACATCGAAATGTCCCTTGTCCTTCAGCGGGGACAGGAACGAGTTTATCTTGAAGATCTTGCCGTAACCAACCTTCCTGGGACCCACGACATCACGTGAGAGCGTATCCCCTACAAAGGCGCATTCCTCGGGCCTGAAGCCGGACTGCTCAATGGCGATCCTGAAGATGTACGGATGCGGCTTGCGGTAGCTGACGATGCTTGAGAGAGTCACATCGTCAAAGAACTCGCGGATGCCGTACTGCTTCAGGACATCGAACACTCCGAAGAGGCTTCCTGTGTTGCTAACGGCCGCAAGATACAGTCCCAGGTCCTCCTTGAGGCCCTTTAAAAGCTCCTTCACATGCGGGCGGAGCTTCCTGTCGAAGTTGGTGACCTCCCACATTGCGGCGATCTCCTCGCTGCAGTCAATCAGCTTCTGACGGTCCACGTCGATGCCCCTGAATCCGTAGTCAGGCCATATCTGCTCCGGCTTGAGCTCGATCATGGTCTTCTCGGACTCCTTCTTGTATGCGTCGATCTGGGGGCCTACTATGGACCACAGCTCCTCCGCACCGTACGGTGTCTCAATCCCATGTGACTTAAGTATCCTGTCCAATGCATGCGCGGTTGCCGTCTGGTTCCTGTCACAGGTGTACAGGTCCTCCAGCGTCCCGCCCATGTCGAACATAACCGCTTTAATCATAGGTGCTACTCCTTGATGGTTTCTGGTGATTCCCGTAAACGTTCACGTAATTTTCCGTAAACGTTTCCAATCCTTTCATTTCTAACCTTAAACTCCCTCAATTGGGATGTCAATAAAAATCTTTTATATATTTCAGGACATCCTGCCTTGTGCCGGTGAACGGACCGGGCGTCTCCATCTTCAGAGAGACCAGCGCGGCAGAGAAAGTAAGCGCCTCCTGGATGCCGCAGCTCTGGCGCTCCGTGATGTAGCCTGCGAATGTAGTGTCCCCCCTCCCGGTGCGCCCGGAGAGGTTCCTTGGCTTCAGAGGCGCCCTGTAGATCCTTTGCCCGTCGTAAGCTATGACCTCCGTGTTATGGGTGATCACAATCTCCTTGGCTCCCCAGCCGTACATCATGCGGGCAGCCTCCTCCCTGTCTGTCAGACCCGTGAGGATCTCAGCCTCGGCCGCATCTGTCTTGAGGTAGCGGATGTACTTTAGATACTCCTTCTTCTCAGGCCAGTCATGGAGCTTGAGGCTCTGGTCCGGCTCCACATGGCGCAGCATGCACTGGATGTCCATGGCAACGTCAGCGCGCCTTGCGCACTCCATGATGATGTCGGTCCCGATGTCTCCGTAGCAGAGGCCGGCCAGGTGATAGACACCGGTCTCAACGTCAGGGATGTCAGCAGGGGTATAAGGGTCAATGACCGCAAGGCACCTTGAGCGGCGCCTCTCCCTGTCGGCTGTGAAGTACACGTTCTCCATCAGGGTGCTGTCCTTGCTGGGGCGCTCAAAGACTGTGATCCCCGTACCCTTGAAAGCCTCTGTGGCATTGGTGACCGAAGGGTTTCCCTTGGGCACCACAGCGACCTTCTTTCCTATGGAGTTGGCCGCGTGTCCGCTGTAGAGGACAGCTCCTCCGTAGCGGTGCTCCGTCCTTCCGTCGAAGTCGGTGTTGGTGTCAAGACATATCTGGCCAATTATCATTGTATCAAATCTCATAGCTATACCTCTATTACAGAATATTATTCAATATTTAGATCTTTCTGCACGATGTGCGCTCCACAAGGCGCGGCTTTATGCTTCTCGAGCTCTTCTGGTCCCCCTCAGTCCTCTCGGACAGGACCAGGTCAATGGCAGCCTGGGCCATCTCGGCCTTGGGCTGCTCCACAGTGGTCATTCCTATTCTTGGAAGGGATGTGAAGGAGATGTTGTCGAATCCAAGGATTGAGATGTCATCGGGGATCCTCACGCCTGCCTCATCGGCGGCATGCATGGCTCCAAGGGCAAGGGAGTCGGTGGCGCAGAAGATCGCCGTTGCCCCTGCAGGGGATGAGAAATACTCCTTGGCAAGCTGGTAGCCTGCGTCCATGGAGCTCTTTCCTGAGCTGAGGTTGTCCTTGAAGCTGACATTCATCCCGAGCTCTGCGCAGGCCTTGATCACTCCGTCGGCCCTGAGGCTGTGCGTAAGGCTTCCCTCTCTGCGGCCCAGATAGAGGATGTCGCGGTGGCCCATCTTATAAAGGTACTCCACCCCTATCCTGGCGCCTGCGGCGTTGTCTATGGCGACATAGCTTGCCTCGCCGTCCTGAAGGTTCTCAGAGACATAGACCACAGGCACATCCGTCTGGTAGCCGGAGAGGTTCCTGGCAGTGTCATGGCCTGCGGGGATGACGATTATACCGTCGACCCTGCGTCCCAGGAGGAGAGAGAACTGCCTCTTCTCAAGCTCAAGGTCATAGGAGGAATTGCAGACCATCAGGTTGTATCCCCTCTCCCTGGCTGCGACCTCGATGGCCTCAATGAGCTCGCTCATGAACGGGTTGTTGATGCTGGCAGTCACCACACCTATGATGTCGGTCCTCTTACGGACCATTGATCGGGCCACCGAATCCGGGATGTACTTCATCTCTTCGCAGATATTGAGGATCCTCTCGCGTGTGGCATCGCCGATCTCAGGGCTTCCGGAGAGCGCCCTTGATACTGTGGCATATGAGACATTCGCCACCTTGGCGATCTCTTTTATGGTTACCTTCTCCACTATTAGACTCCAGTCTGAATCCAGGTTCCTACGCCGCCGGGGCGACATGTCACCAAAGGTTTCATGAAAACGTTTCCACCTTAATTCTAAGTGGCAGAAACGGTATTTGTCAAACAAATAGAAACAAAACAATTCGTTTGACAAATCAGGCGAGCTCTATTAGAATCGAATTGTACGCAAACGTTTTCGAAAAAGGAAAGCAACACGTGATAGACACCGTTCTGTTTGACATCGGAGGAACCCTCATTACCCAGAGCCACGATGACGGGAGGCTGCTCACCTTCACAAGGTACGCAAGGTCTCTCCTGGGGGACGCCATCCCCGCAGGCATGACAGACGGGGAGCTCTCCGCACTGATCCGTGACGGGGCCGAGACCTACAAGCACTGGGGCGAGCAGACAAAGGTTGAGCTCAGGCCGGTCCAGATCTGGAGGGACCATATCCTCAGGTCATTCGATATACCGGAAGAGAGAATCGAACTTGCCGCAGAGAGCCTCTCCTTCTGCAACGACTACATAAGACTCATCAACAAGCCGCGCGAGGGACTGAGGAAGGCCCTTGAGGAGCTCAGGGCCATGGGCCTCAAGGTCGGAGTGGTGACAAACACAATATCGCTTACCTTCGCGGACCATATACTTAAGGAATTTAATGTATCTGATCTGATCCAGGACATCGTCAAGTCATGCGATGTGGGGATCAGGAAGCCGGACGCGGGCATATTCGACATCGCAATGAGGCGCATAGGATCGGTCAAGGAGACCACATGCTACGTCGGGGACACTATCTCACGTGACATTTTGGGAAGCCGCAACGCAGGCCTTTCAATGTGCATCCAGATTAGAAACCCCTCCGTTGCGCACAGGGACAAGGACTTCCAGGGCCCCGGCGCCCCGAAGGCAGATTTTATCATAGACAGTCTGACTGAGATTCCAGGAATCATCAGGGAACATAACAAAGCAGTGAGGTGAAGGCATGGTAGACACCATATTTTTTGACGTAGGAAACACGCTCAGGATAGTCATTCCTGACAAGGAGTTCATCGCCAACGCAGAGAGCGAGCTCATGAGGATTGTCCAGACAAAGGAGGACCACGACACGTTCTTCGCCAAGCTCGAGGAGCGCTGGGTCAAGTACAGGAAGATGGCCAAGACCACTTTGCTGGACGCAGGCGAGATGGAGCTCTGGAGAGACCACCTTCTGCCCGACTATGACCCCGAGCTTATCAGCGCCAACGCGGGCAGGCTCACAAGGCTCTGGCGCGACCATGACGGACGCAGGGTCCCCCGCCCCGACGTCAAGTCCACGCTCATCGAGCTGGACAGGCGCGGCTACACCATGGGAATCATCGCCAACACCATCACGGAGACTGAGATCCCTGACTGGATGTTTGAGGACAAGGTGGCGCATTACTTCAAGACCGTCATCCTCTCCTCCAAGGTCCGCCTCAGAAAGCCCGATCCGGCAATCTACTTCCTTGCCTGCCGCGCAATCGGCAAGAAGCCGGAGAACTGCGCCTACGTCGGAGACAACCCGATCCGCGACGTCCAGGGCACAAGGGACGCAGGCTTCGCGATGATGATCCGCATAGACGAGCCTGACACCATAAAGAAGGAGCCGCAGGAGATCAAGCTGCATCCGGATTACACCATCAACAACATCTCCGACCTGCTGGACATCTTCAAGCCGCTGAAGTGAGCAGCCATCAAGAGAGGAACGCATATGGAAAACAGAGAATTTGACGCAATCTTCTACGACCTGGGCGGAACACTCCGCCTTGTGGAGCGCGACGCGGCCTTCGAGGCCGAGGCAAGACGCAAGATAGCCGAGATGTGCGGCGAGAAAGGCGACCCGGACGAGTTCTGCAAGTTCCTGGACTACCGCTACGCCGGCTACCGCAAATGGTGCTTCGAGACCATGCGCGAGGCCCCGGAGGAGGAGCTCTGGACAAAGTGGCTCACCCCCGAGTACGACAGGGACCTCATCAGGAAGAACGCCATAGAGCTGACGATCGAGTACCGCAACAAGGACGGCCGCCGCGTGGTGGCACCCAACGGCGCGCAGTCTGTGCGTGACATGTACGCGCACGGCTACAAGCTCGGCATCATCAGCAACCTGGTCACCAGCCAGGAGATCCCCAGATGGCTGAAGGAGGACGGCCTTGAGAAGTACTTCGGCGCGGTCCTGCTCTCATGCGTGGAGGGAATCCGCAAGCCAGATCCCAGAATCAGCGACAAGGCCTGCCGCATCCTGGGCGTCACCCCCGAGCGCTGCGTCTACATCGGAGACAACCTTGACCGCGATGTCGAGGGCACCCGCCTGGCAGGCTATGGCATGTTCATCCTCTACACCACCCCCGAGAAGCTGGCCAAGGAGAAGATAACCGATGCCAACAGGCCCGATGCAGTGATCTTCGACTTCAATGAGCTGAAGGATATATTCCCCAAGGCCCCTTACGTAGCCTGGGACAAAATCAGAAGAGTATAAAAAAAGGAAGAACATAAATGAAAGACAACATCAAAGCACTGTTCCTGGATCTTGGCGGGACCTTCAGGGAGGTCTATGATAACAAGCCCTTCTCCGACGCGGCAAGAAAGCGCATCGCGGAGATCTGCAAGACGGACATGGATCCGGACACATACTATGACTTTCTGAACAAGCGCTATGACGTCTACCGCGAGTGGGTCCTGCACTTCATGTGCGAGCCTCCCGAGCAGTACCTCTGGTCACGCTGGCTCTGCCCTGAGCTGGACAGGGACTACATCGAGTCATACGCGACAGAGCTCACATACAACTTCCGAAGGGCAAAGGGCGAGCGCCTTGTGGTCCCAGGCGGAATAGAGACGGTCAGGGAGCTCCGTAAGAGAGGCTACCTTGTGGGCATCATAAGCGACCTTGTGGGAACGATCGAGATCGATGAGTGGCTTGACCATGACGGTATCAGGGACCTCTTCTGCACCGTCCAGCAGAGCTCAATCACCATGCTCAGAAAGCCCCACCCTGCCATCTACTACCTTGCGCTTAAAGAGGCCGGAGTGAGGCCTGAGGAGAGTGTTTTCGTAGGTGATAACCTGATCCGGGACATCATCGGAGCAAAGGCAACAGGATTCTCAGGAACAATCGCAGTTGAGTACGATCCCAAGAAACCGCTCAAGCTCACAGAGGAGAACAAGCCGGACTGCATCATCCACAGCTTCCCGGAGATACTGAACGTGCTTCCCGGACAGGAGAGGTTCTGCCCGGAGAACGCAGAGAGGAGAAAGATATGACAGACTACAGACTCAGAGGCGGCGAGGCACTTGCCAGGGCCGTGGAGAAGGAATACACGAAGGGTAACTCAGACTACCATCTCAAGCCGATGAACCTCCTGGACAAGAAGGGAATGGTAGTCGGAACGGTGAAGGAGAATGACGGTGTGATCTTCTGCTGCCGCCGCGGAGAGCGTGAGGTCGAGCTTACCGACGCATTCACGGACCCTGCGTTCAAGGGCTTTGAGAGAAAGCAGCTCTCTCCGTTGGATTTCGTGATCCTGACGATGTACAACGAGAAGTACACCTACCTTCCCATAGCATTCGCGCCAGCAAAGGTGCAGAAGACACTGGCCCAGGTCCTCTCAGAGAGCGGAAAGACACAGCTTCACCTTGCAGAGAGCGAGAAGTACGCACACGTGACGTTCTTCTTCAACGGAGGCAACAACGCCCCGTTCAAGGGCGAGGAGGACGTGAGGATCCCATCCCCCAAGGGAATCCCCTTCGACCAGGTCCCGGAGCTCAGCCTCCCCAAGGTGGCTGACAGGCTCTGCCAGGCCATCGACCAGGGCTATGACTTCATAGTCACCAACTACGCCAACGGTGATGTCATAGGCCATACTTCCAACGATGATGCAAAGCGCAAGGCCACTCCAGCAGTGGACAAGTATGTCAGGCAGGCCATTGAGAAGGCAACCGCAGCAGGCTACAGGGTGCTTCTTACTGCAGACCACGGAAACATCGAGATCCTCCGCAAAGAGGACGGGAGCGCCCATGTTGCCCACACAAGCAACCTGGTCGCATGCATCGGCGTGGGAGACGGAATGAAGCTCACACGTAAGAGCGGAAAGCTCTGTGATGTGGCTCCCACTGTCCTGAAGGCCATGGGACTGAAGCAGCCTCAGGAGATGACAGGAGACAGCTTCTTTGACTTTGAAGGGCCGTCCAAGGTACTGCTTCTGATCCTTGACGGATGGGGACTGGGAGAGCACAACAGCAACAACCCGATCTTCAGCGAGAAGACACCTTACTGGGACAGCCTCCTTGCAGAGAAGCCCTATGCAGAGCTTGAGGCATCAGGAAACGCCGTTGGTCTTGCAGAGGGCAAGCCGGGCAACTCGGAGGCAGGTCACATCAACCTGGGATCCGGGCGCATAGTGCTTCAGGATGATGTTCGCCTTGACAACGCAATGAAGGACGGAAGCTTCTCGGAGAACCCTGTGTTCATCAGCACCATAGAGAACTGCAAGAAGAAAGGAAGCGCGCTGCACCTCTTTGCCCTGCTGACAAAGAAGTCATCACACGGATCGATTGACTACCCTCTTGCAATTCTGGACATCGCAAAGAAATACGGTCTTGAGGACGTCTACATCCACATCATCTTCGACGGCCGCTCCACTGATCCGGGTTCAGCTCCGGGACTGCTCAGAGAACTGGGTCAGACTCTTGAAGCAAAGGGAATAGGAATGATCGTTTCTGGTGTAGGACGCGGAGTTGCGCTGGACAGAGACCTCAACTGGGCAAAAGTCCAGACGGCATACGACTCTCTCGTAAGCGGAACCGGTATTCCTTATCAGGAGTAATAAATTATCGATTTAAAAGAAATTAGCCATCGGAATTCCGATGGCTTTTCTTATATCATCGAATATTAGAGGTATCGGCCTT
>JAEEGF012143704.1_pt1 | contig 15707 bp, 10 predicted proteins | sample 9134171 | NCBI WGS metagenome assembly JAEEGF01 (sample SAMN16246542, study PRJNA631951) | gut metagenome | biome: gut microbiome; feature: rumen; material: AP-attached | host: Bos | place: Iran: Karaj | collected 2018-10
AAAAATGCATCAACAGCTTCGGGATTTAGCTGAGTTCCGGAGACTTCTCGAATTATTGATAGCACCTTCTCAAAATCCATGCGCTTGCGATATTGCCTGTCAGAATACATTGCATCAAAACTATCCGCTACAGCAATAATACGTGCAACCTGTGGAATTTCATCTTCCGAAAGTCCATTAGGGTAGCCTTTTCCATCATGTCTTTCATGATGGGCCAGGGCACCTACAGCTAGCTCAGGAACAACACTGATATCTTTAAGAACTTCGTATCCCTTTATAGTATGAGATTTTATCACATCGTATTCCTCATCTGTTAGTTTTCCCGGCTTATTAAGCACAGCGTTTGGTATTCCAACCTTGCCTACATCATGCAACAAGCCAATACGATAATATTTTTCTACAGTCTCATCGTCATACCCCATCTCTTTGGCTATCATTGCTGTATATTTGGCCACTCTCTCTGAATGGCCGTTGGTATAGGTATCCTTCATATCAATAACTTTTGCAAAAGCCTCTGATACCTCGGATGCAAATACAGCACTCTCCTGCTGCTTTTTCTTCAAAGATTCTATGTGATCCCTATATAGATATATCCCCATAACTGTAGTAAACAACTGCACTCCAATTCGTGTAAAAGTTAAGCTTCCGTAACTCTGAAAAAAATTATAACGGAGAATATCATTTACAGCCCCCAAAATACAGGCTGTTAATCCCCAAACTACAGCGTGCAGCAGAGCAGGTTTGACTTCTCCCTGACGCATCGCCCTAATAGCAATCACTACTGCTATCAAAATTCCTACAAATATAATTAGTTGTGAAATATAAACAAGATAGTAATAATCTGATAACCTGCTTAATGTCAGCCCTACTTGAAGTAAACAATTTAAAAGACATGCTGCAAAAACGCCAAGCAAAAGCTTTGAATGTGACTCTTTGGTTGTACTGGAAAAAAATGAAAGTGCAGGAAATGCTATAAACGAAAAACACATGTATTCCGTAACCCTGATGATGTCTGGGCGACCTGTCAGAACCTGAAGAAGAAGCGTATCATTAAGCCCAATAAAGCCAATCATTACACAGGTTACACCAAAAGATATGAAATCAATGCCTGTTGATTTCATAACAATTCGGCCAGTTACTCCTACTATAATAAAAAGAATCCCGAGAATTATTGTTGTCATTCCTTGTCCGAATGAAAAGAGATTTCTTTTAAATACATTGGTCATGTACTGCCCTGCATCACTAATAGCTATATCTCGTATAACTGCAGAAGTATTTAAGAATACTGGTTCGATATCCAGTCTTATAAATGAGCTCCCTTCAGGAATTGGAATGGTATGATACTGCATACCATACGAAATGCCTAAATGTCTTGGGATCATAGGATGATAATCGTAAATTTCCCTATTAGATGCATATACTGTAAAATTAGTATCATATGATTTGAAGCATAACGCCATGCCATCAACGTTTAGCTTGCTGATATCCAATATAACAGATTTACTTCCCAGGGCAAGACTATAAAGATTGACCGCCTGTCCCTCTCCATCAATCCATCCATCATTAATATCCTTAAGCACGACCGTATCTGTATTATATTCGTGATTGCCTGTAACAACAGAAAAAAGCATAAAAAGTAAAGGGATTACAATACAAGCAATCAGAGCTATGCTTGAACGAGCCAATTCATTTTTTCTTTTCATGGTTATTCTTTCCAGTATACAAAAAGGGGGATTTAAAGCGTGTATAAACCACGTTTCTCAATCCCCTTTTCAATCTCATATTGGCCAGCTCACAACCACTGGATCCAATTATACTACTCCCATGTTATATCATATTATAATATTATCACTTTTTTGTTATAAATAAAACCAATGAGCGATGATAAATACAGTTTTATAATTGACTTCTTATTTTCTTTTAGCCGTTTGCGCTTGTTGTAACTCCTGCTTCCACAGTTTCTTCTGCTGTATCCTTACTTGATTTTAGACGCTTTTCGTAGCTTGTGTATATGATCCAGGCTGCAAGGCCAAATACTACAGGACCACTAAGTGACCAGAATGTAGTCTTAAAGTCGCCATCAAGTGCTGGCTGGATAATAGCAAATAAATTAGCCAGTAAAAGTGTAAGTGTTACAACATAGCCCCAGATATTAGCTGAAGCCTGTGATTTATATATTACAAAGCTTCTGTCAACGTCCTTCATTTTTTTGAACTTAGGAAAAGCAAATGATATAAACATGTAAGGTACTGTCATTCCTACATTAACCATAGCTGTCAAAATAACGAAAAACTGCTGCATTGTGTCGCCACCAAATGATACTAAAAGTACCATTATGCAAACGATCGTGCACTGTATCCACATAGCATTCCTTGGCATGCCGTCCTCAGAAATCTCGCCCATTTTTCCAGGCCAAAGCTCCTTGGGAGTGCCCTCGATAAGCTGTTTTAACGGAGAGTATACGAGAGTAAACATAGCTCCCATAAGTGCCAGAAGCATGATAAGTGCATATACTCTTGCAAAGCCGTGAGCAAGTGCTACCTGCGTAGCCTGTGATGCGCCAAAAGCCTTACCAAATGATGCAGCAAAATTTGACATGATCACATATGAAACATTACCAAGTGTAATGCTGTCTGATCCAAGGATCTCACTGTAATTTGTAAAAGAACCAACTAGCATGATCAAAAGTGCATAACCAACAACAATAACAAGTGCTGCTGACACAATTCCCTTAGGGAAGTTCTTTTTGGGGTTCTCTGTTTTGTCTACAAAACCACCTACAGCTTCAATTCCGCCGTATGCAAAAAGTGCATAAACGATAAATGATAAGATCATGATAGGACTCCCCTGGTAAGCTGCGTTAAGCGGAGTCTTAAGAGACTCAAAGCCTATAAATGGCTGCTCAAGCTGTCCATGGCGGGCAATGATCATAACAATTGAGCCAACTACAACCAAAATATTGATCGTAAGAACAGCTGTACCACCAACAGATGTTACGGCACTGATCTTATCTATTCCCTTTGAATCAAAATAAGTAATAATAATGAAAAATGCTACCGCCATCAGTCCAAGTAATCTTGAACCAGATAAAAACTGTGATCCAAAAAGTGACCAGTTTGCTGTGTTGTCCTCACCAAAAATGATATTTGATACTGGTACCCAGATACCTGAGGATACGTTTACCATCCAAAGTATATATGATGTGTACCACATAAGAGTTCCGACGAATGCATACTTTGGACCTACAGACTTGCACATCCAGGAGTACATACCACCAGTTTCATTTCTAAATGCAGAACCAAATTCTGCGATCATAAAAGCAAAAGGTATAAAAAACAAAATACCTGCTATAACAAACCAAGGAATCGCTGCATATCCCATCAAATAATATGACCTTGGAATGTTATTAAAACCATAAACTGACGTAAAAATCATCAGTATAAGGGGCATAAGCCCCAATCTCTTTTCTTCTTTCATTTTGTTACTAAAGACTCCCATTAAAAAATTCTTTGATAAATTTGCGACAGCGTCGTCAATTATATCACTTTTTTGAGGTTATCTCTAGAAACAATTTTTACAGTTTTTTCTTAAAAAATCTGTTCATTGCACTATGTACTACTTCTTTAGGTCTTGCTATCTCGGTATATCCGCTCTTTTTATAGATATGGATTGCAGCCTGCAGGTTATCATGTGTCTCAAGATAAGAATATTTATATCCCGAAGCCAGCATCCGGTCCTCTATTATCCTGATCAGCTCATAACCAAGCCCCGAACCTTTTGCAGAATCATCAAGATAAAGCTTTTGAAGCTCCGCTGTTTCTTCCATCCATTCCAGCTTTGCAAAGCCAATCCCGCCGATAACTTTCCCGTGGGCATCTTCTATTACAAAATATTTTCTCTCATCAGCGCCGTAATAGTCACTAAGATGATCCAGCCCCTCATCAAAATACACCGTTCCCGGAATATCGAGTTTATATTTTTTCAGATTGTCCCTTATAAGCTTAGCAACAGCCGCATTGTCCATTACTGACATTTCTCTGTACTTTAACATCTACACCATTCGTCCTTTTTCGCGATATTGCTATTATCAGTATATTTTCTCTATCTTTCCTTCAATTCCATACATCTCCATGATCATTCTCGCAGACGTAGCTACAGCCCTTTTCAATATCAGACCTGATTAGCTATACATACAATTTTTTCTGCGTTTACCATATTGTCTTCGACAATAAACAGTTTTTTTCCATTATGATCCGTTGCAACGATGCTATAGCCCATATGAAAAAAATTTCCCCTTTGAAGCTTCGCCGATGCTATATCTTCTCTTCGAAAATATCTTTTTTTACCAATTAATGGGACATAACAATATTCATGGCCAGATCTGATCACGTAAAGTGCTCTGCGCTTGTAATCCACCAATAGCAGTATTCCTGGCAAAAGAAACGCTATAGTACACCCCAAAAACCATCCCGGCTGGGTCATATATCCGGTAATTATTTGATCCACCCCAATTAAAACAATGATCAAACCCACAAAAAGGTATACTCCAGCCAGTATAGCAACAATTTTCGGCTCGTGAACTTTGTATTCATATTCTTTCATTTGTCTCCTATAAACTCCGTTTTTTGTGATTATATATACCATATTTCATCAAAAACAATGATCTCACGTCCACATTCAGGACAAATATCGCCGTCCTCAGGTTCTTCGGAATATCTTCCTGTATAGTTTTTTATTTTTTCGCGTCCGTTGTGATAAACTCTAATCATGTGGTCTGATGGATAGGGAAATTGCCTAGCTGTGATATGCCTTATCTGAATGCAAATGTCTGGATCACTGTTTTCTATTACCTCTTTTGGATTTGGCATCATTCTACTTAATCTCCTATTACCAGAACATATTCGTCAGGCTCGTAAACATCGTTATTCTTGGTACCCTTATCTACAACAACCTTTAATCCATTATCTTCAAGGCCAACGTACGTAACCTTTCCACCAGCAAGTTCCTCATCCGCCTCGATGAAATAGTATCCGTTTCCATATGAGAAATCTTCAGATAAATGATAGTCAATGGTAACGCCATATGAAGAACCATCTGCCGCATTATGGCCAGGTGTATACTTCAACACAGAGAAATCAACCGCAGTAAGTGGCCCTGTGCTCCTTGTATACGTAGCTACCAAAATCTCTTCCATACCATCGCCATCTATATCCTTGAACTGAATATAGTTGAAGGTATCAAAATCGTAGGACTCCATATGTAAGGTTCCTACATATTTACCATCAAGCTCAAATAAAATGACAGGTTCATAGTCGTCATTATAAATCCTGGACACCTCCATATGACCATCTAAAGAAGAACCCTTCAAGCCATCCACACTATCGGTAATTTCCATCGTGACATCGCCAATTGAATAGTTGCTAGTCTGATCCTCAGCACTAAGTCCTGATTCACCCACATGCTCTTTTGACAAAAGAGCTATTCCATACTGTCTATCTTCCTGATCATCAGCCTCAGATACTGGGTCATAGCCTCCAGGATAGCCAATTCTCTTTGCCTCCTTAGCCAGAATATCATCGATTTCAGACTGTGTATAAACTGTAATTCCTGCGTCAGTAAACTTTTTTCTGTAAGGATTGGACGCATCATAGTCAGCATCAGTTGTGACAACATTGTAATCCTCATCCAGCATGTCATAACTGTAGTAATAAGTAGAGTTTCCATTATCGTCTTTTATACAATAACGATTGATCATGAATAAGCCTGTATCAAGATCTGCGAACGAAATCTCTTCATATTTTTCATCTGAGACATATGCGTAGTAATTAGATGGATTGCCATCTGTATAGCAGGAGTAAAAGAACTTATACTCGCCCTCAGCATTTACAAAAGAAGCATCATATCCATGAACCGCTGCTCCTCCCGAGCCTGATGAGGAGATCATGCCTGTATCACTGATACTAAGATCACTCCTCTCCCATTCCTCTCCTGAATAGCAGATTTTGAGGTCTCCATCCATATCCTTAAGAATCATAGAAAGAGATGTTCGTCCTTCAAATTCAAGTTTAACTAATAGCTCTTTTACGCCGTCTTCTCCGCAGTCAATAAAGACATATTTAGGATCTCCAGCAGATGTCATTGATTTGTCTTCTGTGCATTTTATGATCTCATCTAGATCATACTCCTTACCATCCTCAAGGTAATCCTTTAGCGCATCGCCGATTTCATTAGAAAGATTATTATAGACAACCTTTACATCTCCGTTCATGAAGGCTTCGTAGAGTTCCTCGCCCCTTGGGCCGGTTTTCTCCTCTTCAGGGACATTAGTTGTCTCCTCTGATGCATCTTCACGAACATCTTCTGATTCCTCAAAATACTCTTTTGAAATCTCTGCGGACGCTCCATCCTCTTTTGATGAAAAATCAAGGCCACAGCCTGTAAGTAAAGCCCCGGCCATGCCCACAGTAAATAGCTTAATATACAAACTCTTTTTCATATATCCTCCCCAAGTTCATAATTATCCAGCTATTATATCACTTCGGAGCAGCAAAGAACAAAACTTCTTAAGTCCAGGCAATGCAGGATTAACCATTTTTTGGATTAATCCTGCATTTTATTTCACATGCGATATGTTACCATTAATATGTGGTGACATATTTCTTTTCGTGGTATCGCAAACAGCATTAACTTTTGCCTAATGCCTAATATCATTCACTGCCCGATTTTTGGCCACTGCGCATCAGATGAGGAGGACGATTACATGGGAAGTAATTTAGAAGCTAAATATCTTAGGATTTTATCTAATCAGTTTCCAAATGTAGCAACGACAGCAACGGAGATCATAAATCTTCAGTCAATACTCAGCCTTCCAAAGGGCACAGAGCACTATCTGTCTGATATTCACGGAGAATATGAGCAGTTTGCCCATGTGCTTCGAAACGGATCTGGTGCAGTCAAGCGCAAGATTGACGAGGAGTTTGGCAATATGCTCTCCGAAAAAGAGAAAAGAGATCTTGCGACTTTAATCTATTACCCGGAAGAGCGCATCAGAATGATCAAAAATACCACTTGGAACATGGATGAGTGGTATGTTGTCATGATAAATCGCCTGATACAGGTGTGTAAGAGCGCAGCCAGCAAGTACACAAGGTCCAAGGTTAGAAAGGCCCTTCCCAAGGACTTTGCCTATGTGATCGAGGAACTTATCACAGGGCGAAGGGACTTGGGCAATCAGGAAGCCTATTACAACGAGATAATCCATACAGTCATCAGAATTGGCAAGGCGCCAGAGCTTATTGTGGCGCTATCCAACGCTATTACCCGCTTTGTTGTTGATCATCTTCATATTGTAGGTGATATCTATGACAGAGGCCCGGGGCCACATTTGTGCATGGATACTCTTATGCGCCACCACAGCGTTGATATTCAGTGGGGCAATCACGATGTAGTATGGATGGGTGCAGCTACAGGTCAGCTTGCCTGCATCGCGACGGTTCTGCGTTTCTCTGCAAGATATGGAAATCTTGATATTCTGGAGGATGGATATGGTATAAACCTTCTCCCACTCTTCAAGTTTGCTCTTGATACCTACAAAGATGACCCCTGCGACTGTTTCAAACTGCATTACAGAGAAGGTGAGTATGATCTTTCCAATGCAGATATTGACCGTAAGATGCACAAGGCAATTGCAGTAATACAGTTTAAAGTGGAAGGCCAGCTTATTAAGGCCCATCCCGAGTTCCACATGGAGGACAGGCTTCTTTTGGATAAGATGGATCTTGAGAGAGGCGTGGTCAGAATTAGGGAAACTCTATACAAGCTCCTTGACACAAATTTCCCCACAATTGATCCTGCGGACCCTTATGCTCTGTCTCCGGAAGAAGCAGATGTTATGGAAAAGCTGCGAAACGGCTTTATCAGGTGCGAGAAGCTTCAGGAGAACGTGAGATTTCTTTTCCGTAAGGGAAGTTTATATAAGGTATATAACAATAATCTCTTGTATCATGGCTGTGTTCCACTTACAGAAGATGGCAAACTCAAGGAAATAGAGCTCTGCGGCCACAAATATAAAGGCAAGGCTCTGTATGACGAGCTTGAGAAGATCCTAAGGAAGGGCTACTACGCTCTGGACCCTGACGAGAAGCAGCTTGGAATGGATATGCTGTGGTACACCTGGTGCCATGAGAATTCTCCGGTATTTGGCAAGAATAAAATGGCTACCTTTGAGCGCTACTTTATCGCAGAAAAGGAGACTCATGAAGAGAAGAAAAATCCCTATTACAGCTGGTATGACGATGAAGAAACAATAAACATGATCATGAGTGAGTTTGGTCTTACATCTCCTGAAAGCCGCATAGTAAACGGCCATGTGCCTGTGGAAGCCAAGAAGGGCGAGCTTCCTATCAAGTGTGGCGGAAGACTTATCGTTATTGATGGCGGATTTTCCAAGGCTTATCAGCCCAAGACCGGCATTGCAGGCTATACCTTGACCTACAATTCCTATGGGTTCCTACTTGCGGCCCATGAGCCTTTTGAATCTGTTGAAAAGGCCGTGGAAACCGGAAGTGACATCCACTCAGATACTGTGCTGATTCAGCATGTGGACAAGAGAAAGACCGTGGCAGACACTGACATCGGCCAGAACATCAAGGAAACTATTGCTCAGCTTGAAAAGCTCTTAAATGCCTACAGAACAGGACTTCTTGCTGAGAAGGAGTAATGGTAACATTAAAATGCAGGATCAATCCAAGAAGGATTAATCCTGCAGCTAAAACTAAATTAGAATTTTATAGTATTCAAATTCCCAGACTAATTCATCCAGTATATATTACAGTTCCTCTACAACCCTAAGCTTTGCAGACTTAATGCAAAGTCCACCCTGAGTCAGGAAGAACTTAAGATAGAAAGTTCCAATATAAGAAGGGAAAAGAGTAACCTTCACTGTCTTCCAGTCTCTGTCCATACCTGTAAGTGTAACAGTCTTTACAAGTCCCTTATCCTGGAAGATAGAAATAGGAAGCTGCGCCACATCAGGCTGATCATCAGCTTTAAGTACAAGCTCCAGTTCAACAACGCTTCTCTTAACTTCAGTTAAAAGAAATGTTGTCTCATCTCCTCTTCCTGTCTTAATGAGAGAAGCATCCAGAGAAACCTCATTTCCAGGCATCTTTACATCTATTATCTCCTGAAGACGAACATCCTCAGCAGTAACTGCACTCTTTAATTCCTCATCAAGCTCTGACTCTTCTCCAAGAAGATGTCTGTAAGCCGTGCTCTTTAACAGGAATCTAAGGATATTCTCTGCACATCTTGCAAGCTCTGCTCTTGAAAGTCTTCCATCCTGCAGAGCCTTCTCAAGGTCATCTCCGTTTGAGTTAGTCTCTGCATTTCCATTTACCATGTTAAGGTCGTTCTGAGCGCGAACCTGAGAGGATACATTCTTGTAATCACCAGCATCTCCTGCAAAGTTATTGCCCATAGCCCACCAGTCTGTCATTACAATGCCATCAAATCCCCACTCTCCGCGCAGGATAGTAGTAAGAAGATCATAGCTGCTGGCAGTCCAGATTCCATTTACAGGTCCATAGGTACTCATTATTGCTCTGGCATTGCCCTCTCTTACTGCGATTTCAAAGCCCTTTAAATAAATCTCACGAAGGGCTCTCTCAGAAACAATATTATTAACGTTATGTCTCTTAAACTCCTGTGTGTTTCCAGCAAAGTGCTTGATAACACCAGTCACATCATACTTGTGAAGTCCACGCAGCTGTGCTGCCACAAGCTTACCTGTAAGGAAAGGATCCTCTGAGAAATACTCAAAGTTTCTACCGTTCATAGGATTTCTATGAATGTTCATACCAGGTCCCAAAAGGGCATCTATCCTATATCTTCTAAGATCAAGTCCTTCCCAGTTAAAGAGCTCTTCGTTAAGCTCCTCGTTGAAAGTGCAGGCAAGACAGGTTCCGTTAGGAAGAGAAAATGCATGAGTTCCGCAGTCCATACGAATTCCAGATGGGCCATCAGAACAGCCTGCAACAGGAATTCCAAATGCAGCAAGCTTATCTGTAACTCCGCCGAAGGCTCCTGCGATTCCGGCAGTTACCTTAGGAGAGCACATTCCTTCGCCTCTCATCATGCAGCAAAGATCCTCATCTGAGAGCTGTGCAATAAACTCATCCATGGAAACCTTCTTATTCTCCACATCTACAAGCTTATAGCCCTTATCTTCTGTAAAGGGAAGTGCCTTAGGAAGTCTGTCCTTGCTTCTCTTATTTGGGTCAACTGTTCTTACAGGAACTTTCTCATAGGCCTTTTCTACACTTCCATCCTTGCAAACCGCCTTAAGGCGCTTGAAATCATAGATTGGCGCATATGCCTCCTCGCAGGAGCACACAACTTCAGTCTTCTCGACAGTAAAAGAGCCCGCAAGCTTAGCGCTTCTTATATCGCTTCCGATATATATGTTATATATACCATCCTCTAACACATAGCAGGACTTATGACCTGTAACACCGCTATCATCATAGGATGCAAGATAGTACAGAGGTATCTCAAAGCTAATTCTCTGGGAATCTCCCTTGCGTAAAAGATCTGTTTTATTAAATCCACATAAGGCTCTGCTTGCCTTGCCCAGCTTGCCCATAGGAGCCTCTACATAAACCTGTACAGCCTCCTTACCATCTACATCTCCAGTATTGCGAACCAGAACTTCCAGGGATACTCCATCTTTTTTGTCAAAAGAAAAAGCTCCAGACGCAATATCAAAGCTTGTATAAGAAAGACCATAGCCAAAAGGATACAGCACGCTTTCCTTGTCAAAGGTCTCGAAATAGCGATATCCTACATAGATATCCTCAGTCTGATAGTTTTCCTTGTCAGAGCCAAAGTTCTCTGTAGATGAATAGTCGCTTATGTTAGCTGCAATCGTATCAGGAAGCTTACCAGATGGATTAACTTTGCCGCTTAGTACGTCAAATACGGCATTTCCGCCTTCCTGACCACCCTGCCATACATAGAGAACAGAAGAAGGCTTTATCTCTTTTACCCACTTCATATCTATGATATTACCAACATTTAAAAGAACTACAGTCTTATCAAAAGCTCTGCAGACCTTGCTCAGAGCATCCTTCTCCTCATCAGTCAGAAGAAAACTACCCTTTTCATTCTTGTTGTCCTGATCCTCACCTGCTGTTCTTCCGATGATAAAAATGGCAGTTCCAGACTCTTTAGCTGCCTCTTCTACAAAATCTTCTGTAAGAGGCATTTCCTTCTGAAACCATGGCTCAGCGGCCCAGCCTATACCTGTGTCGAAAGGATTTTCCTTAACGAACTCTTCATAGGCCTTTCTTACAGTCTTATTGATATTGAAATACTCTGAGTTCTCAAGAGCCTCATAGATTCCAACAACATAGTCAACATTTACCATGCCGCCTGACCCTGTTCCGCTCTTGTAATAATTCATCTGGCTTCTGCCAAATACTGCAATCTTCTCATTCTTTTTAAGAGGAAGAACATTCCCCTCGTTCTCCAAAAGAACTATTCCTTCCGCAGCTGCAGCGCGGATAACTTCCTGAAACTTTTTGTAATCCCAGATTTTACTCATAACATTCTCCTACTTTCAACCTCCGCCAACTCTCATTGATTCTTAAACACATTTATATTGATAAGGCTATTTTGCTAATCTCTAATAAACACACTTTACCTATGATATCCTAAGTTGCTTACAATAGTATATGGTACTATTCAATAATATTTTGGCCTTTTCTTAGTTAACCTTTCCTTAAAAAATGTTTCGATAACTAATCTATTTTGCATTATTTTACACCATATTTTTAGTCACTTTATTTATTTTGGGTATTGATTTTTTGTAAGCTTTATTAATTGACACTAATAATGCCGTACTATAGACTATTATTACACTATTTAAATTTCTAATTAATTATTGGGGTAGGGGGAAAAGTGAAAGACTTAAGGCATCTGATCTTCTTTGAGAATCTTCTCTTAGAAGCAAATAATGAACTCGTTCAGAAGGCTCAGGCAGATTCAAAGGTTTGTGTGGCATACACCTGCGAAAATGTTCCTGAACCTCTTATTAATCTAGAGGGGTGTTTTTCTGCAAGACTGCGTGCACCCAGGACAGGATCTCTTGATATTTCCACATATTATATGACCAGCTTTCTATGTGAATACTCTCGTGCTCTCCTCGAGCGCGCTATTGAAGGCGGCTTTAACTTTGCCGATTGTATGATCACGCCAGATGGCTGTTCCATGATGAACCGCTGTGTAGAGAATATGGAACTTTTAAAGGCCCTTGGCGGTGGCAAAGAGAAGTTCTTCTTCGAGTACATGGAAATACCAATGAAGGCCGACGATAACGGTCTTAATCTATATGTATTACAGTGCCGCAACCATATTTTAAAGCCACTAAACGAAAAATATGGCATAGACATTTCTGATGCAGCCATCAGAAAATCAGTGGAGGATCACAACCGTATCTGCAGGCTGATCCGCGCCATAGGCGACTTTAGAAAAGAGGAAAAGCCAAGGATCACTGGTTATGAGTTTGCTGTAATAACACTGGCAACCTACGTAGCTCCGAAATATCTTTTAATAGACAAATTAGAGGAAACTCTTGAAGAAATAAAGACCAGAGAACCTGATGAAAAGAGTAAATTCAGAGCAAGAGTTCTCGTAGCGGGCTCTGAAATTGACGATACTGATTTCATAAAGCTTGTGGAAGACTGCGGAGCTTATGTCTGTGCAGACCGCTTCTGCTATGGCTCTCTCCCTGGCAGAAATCCTATCGAACTTAATGATGAAGAAGACGCTCTAACTCAGGTCTGCAGAGCATACATGAACAGGGGCGAATGTCCAAGATTCATGAATACCCACAAAATGGATCACCGTCGCGAATACGTCGATCAGCTGGCAAAAGAGTATAAGGCTGACGGTATCATCTATGAACAGATGAAGTTCTGCGACCCTTGGGCCTATGAAAAGATGATGGGCTCTACCATCTTAAGAGACAAGTACGGGTATCCTGTTCTTGCAGTTGACAGGCCTTACTCAATTGGAACATCAGGTCAGATGCAGACAAGAGTTCAGGCCTTTGTCGAGAGTATTGAGATTAAAAAGATCCAGAGAGGTGGGGAAAATGGCTAAACAGATTGGCGCCGACAGATTAGGCGATTTTTATAAAGAAGGATCAAGAGTCCGCAAACGCCGCGAATGGCGAGGTTTTAGAGATACAATGTACGATTATTCCAGATGGCTTTGGATCATGATGACCCTGGGCAAATTCGTTATGAAACCCAGAAATGTCAAGGCCATGTTCCGCTATCGCTGGATGGCCAATTATCTAGCTGTTCCTATGATGGTTGACAGACACACTCAGGGTCTTCGTGGTGAATACCTCAGAATCTGTCATACTGAACAGGACCTTGTAATCAAGGATGTTGCCAATCTTCTGGATTCCCTCTTTAGAGGCGACAGACGAATCGGTAACGACAAGAAGTTTTCAGATAAGGTTGTTCTAGTTGATGAAAACGAGATGACAGCAGTAATGATGGGCTTCCCTGATCTTAAGGTCTTAAGCCGCGAGACTCCGTCAACCTACGTTTCAGTACTTCTAAACCAGCGCGCTGCCTGCCACTACATAGATGTAGCCCAGGAATTTGGCCTTGCTGGTGATGTCTGTCCTATGCCTGAGGCAGAAGCCGGAGTTTCAATTGATGATGATGCTCCTATCCTGGGTGCCTGCGCGATTCAGTGTAACACTACCTGCGACGGTTCACTTCTTGGAAACGGTGTTATCTCCCAGAGACTAGAAAAAGAGAATGGTATTCCAGTATTCCAGCTTGCTGCTCCACTTCGTCACAGAGAAGACGACGTTCAGGACTACGCTGCACAGGAAATCAGAAATGCCATCGCTTTCGTAGAAAAACACACTGGTCACAAATGGAATTGGGATGCATATTTTGAATGCGCAAAGCGTGTCAATTACTTTACAAAATGCCGCCAGGAATGGCTTGAGATGAATCGCACTCCATATCCTCAGGTATTTGGCTCAAACCTTGCTCTTTATACAGAGACCAACTACATGGCAATCTGCGGCAGAATCCCAGCCTTTGAAAAAGCAGATGCCAAGATCACCAAGCTTGCAAGGCAGGCCTACGCCAAAAAGAAAATGGCAGCCAAGGAATACCGCCACCGCGCCATAGTTTGGGGTGTTCAGTCTCACTACTACATGGATTTCCTGGTATGGCTCCTTAACTGCTGGGGAATCGTACCTCTTACAGATATGCTCTCCATGGTATCAACCAAGGAACTTGTAACGGAAGATACACCTGAAAATAGAGAACAGGCAATCTACGACATGGCATGGCTCACAGAGAATATGATCATGAGAAACAGAACCCACGGAGGATACAAGGTCCTTCTTGATGAACTCTGGGAATTTGTTGAGATGTTCAACGCAGATATGGTTATTCTCTGGGAGCATATGAGCTGTAAAGCCCTTGATGGAATGCATGGAATGTTTGAGGAAAAGGCCCGCGAAAGAGGAATCCCTCTTGTATGGGTATCTCACGACCTTTTTGATCCAAGGATCATATCCCGCCAGGGCGTTCGTGATCAGATCAACTCCTTTATGCGTACTGTAATGCAGGAGGAACCTATTGATCCATCACTTGAGATCCTTCCAGACGACCAGAGCTGGTAAACGCTATTTTGAACAATGACTTACAGATTTTATAGGAGGAAAAGAAATGGCTACATTTCTTCTGATACTTAAGATAATAGCAATCGTACTTGTAGTATTTTTTGTGCTGACCTTTACCGTTTACTTCTTCAACCTTGATATGAAGCTGACAGCGGCAATAGAACCAATACTACTTAAACATTACGACAAAATAGACAGAGACCAGCATCTTTGATGCTGGCCCTCTTTTATTGTTTTCATTTATTTGTTTTCATTTATATTTTAGTCTCAAGTCCCTGGCCAAAATACTTTCTTCTATGGATACAGGGATTTTCTCTCCCTCTCTATAAAGGAGCCTGTAATATATAGAAAATACCTTTTTAGTCTCTCCCTTAAGGCTCTCAGGAGCTGCACTTACGTAGTCAGATAATAAGCCTCTATCCACAAAGGCATTACCAGTACTCTTCTCATAGCTATGTCTTATTGCCTTTTTTATCTGCTGAACATCAATTTCAAGTTTTCTCTCAGCTGAACTAAATTTGTATCGCAGTTTCGAGAATACAATTGTTCCCAGTATCAGTAAAAAAATAATGAAAGCGATGCTAAGCCCCACTATCACTGCAATTTTAATAAGCCTTGGAGTAATTTCCCTCTGTATTGCGTTTTCAGGATCTTCAGCAACATCTTGCTCACTTTTTACTTCTAATTTTGGAATCTGGAGGTTTTCTTTATTCTGGTCACTTTTTATAGAAGATTCTTCCACCCTATGCCAAGTAAAATCCTCTGCTGGAAGAAAACCGCTGGTAGGTTCAAAGGGAATCCACCCTGCGCCTTCTATATAAGCTTCTGGCCATGCATGGGCAAGACTGCTACTTACTTCATACCTATCCTGAGTTTCAAAGGGATAAAGATATGGATAACCAACAGAGACGCTTGCCGGAATTCCATTTAACCTAAGTAGCATTACCATGGCAGAAGGAAAATGAACACAATACCCATTTTGAGTGTC
>JAEEGF010491517.1_pt1 | contig 15706 bp, 8 predicted proteins | sample 9134171 | NCBI WGS metagenome assembly JAEEGF01 (sample SAMN16246542, study PRJNA631951) | gut metagenome | biome: gut microbiome; feature: rumen; material: AP-attached | host: Bos | place: Iran: Karaj | collected 2018-10
CAGACCTTGTGTCTGTCCGCATCAGCAAAAGTAACTTCCTTTGCTTGCGGACAGACACAAGGTCTGTCCCTACGGATATCGCAGAGCGAAAACGTGCTGCACGCAACCGCAGGAAAAGGTTCGTACGGGGCTTCTTGCGCCCTGCCAGCCTTGAATTGTTTTATACAAATGAGGATTGAACGTTTGTGCAAAGTGTTGAATGTCAATGGGTATAAGCGGCGGGGTGGGGGATAGCCGTTATACAAAAGATAAAAAAGGACTGCAAGTGGGCGAAAAGGTGTAATTTTGCAAAGAAATATCCAAACGTTTTTATAAGATGAAAAATACCCGAACCATCCTTGCTGCGCTGCTCTTGGCATTGGTGTGCCCTGCCCTTGCAGCCGTCAACGTGAACTGCCACATCAGTCTTAAACAGCCGGGCAACGACAGCCGCACCTGGCCGCTGACCGCCCAGCCCAATGGCATGCTGAAGGCCTCTGAGGCGCTGCCGCTGACCATCCGCCAGCAACAGGTGGCCGACGGCGACGATGTGCGGCTCGTCGTCACGCTGACAGCCGAGAAGGACATCTATTTTAACTTCGGCGCACAAGTGACCACCGACTATAAGGTGGACGATTGCGACTTCTACCTGCCCGGCTTCTGGTATCACAAGAACCTGCGCTCGCCCCGCGAGGCACCCTCGTTCCACACGTCGAAGAGCTGGAACGTGCGCGAAGACCGCCTCTCGTCGCCCCTGACCGGCGTCTACGATGCCGTCTCGGGCCATTCGCTCAGCGTGCTGCGCCAGTTCTCGACCCTCGCCTCCCTACACGACGCGCTCACCACTCATCAGGAGGGCGAGGTGATACTCAGTGGCCCCACGTCGCTGGGCTATATGGGCTTCGACAATGCCACCGGTCGCGCCTCGCTCACCTTTGGCTATCCCTATGTGGAGTCGCCCCGCCGCTACATCCGCAAGCTGACGCTCGTAGCCCCCATTACCGCCTTCGCCAAGTTGCGCAAGGGCGAAACGATGGAGCTGGCGTGGATTATCCGTGAAGACCAGGTGGGCGACTACGGCGAGTTTGTGGCTCGCACCTGGCTGCACTGCATGGAGCGCCTGAACCCCCAACCTCTACAGCCGCGTTTCACGCCACAGGAGGCCAAGGCGCAGATGACCAACTATTTCCGCAAGGCCTACGTCGACGACTATGCGCTGAAATACCACTCTGGCCACGGCTTGCGCATCGACGACTGCAAGCCCGTCGACCATGTTCAGCTGGGCTTCTGTGGCCGCGTACTGCTGAATGGCTTCAACGCCTTGGAGTATGGCGAGCAGCATGGCGACGCCGAGCTGGTGAGGATGGGCAATGCCATCTTCGACAGTTGGCTGCAGCATGGCTTTACGGCCAAGGGCTATTTCAAGGAGGACATGCACATCCGCCAGGGCATCCCCGCCGATGCCGACTGCGTGCACAGCATCCGCCAGCAGTCGGAGGCCGTCTATGCCGTGCTCCACTACCTGCGCTATGAGAAGCAGCACGGGCGCAAGCACCCGGAGTGGGAGCAGAAGATGCGCACGCTGCTCGACAACATGGTGACGCTGCTGAAGGCCGACGGCCACTATCCCCGCAAATACCGCGACGACCACAGCGACATCGATGCCTCGGGCGGCAGCACCCCGTCGGCCACCTCCACGCTCGTCATGGGCTACAAGTATTTCGGCGACAAGCGCTACCTGCAGGCCGCCAAGCGCACGGTGGACTATCTGGAGCGCGAGATTATCTCGAAGAGCGACTACTTCTCGTCGACCCTCGACGCCAACTGCGAGGACAAGGAGGCCGCCATCAGTGCCGTCACCGCCACCTACTATCTGGCCATGGTCACCAAAGGCCAGGAGCGCCAGCACTGCATCGACCTCTGTCGGCAGGCGGCCTTCTTCGCCCTGTCGTGGTACTATCTGTGGGATGTGCCCTTTGCGCAGGGACAGATGCTGGGCGACCTGGGCTTCAAGAGCCGTGGGTGGAGCAACGTGTCGGTGGAGAACAACCACGTCGACGTCTTCGTCTTTGAACTGCCCCATATCGTGAAATGGCTCTCGGAGCTGCCAACCCCCCAAACGACCAAACGACCAAACGACCAAACGACCAAACGACCAACCCCCCAAACGACCAAACGACCAATCTCCCAAACGACCAAACGACCAAACGACCAAACCACCAAATCCCGCTTTGCTCAGATTTACGACATCATCTTCTCGTCGCTCACCCAGCTGTTGCCCACGTCCGACCGTCTCTGCGGCATTGGCGTGCCGGGCTTCAACCCCGAGGTGGTGCAGCACACGCAGTGGGACTATGGCAAGAACGGCAAGGGATTCTACAACGACATTTTTGCACCAGGCTGGACCACCGCCTCGCTGTGGGAACTCTTCTCGCCCGAACGCACCGCAGGGTTCTTGAAATAAATCCATTATACAATGCGATGAGGGCGATAGATGCAATGCGCTGATGCTCAGCTGACTTGTGGAATGTATTGCCCGATATGCGGTAATACATTCCTTTTTTTACGTGCGTGAGCCGCAGATTGTGCGTAACTTTGCACCAATATTTCTAACTAATTACTTTTTTATGACTAAAGAACGAATATTGAAATGCTGCCAAACGGCGATGCCCGCTGCCCTGCTGATGCTGGGGTCGGCCACGTTGCTGTTTGCCGCTGCGCCACTCATGCCCGCCAGCGCCGCCGTGGAGCAAGCGCAAGGACAAGTGACAGGCTTGGTGACCGACCAGGACAAGCAACCGCTCATTGGCGTCACCGTCAGCGTGGTGGGCACCTCGACCATGGCCATCACCGATGCCGATGGTATGTTTAAGATTTTGGCTCCCACGAAGAGCACCACCATGCTGGAGTTCACCTATATGGGTTTCAAGAAGAAGCAGGTGAAGGTGAACGGTGCGAAGATTCTGCAGGTGCAGATGGAGGAGGAAGCCAACGAGATGAACGAGGTGGTGGTGACGGGCTATAGCTCGCAGAAGAAAGCCTCGATCATCGGCTCCATCGAGACCATCAAGCCCGCCGAGCTGCAGTTTGGTACTACGCGTACCATGTCTAATAATCTGGCTGGTAAGCTCAGCGGCGTCATCGGCATCCAGCGCTCTGGCGAGCCGGGCTACGACGACTCCGACTTCTGGATTCGAGGCATGTCGACGTTCCACGGCAGCAATGCGCCGCTGGTGCTCATCGACGGTGTGGCCCGCGACCTGAACAATGTCGACATCGCCGAGGTGGAGTCGTTCTCCATTCTGAAGGACGCTTCGGCCCAGGCCATGTATGGCGTGCGCGGTGCCAACGGTGTCATCGTCATCACCACGAAGCGCGGCAAGATTGGTGCGCCGCAGGTGCGCTTCCATGTGGAGCACGCCATCAGCGAGCCCACCATGTTTCCTGAGTTCCTCAACGCTTCGCAGTATATGAGCCTCCTCAACGAGCTGGCTGCCAGCGACGGCAAGTCGCAGCCCTTCACGCAGGAGGCCATCAACCGCACCGCCTCGGGCTACGACCCCGACCTCTATCCCGACGTGAACTGGGTGGACGCCATCACCAAGGACTACGCCCACACCACGCGTGCCAACCTCGACGTGAGCGGCGGTAGCGACTTCCTGCGCTACAGCATCGTGGCCAGCTACTTCCAGGAGGGTGGCATCCTGGAGCAGGACAAGAGCCTCATCGTTGACAACGCCACCAACAACCAGCAGTTCAACCTGCGCACCAATATCGACATGGATGTGACGAAGACCACTATGCTGCGTGTGAACATCGGCGGCTATCTGAACCGTTTCAAGAAGCAGCGCGTCGACACCAACGTGGCCTTCGACAACGCCTTCAAGACGCTGCCCTTCGTGCATCCTGCCCGCTATAGCGACGGGGCCATCCCCCTCATCTCCAACCGTGTGAACCCCTGGCGCGACGTTACGCAGGGCGGCTATGCCTTCCGCACCTCGTCGAAGATTCAGACGCTTTTCAGCGTGGAGCAAGACCTGCGCCAGCTGACCAAGGGCCTGAAGGCGAAGGTGCTCTTCAGCTTCGACCGCTGGAACGAGAGCGAGCGCGGCCGCACGGCCAACGTGGGCACCGTGTTCCCCGCCACGGGTCGCGACGACGAGGGCAACCTGGTCTACACGCAGTTCCAGACTGGCGACGAGTCGATGGGCAGCTACACCAACGGTGGCTATGGCAACACCAATATCTATTTAGAGGCCGACCTGATGTACAACCGCCGCTTCGGCAAGCTCGATGTCGACGCCCTGTTCCTCTACAACCAGCAGGCCTACGACGACGGCGACATCCAGGACTACCGCAAGCAGGGCATCGCCGGTCGCCTCTCGGGCACCTACGATGACCGCTACGTGGCCGAGTTCAACTTCGGCTACAACGGTTCCGAGAACTTCGCCAAGGGCAAGCGCTTCGGCTTCTTCCCCTCGTTCGCCTTGGGATGGCTGCTCAGCGAGGAGCCTTTCATGCAGCCCCTGAAGAGTACCTTCGACAAGATCAAGTTCCGTGCCAGCATCGGTCTGGCTGGCGACGACAACATCGGCAGCAACCGCCGCTTCGCTTACCTCACCAAGATCGACACCTACGACAACGCCTACACCTGGGGCACCAACGGACAGCGCACCTATGGCGGTATCAACGAGGGCGAATATGGTGTGGAGGGCCTCACCTGGGAGACGGTGCTGAAGAAGAACTTCGGCGTGGAGCTGGGTCTCTTTGGCATGATCGACTTCAACTTCGACATCTTCAAGGAGAACCGCAGCGACATCTTCATGCGTCGCAACAGCATGCCCACGCAGAGCGGTATTCCCGCCGAGAAGCTGCCCTTCGCCAACTATGGCAAGATGGAGAACCACGGTGTGGAGTTCACGCTCAACTTCCACAAGCAGTGGAACAAAGACTGGTTCACCTCGGCCTACGCCAACTTCACCTACGCCAAGAACAAGGTGACGGAGTTCGACGAGCCGGCCTCGAAGCTGGGCACGCACCGCGCACAGACGGGCCGCTCGTGGGGCGAGCTGTTCGGCCTCACCGCCGACCGCCTGTTCACCGCTGATGACTTCAATGCCGACGGCACGCTGAAGGCTGGCATACCCCTGCAGCAGGTGGGCGCCACCGTGCTGCGCCCCGGCGACATCAAGTATGTCGACCGCAACGACGACGGCATCATCACCGAGGAGGACGAGGGCTTCATCGGCGGCACCGTCGACCCCCGCATCGTCTATGGCTTCGGCGGCGTCGTCAACTACAAGGCCTTCGACCTGAACTTCTTCTTCCAGGGCGTCGGCGATGTCTATCGCATAATCGGCGGACAGCCCTACTTCATGCCCGGCGGCGGCACCACCACCGAGGGCAACGCCTACGCCAAGTTTATCGACGACCGCTGGACGGAGCAGAACCCCTCGCAAGATGTGTTCTGGCCTCGCCTGAGCTACGGCCCCAACCAGAACAACTACCGTGGCTCCACATGGTGGAAGAAGAACATGAGCTTCCTGCGCTGCAAGACCATCGAACTGGGCTACACGTTGCCCAAGGCTTGGCTCGAGCCCATCTATGGCAAGAGCTGCCGCGTCTTCGTCAGCGGCAACAACCTCTTCTGCCTCACCCCCTTCAAGCTTTGGGACCCCGAATTAGGCACCAGCAACGGACTACAGTACCCCCTGAACCGCTCGATTATGGTGGGACTCGACCTGAACTTCTAAAACAACGGATTTAACGGATTAACGGATTCGAAAAATGAAAACCATCATGATTACCAAGAACATCAAGCATATCATCGCCGCTTTCTCCGTAGGTTGCGGCTTAGCCGCAACAGCACCCCTCACCTCGTGCAGCGACTATCTCGACAAAGAGCCCGACACCGAGCTTACCACCGATATGGTGTTCCAGAACCGCGACAAGGTCTACGCCTGGCTCGCCAACATCTACAACACCATCATTCACGCCCCCGACAAGTGGAGCCTCACACGCGATGGCTACGAGGTGATGGCCGACGACATGGTGCCCTCGGAGCGCTGGCAGCAGTGGGACTGGGCCGAGAGCATCGGCAAAATCACCGGCAAGTGGACCATCAACAGCACGTGGGCTGGCGACCTCTGGGCACGCATGCCGCAAGGCATTCGCCATGGCTACATCTTCAACAATATGGTGAAGGCCATGCCCGACCACGACCTGCCCCAGAGCGAGATTGACAATATGAAGGCCGAGGTGAAGTTCCTCACCGCCTACGCCTGGTGGCTCATGGCCGAGAACTACGGTGGCATCCCCTTCACGCCCGGCTATATTGCCCCCAGCGACGCCCCCATCAGCGAGCTGCTCGTAGGCCAGGCCAAGTTCGACGACGTGGTTGACTACTGCGACCGCGAGATGCTCGCAGCCGCCAACGCCCTGCCAGCCGTCTATCAGGACCCCTCGAAGTATGGGCGCATCAACAAGATCATGGCGCTGACGCAGCGTTCGCGCATGCTCCTCTTTGCCGCCAGTCCGCTGGTGAACGGCAACCCTTGGTATACCGACTACAAGAACGACAAGGGCGAGCAAATCTTCAACCCCACCTACGACCCGCAGAAGTGGGTCAGGGCTGCCGATGCCTGCAAGCTCTGTATCGACGAGGCTCACGCTGCCGGCTACGAGCTGTACAAGGAGATGGGTCCCAATGGCAAGATTGACCCCTTCATGTCTACCTACAACGTCCACATCAAGCGCTGGAGCGAGGGCAACCACGAAATCACCTTCCCCGTGACCAAGGGCAACGACTATCACGGCACTTTCCTGCGCGTGGTGTCTGTGCGCGACTTTGGCGGTGGCAACGGCCTGGGCGTCTATCAGGGTCTTGTCAATGCCTTCTTCATGGAGAATGGTCTGCCCATCACCGACCCGAAGTCGAACTATGTGGCCGAGGGATTCTCCACCGCTGTCGAGAGCCGTCCCGACCAGACGGTGTGGAAGTATGGCACTGGCAAGGAGGGCGAGATTACTGCCCGCAACACGTTCAACATGTACACCCACCGCGAGCCTCGCTTCTACAACGCCGTGTCGTTCCACAACGCCTGGCTGGCCGTCGACAACCGTCCCTACAACTTCCTCTACAACGGCAAGGACAACATCCAGAGCAGCTCGCCTCACGATGCTCCTCAGAATGGCTACCTCGCACGCAAGTCGCTCTGCGTCACCGACAACTACAAGACCGGCGAGGTCACAGCCCGTCAGGCTTTCCTCTACCGTCTGGCCTTCACCTATCTCGACTATGCCGAGGCGCTCAACGAGGCCTACAATGATGGTGGTCGCCGCGCCGAGGCCATCAAGTATGTGAATATGATTCGCGAGCGTGCCGGCGTGCGCCAATACACCTTCGATGCCGTCAGCGACGACGACCCCGACTACATCCAGATACAGAACACCCAGGACGACGTGCGTCGCGTGGTGCGCATGGAGCGCCGTGTGGAGCTGTGCTGCGAGAACAACCGCTGGTACGACATCCGCCGCTGGAAGATTGCCGAGGACATTCCCGAGATGTGTGGCGACTGCTACGGCATGAACGCCCTCGACCGCACAGGTCGCACCAAGGAAGGCTTCCACGTGCTCACCAAGTTCTTCACCCGCGTGTGGAAACGCCAGTACTATTGGTTCCCCATCTACGTCGACGAGTTCGAGAAGAATCCCAACCTGAAGGAGGCTCCCTTCTGGCTCGAAGGAGAAGAGTAGGCGGCCTGCGGCCTAATGAAAAATGAATAATGAATAATAAAGATAATAACCCTTTTCTTATAGTTATGATTACCAAGAACTTCAGGCATATCTTCGCCGCTTTCTCCGTAGGTTGCGGCTTAGCCGCAACTCTCGCCTCCTGCAACGAGGAGCCTACCTATTTCCAGCTTGACACCTACCCCGACCAGATGCACCTGGAAGTGTCGCAGTCGGAGATTGTGTTCAACAAAGGCATCGCCAACCAGACGGCGCTCACCTTTACGTGGCAGAAAGCCGTCAGCCCCATCAACAGCACCGACTCGGTGACCTACAAGATGGCTTTCTACGACACGAACCAGAAGACTGACAACCACTCCGACTACTTCGAGCTGGGTGATGTCACTTCCGCCTCGTTCACCCACGACGAGCTGAACAGCATCATCTCGCGCTGGGTCATCCCCGGCCAGCCCCTGCAGGTCACCGCGCAGCTGCTCGCCATTGTCCACAATGCCGAGAAGTATGTCAAGCCCATACAGTCGACCGTCAACTTCACGGCCACCTGCTACGAGAAATACCCCACGTACATGTATCTGCGCTATACCGACGACGCCACGCAGACCACGAAGACCGAAAAGATGGAGCAGCGGCAGATGGGTACGGGCATCTACGAGGTGACGCTCAACCTGGAGCCTTGCCACTTCTATTTCCTCACCACCCTCGAGGACTATCCTGCCTATGGCATGGCCGCCAACCAGCCTGAGCAGCCCGGCATCTACAAGATGGAATATGTCACGTCGGGCGACGTCACTGAGTTCTCCACCACGGAGTATGGCCGCCGCACCATCGTCATCGACACCAACGCCGAGGAGAACAACTACCGCATGTACCTGCCTCTGCCCTCGTCGACGATGCCGTGGATGGGTGGCAACGCCACCGACATTGGATGGGTGGAGAACGACCCCGCCGGACGATTCACGCAGCCCGACAAGTTGCACGCGCCCTACATCTACACCTGGACGGGCAACATCATCGCTGGTGGAGAGTTCAAGATTGGCGTCGGTGCCCGCTGGGGCGACCAGTTCTTCTATGCGCCGTCGGCCAATACCGACCCCTTTGCCAATAGCACCCTGCTGCCCTACCGCTCGGAGGGCGATGGCGGCGACCTGAAGTGGGTGCCCACGAAGAGCGGTGCCTTCACCGTCACCCTCTCGCTGCTCATTGGCGATATGTACATCAAGCTGAATTGAGGTTTGAGCGTGATATAATACCAGGCGATTATGAAAAAGAAGATAAGTTTCTCGTTTATCGTTTTTCATTTGTTCTTCGCAGCGCTTGTGGCTTGCGCCGATGGCGAGCAGCCGGTCACCTACAGCAACCCTGTCATCGACCGCAGCCTGCCCGACCCCACGGTCATCCGCGCCAACGACGGCTATTTCTACCTCTACGCCACCGAGGACACCCACAACGTGCCCATCTATCGCTCGGCCGACCTGGTGAAGTGGCGCTACATGGGAACAGCCTTCACCGATGCCACACGCCCCATGGACATGGTGCCCGATGGCGGCATCTGGGCGCCCGACATCGTCTGTCTCGATGGCAAGTACCTGCTCTACTACTCCAAGTCCACATGGGGCGGCTCCTGGGAGGCGGGCATCGGCGTGGCCGTGAGCAGCCGCCCCAACGGAGGCTTCAGCAATGCCCACAAGCTCTTCGTCAGCAAGGAGATTGGCATCGAGAACTGCATCGACCCCTTCTTCATTCAGGACGATGATGGCCGCAACTACCTGTTCTTCGGCTCCTTCCACGACATCTACGGCATCGAACTCACCGCCGACGGCCTGCAGGTGAAGGAGGGCGCCGTGCCCACGAAGATTGCTGGCGGACTCATCGAGGCCACCACCATCATGAAGCACGACGACTATTACTACCTCATCGGCTCCACGGGCACATGCTGCGAGGGTGCCAACAGCACCTATCGCTTGGTGATGACGCGCTCGAAGAACCTCTTCGGTCCCTACGTCGACCGCTATGGGCGCACTGCCATCGGCGACAACTTCTCGCCCCTGCTCAACAAGAGTCCCTACGTCTATGGCCCCGGCCACTGCTCGCGCTTCGTCACCGACGACGCTGGGCAGACGTGGATGCTCTATCATGGCTACCAAGCCGACGATGTGGACGGCGGGCGAAAGGTCTATCTCGACAAGATTACGTGGGCACGCGACGGGTGGCCACAGGTGCAAGGCATGCGTCCCTCTACCGAGGCTGCCGCGCCCCTCTTCGGCGAGGCCGCGTCAACGCTTGACGTTCAACGTTCAACGTTCAATGTTCTGCCCGCAGGGGCGCAGGGCATGTATCGCATTGAGTGTGCCGACGACAAGCCCTTCGGCTGGCAGCTCTTCGATGCCGCTGGCCACCTGCTGCAGAGCGGCAACGGGCGCCAGACGGCCATCGTCGACGCATCGGCCAGCGCGCGCGGCCTCTATCTGCTGCGCGTCGACACCGCCCACGGCGTGTTCATCGAGAAGCTGCGCCAATGAGCGATTGTTAATTAAAGATAATAAAACTTGCCGTTGGTAGGCAATTCCGTTAGTTTTATATAATTTTGTGTGCTGATTGGGAGAGGGCGCAAGCCTTCCCTCCCAGTCGGCACTATAAAAACGAAATTATATGAAACAATATATTCTTTGCCTGTTCTTCCTGTTTTGCCCAGCCACTTTGCTGGTGGGCTTGGCCGACGAGGGGATGGGCTATTGGCTGAAGAAGCTCGACGAGAGCCTCGACCACCGTGAGCAATTCGAGCAGCAGCGGCTGAAGCGCATCGACCAGCTGAAGGAGCTGTTGGCCACCACCAACAGCGACGACGCGCGCGGCTATGAGCTGGCCTACGGCCTCTACGACGAATATAAGAGCTATTGCTACGACTCGGCCAAACACTATGCCTACGACTGCCTGGAGCGTGCCGAGCGCATGCACGATGCCGAGCGCACGGTGCAGTCGAAGAATGCCATCGCCTTCTCGCTCATCTCGGCGGGCATTCTCAGCGAGGCACGCGAGGTGCTGGCCTCCATCGACCGCGCGCAACTCAGCGGCAGCTTACTGGGCGACTACTTTGAACATCAGAGTCAGCTGTGGCGCTCCATGGCCGACTATGTCCACGAGGAGCCTTTCTACACCAAATACATCACGCTGAGCAACGTCTATCTCGACTCTCTGAAGCAGCTGATTCCCGAGGGCACGCTGCGCTGGCACTCCATCACTGGCTCGCGCCTGATGCGCGACCGGCGGTTCGACGAGGCCATTCAGTCGTTCTCGAAGATTCTGGCGACCGGCGACACCCTCGACCTGCACCTGCGCGCCATGACGGCGGCCGAGATGGCGTGGGCCTACATCTGGCAGGGCGATGAAGACAAGGCGATAGCCTATTTCGCACAGTCGGCCATTGCCGACAACGAGTCGGCCACGCGCGAAATCACGGCACTCTATCACCTGTCGCGACTGGTCTACAAGCAGGGCGACTACGACCGCGCCAGCCGCTATGTGCATCAGGCTTTGGAGGATGTGAACTTCTACAACAGTCGCCTGCGCAAGGTGGAGATCAACGACATCCTCCCCATCATCGAGCAAGACCGCTACGACGCCGTGCGCAGTCAGCGCAACTGGCTTTTTGCCACTTCTGCCCTGTTCGTCGCCCTCTTGGCCGGCATCCTGTGGAGCTACTGGTACATACACCGCAAGAACCGCAAGCTGACCGAAGCCCGTGCCGAGATTGCTGCGCGCGCCGAACAGCTGTTGCAGGCTAACACACAGTTGGAGGAGGCCAACAATCGACTGGAGGAAGCCAACAGCCGACTGGTAGAGGCCGACAAGATTAAGACGGCCTATATTGGGCGCTCGTTCTATTCCAACGCCGAGTTCATCGAGAAGTTGGAGAAGGTCTACAAGGCCATCGACCGAAAGATTACCGCCCGACAGTACGACGACCTGCGCTACACGCTCAGGGAGTCGACGCTCAACAGCGAGCGCGAGAGCATGTACGAAGCCTTCGACGAGACATTCCTGAAGCTGTTCCCCCATTTTGTGGAGCGCTTCAACATGCTCTTCGAGGAGGGCGACCGCAAGATGCCTCCCAACGACCATTCGCTGACGAGCGAGATGCGCATCTTCGCACTCATTCGCCTCGGCATCACCGACAGCGAGCGCATCTCGAAATTCCTCGACTACAGCGTGCACACCGTGAATACCTACAAGACGCGCATCAAGAACCGCTCCACCGCCGACAACGACAAGTTCGAGGGGCTGATTATGCAGATTTAAGCCTCAGCCACGCCATAGCCTCACCCCCAACCCCTCCCCAAGGAGGAGTTGGGGGTGGGTTGTTGGGGCTGTAACTATTAGCAACTTTGATTCAAGAGAACGTCAGATAGGGCAGGGCATCCTGTGTTCAAAATCGGAACAGACCTGCCAGAATGTGGAGACGTTTGTCTTGTGAAAGATGTTGACAAAACGGCCATTTAACCCCTCCATAATTCAAAAATTCTGCGCGAGAAAACTTTTGGTCGAAAATTATCGAGTTTTGAGAGGGTTTGCCAAATGATTGTCATTCAACAGGTTGAGTTGGATTTGGCGAAAAAAGGGCATTGCTGGCTTTAAAAAGTCAACGCCAAAAAAAAATTTGGCGTTGACTTTTTATTTTTTGGCGTGCTTACAAAACCGCGAAAAGGCACCAAATAGGGGCTAAAAACGTGCACAAAACCATGGCGTATGTGCAAAAATCAGGCTTTTCCCCCTCGGTTTTCCATCAAGCGAGAGCCGAACAATGCTCCTAAACGAGCCTTTTTCGCTCCAGAATGTCTCGCAATCGTGAACAAATTTTCTTTTGAAAGATTTTGACAATCTTTCCAATTCCCAGCCATCGGGTGTTCTATTTCGTAACAACTCAAAAAAAACTTTTTCGAGCTTGCGGTTGAAAAGACAGTGGTGTTTTTGAAGATTCCAGACGGTGAAGCCGTCTTTTCAACCGTACGAAAAGATTTTATGATGATCCGCAATCACCCGATAATGCAGGCCGACTGTCGGGGACATGCGGATAATCATTATTTTTGTCATTACTTCAACGACTGTTTGCCTTTTTTTTAAGCGCTGATGATTCTTTTTCCTCTTTTTTCTTGGCCGCGACCAAAAATATGTGTACCTTTGCAACGGGAATGGTGCCCTACGTGCGCTACGCGCATGGGCGGCACAAGGAGGGGAACTCCCAAAGTTCCTGATTCGTGGGTAATAAGCGAGAAGCACTATCGGCATCTTGTGGGGTGAAATGCAGAGTTCCTCCCATCAGATGTTCAGAAAGAGACTTCTTCGCGCTCTCCTTTTATATAAATAATGTGTAGAGGGGAGCCGCCCATAAAAGCCGTGTTTCGATATTATTAATCATTTAAACCTAAACAAATATGATGAAATCATTACGAATGAAAACACTACTCCTGCTGGGACTGCTGCTGGGGGGAGTCGGTAGTATGTTGGCTGAAGAAGTTACCTTTACATTTAACACTGATGAAGGAATTGCAGAATTGGATATTGACAAGCCCAGTTCTGGATCAAGTACTCCTTTGGAAGAAAATAAACACTATACTCTTAATGGAGTAAGTCTAATTGCTACTCATGGCTCGACTGACACTCGCGTTTGGAATTCTAGTGGCACTTTGGATTTACGAATTTACAAGAATGGTTCTTTAACATTTACAGCTCCAAGTAAAATTTCAAAAATTGTGTTAACAGGTTCTTCTGTAGCTAATTTTACCACAGAAGGTGGTTCTTTTAAAAATGGTACATGGACAGGAGATGCCGCTTCTGTGACTTTGAATGCGTCTAGCGCTGGCAAAATCAACACGATTACAGTTACTTATGTTGTTTCTAATCCAACTCTCAACGTTGCCACTCCGTCATTTAATCCCGAAGGAGGCACTTACAATGAGGCTAAGGATGTTACGATCAGTACAACCACTGCGGGAGCCACCATCTATTACACGACAAATGGAGAGTCTCCTACCGCTAACAGTAGTGTCTATAGTAGTGCTATTACTATTTCAGAAACCACCACACTGAAAGCCATCGCTGTAAAAGACGGAGTTAGTAGTTCTGAGGCAACTGCTCAATATGTTATTATTAACAATGAAGGACTTTATGTAAACTTTGAGACGAATGATTTAAGTAGTTATGATGACTGGGTATTCAACAATGTTGGTGTGAATAACAATGATATTTCTGCTCATGGTGGGAGTACTTATGGTGTTAATGTAAATGAAAACGGCAATGGTGTATCTACTGCGTCTATTCAAACAAAACAAAAAATAGCGTTGCCAGAAACGTTTACTTGCTATATTAGCAAAACATCGACCAACACAAATACTTCTACATGGAAAATTCAAGTGTCGAGCGACGGCTCTTCATGGACAGATGTTAAATCCCAGAGTGCAACCAGCATGACCAAGGGCACATGGGTAGAGTTTACGGCTGATCTTACTGATTACTCGAATGTTTTTGTTCGCCTCTATTATGACGGTACTAACGCCATTCGTGCCGTTGATGACATTAGCTTGACAGAGGATACGCCGACATCTGCTATTACTGTTGACAACTGGGTGCTGACCAGCCTTGCTGATCTTACAGCAGACGATGTGTTCGTCATCGTGGGAACTAATAATGCTGGTAGCTACGCTCTTTCTAATAACAATGGAACAAGTAGTGCACCTGATGCTGTGGCAGTTAAAGTAGATAATGAAACTCTGTCTGGAGACATTGCCGACAACATCAAATGGACTATCAGTGGTAATGCCACTGACGGTTATACATTCTATCCCTACGGTAATGCTGAAAACTGGCTATACTGCTTTAACGATAACAACGGAGTACGTGTAGGCACAAATAACAATAAAACATTTACATTGGATCCATCGGGCTACTTAAAACATGTTGGTACCTCCCGCTATGTAGGTATTTACAATTCTCAGGATTGGAGATGCTATAAGTCTACTGCTGGCAACATTGCTGATCAAACCTTCGCATTCTATAAGAAGATAGAAACCGCTACCATCGCCATCAATTTAGCTTGCACCGATGGAACTTACTACTACGGCACATACTATATTAACAAGGCTTATGTGATGCCCCAAGGACTGACTGGTCAGGCTGTGTCTGTAGACACTGACGGGACGTTGGTTGTGGTGGATGCCTACACAGAAGGCACTACCGTTCCTGCCAACACTGCCCTGCTCATCAAGGCCGCTACAGCTGGCAACTACACCATCACTCTGCTCAACGAGGGCGGTACTACCAACAGCGACGTGACAAATCAGCTGAAGGGCACCCTCACCGCCGACGAGGTGACCGTGGGCGAGGGCGAGGGACTGTTCTACCGCCTTACCATGCACGAGGGAGCAATCGGCTTCTGGTGGGGTGCCGAGAATGGTGGCTCGTTCGCACCTGGTGCCAACAAGGCCTACTTGTTTGTGCCGACCAATGGCCAGAATTTACGCCAGGGCTTCGGCATGGGTGGCGACTCCAACGGCATCAGCGACCTCCTGCGCTCAACGGACAACGCCCAGCGTTTCTACAACCTGCAGGGTCAGCGCGTGATGCAGCCAACAAAGGGTCTCTACATTGTGAACGGAAAGAAAGTTATCATTAAATAATGTATAGGAGGACAAAACTATGAAGAAATATATTCAACCAGAGACAATTATCGTAAAGTTGCACACCATCAGCATGATTGCAACAACGGGCGGCCTAAACGGCAGAAGACCTGGCAATGGATACAATTCCAGTGACGTCACGTACTCGCGCGACCGCGGCGACTGGGACGACGAAAACGACTGGTAAGAATAAGTTTAACTTGTTTCAATATCACACTTCACGGGGCTAAGCCGTGAGGCCCCACCCCGCGTTCTTAAACCAAGTTGTAACATATTTTTAGGTTAAAGAACTTAAGTTCGTTTTG
>JAEEGF011446427.1_pt1 | contig 15700 bp, 8 predicted proteins | sample 9134171 | NCBI WGS metagenome assembly JAEEGF01 (sample SAMN16246542, study PRJNA631951) | gut metagenome | biome: gut microbiome; feature: rumen; material: AP-attached | host: Bos | place: Iran: Karaj | collected 2018-10
AATATGACGTTGCAGGCTTTACCGTAGGTGTAGTTGACAGAAAAGACATGATCGACGGCAGCAGCATCAAGCCCGGCGATATGCTTATAGGAGTAGCATCAAGTGGTGTTCACTCCAACGGATTCTCACTTGTCAGAAAGATCTTTGACATGACAGAGGAGAGCCTTAAGACATACTACGATGAACTTGGAATGACCCTGGGCGAGTGTCTTTTAACACCCACCAGGATTTACGTAAAGATGATGAAGTCCCTCAAGAATAATGGAGTTAAGGTCAAGGGATGCAGCCACATAACAGGCGGCGGTTTCTACGAGAACATCCCGAGAATGCTTCCAGAGGGAACAAAAGCAGTGATCAAAAAGGATAGCTACGAGGTTCCTGCGATCTTCAAACTCATGCAGAAGAAGGGACAGATCGAGGATCAGATGATGTACAATACCTACAATATGGGCCTTGGAATGGTTTTGGCAATCGACCCGGCTGATAAGGATAAAGCTCTTGATGCAATAGAAGCAGCAGGCGACAAGGCATGGGTTGTGGGCTCTGTTGAGGCCGGAGAAAAGGGTGTTGAACTTATATGAAAATAGCTGTGATGGTGTCCGGAGGCGGAACAAACCTCCAGGCAATAATTGATGGGATAAATAGCAATAAGATTACGAACACCGAGATCTGCCTGGTGTACAGCAATAACCCCAAGGCTTACGCCCTAGAGAGGGCAAAGCAGGCCGGCATAAAGAGCGTCTGCAAAAGCCCTAAGGATTATGCGACCAGGGATGACTTCAATGAGGCTCTGCTTGAGACCCTGACGGAAGCTGATCCGGATCTCATTGTTCTTGCAGGATGCCTTGTGGTAATCCCGGAGAGCGTGGTAAAGGCCTTCAGGGGAAGGATCATCAACATCCATCCGTCGCTGATCCCGTCATTTTGCGGAACCGGCTTCTATGGTCTCAAGGTCCACGAGAAGGTTCTTGAGAGAGGAGCAAAGGTTTCGGGAGCCACTGTCCACTTTGTGGATGAGGGCACCGATACAGGACCCATCATATTGCAGAAGAGCGTCTATGTAAAAAGCGATGATACGCCCGAAACACTTCAGAGGCGCATCATGGAGCAGGCTGAGTGGAAGATTCTTCCCATGGCCATCGACCTCATCGCAAACGGTAAGGTGAAGATCGAGGGCAGCCGGGTTTTCATAGACGACTATGACGAGAGCATACTTAAAGAGCTTAGTAACTGATTTTTATCTGGGGAAAAGAGGTACCGATGAAAGTTTTGATTGTAGGCGGAGGCGGCCGTGAGCATGCAATTGCCGAGGCTGTTTCAAGGAGTAAGAAGGTTGATAAGATTTACTGTGCTCCCGGCAACGGCGGAATCGCAGAGCTTGCCGAGTGCGTGCCCATAACTCCCATGGAGTTTGACAAACTGGTGGCGTTCGCTAAGGAAAAAGAGATCGATCTCACCATTGTTGGAATGGACGATCCTCTTGTGGGCGGCATTGTGGACGCCTTCGAGGCAGAGGGCCTTCGGGTGTTCGGACCAAGGAAGAACGCAGCCATCCTTGAGGGCAGCAAGGCCTTTTCAAAAGACCTTATGAAGAAATACGGAATTCCCACTGCGGCCTATGAGACCTTTGACAACGCAGAGGATGCCCTGAAATATCTGGAGAGCGCTAAATTCCCGATTGTGCTTAAGGCCGATGGCCTGGCCCTTGGAAAGGGCGTTCTGATCTGCCGGGATTTAGACGAGGCTAAGGCCGGAGTAAAAGAGATCATGCAGGACAAGAAGTTCGGAGATGCCGGAAATCACATGGTCATCGAAGAATTCATGACAGGCCGCGAGGTTTCAGTTTTGTCCTTTGTTGACGGAAAGACCTACAAGCTCATGTCCAGCGCCCAGGATCACAAGAGGGCCGGAGACGGAGACACGGGACTCAACACCGGTGGAATGGGAAACTTTTCGCCGAGTCCGTTTTATACTGAAGAAATTGACAAATTCTGTCGTGAAAATATATATGACAAGACCGTAAAGGCCATGGCATCTGAGGGAAGAGAGTTTAAGGGAGTTATCTTCTTCGGACTCATGCTCACAGAGGACGGCCCTAAGGTTTTGGAATACAACGCAAGATTTGGAGATCCTGAAGCCCAGGTAGTGCTTCCGAGGCTTAAAACTGATATAATCGATGTTTGTAACGCCTGCATAGACGGGACATTATCTGATCTGGATCTGGATTTTGAGGACAAGGCTGCAGTATGTGTTGTCCTTGCATCCGATGGCTATCCTTTGAGCTACGAGAAGGGAAAGCTGATAAAGGGGCTTTCAAACTTTAAGGGCAGGGATGGCTACTACTGTTTCCACGCCGGAACAAAGCTCACAGAGGAGGGCATTGTCACAAACGGCGGAAGGGTACTTGGCATAACAGCTAAGGGAGACACTCTGAAAGAAGCCCGGGCCAGGGCTTATGAGGCGACAGAGTGGGTAGACTTCGAGAATAAATATATGCGCCATGATATTGGCAAGGCCATTGATGAAACGGAGGAGTGAGAAATGAAAAAATTGAGAAAGAGAGTTTTGTCACTGGGACTTTCCCTTGTGGTTGCCGCAACAGTATTTTTATCAGCGGGAGTTCAGGTATTTGCTTATACCGAGACCACAGGAACTGTTTCAACGGACAACGTAAAGGTAAGATCTTCAGCCAGCACAACTGCATCTCAGGTATCCAGCCTTAAGAACGGAGACAAGGTTGATATTGTCGATGAGGCAACAGATGCATCCGGTTATGTCTGGTATAAGATCAGAGTCAACAAGAGTGAATACGGATATGTAAGAAGTGATCTGGTTGCAAAGGCAGGCGGTACTTCTTCATCATCAACAAAGACTAACACCACAGAGTCAAACCAGGCTGCAGCATCACTTCCGGCTACAACAGCCACGGCAACTGAAGCAAGAACAGCGACCATCACATCAGACAGCGTAAATGTCCGTGAAGGCGCAGGCACAGCCTATAATTCAGTAGGCAAGGTTACAAAGGGCGACACAGTCACAGTAACCGGTGAGGCTACAGGTACAGATAACAAGACCTGGTATCAGGTAACCTTTGGAAGCAGCAACAAGCAGGGATACATCAGAAGTGATCTTCTTGAGATCGGCGACGCTGTAGCAGCAGAAGGCGAAGGCGGTGAAGGAGCTGAAGGCGGCGAAGGCGGTGAAGGCTCTGAAGACGCAGAGGTTTCCGAAGAGGGCGGCGAAGAAGATTCTGAGTCGTCTCAGGGCTCTGCAGTTGCCAGCGAGGCAGGAGACGGAACCTATTCACTTGTATATCTCACAGATGATGAAGGAAACGGCATATGGTATCTCTATGACAACGTTGAAGGTTACAGAGTAAAGGTAAAAGAACTCATCGATGCCGCAAAGAGCAGCGAAGAAGTTAATGATATAGTAAAGACCAGCAACAATTACAAGACGATTCTTATTATCCTTGCAGTTGTTATTGCAGCTCTTATCATCGGACTTATCATAATGGCCCTCAAGCTCAGGGATTCACTGTATTATGAGGATGAGGAAGAAGAGGAATATGACCGCTACTCACAGCCTTCAAGAAGACGTGCAAGGGAAGATGATGACGAGGAAGAGGAGCAGCGTCCACGCGCCACAAGAACTGTTACTCCCGAATCAAGAAATGTAAGACCTTCAAGGGCTGAGGATGAAAGGCCCGGCAGAGTTGCAAGACCTAACAAGAGAGACGAGGAAGAAGCGGACAGAGCTCCAAGACAGAGAAGAGCGGCAGCCGATTACGAGGAGGACAGACCTGCAAGAAGAGCTCCTGAAGAGAGACAGGCAAGAACTGCAAGAAGAACAGATGCCGAGGATGATCGTCCTGCAAGACGCTCTTCCTACAGGAATGCCGATGAAGCTCCCAAAGCCAAGGATGAGCCCAGAAGAAAGCCTAAGAACTTCATAGGCGACGAGGATGACTTTGAGTTTGAATTCCTTGACCTGGATGAGGACAAATAATAGTAAATTCATAATCCGGATTTTAAAGCGGATCCATTTCATAGAGGTGGGTCTGCTTTTTTTTGCTCTTGCGATTGTAATATATGTTATACTAAATATGTCACAGTGTATTAAGGAGATATGACATGATCATTGAAATTGATTTTAACAGCGACGAGGCTATATATGTGCAGCTGTGCAACCAGATCATACTGGGAATTGCCACATCCCAGTTCAGGGAGGGCGAGCAGCTTCCCAGTGTCCGCCAGCTGGCAGAGACCATCGGCATCAATATGCATACCGTGAACAAGGCCTACTCGATACTACAGCAGGACGGCTTCGTCAAGATAGACAGGCGACGAGGTGCTGTCATTGCAATTGATATCAACAAGCTGGAAGCTCTGAGAGAGGCCCAGGGGGATCTGTCGGTGGTAATTGCCAGAGCTCTGTGCAAGGGCATAGGAAGAGCAGATATTCATGCTCTGGTGGACAAGATATATGACCATTACGAAGAACAATAAAGTATGTTAATACGCCTACAAGGAAAGGAAAAGATATGGATTCAAAGTTTACTGTTATGGCAAGCGAAGTATTAAAGCTCGCCAAAAGAACTGCCAGGTCCCTGAAACTTAATTACGTGGGAACCGAGCATATACTAATGGGACTCATTCTGGAAGACGGCTGTGTCGCTTCCAGAATCCTCATAGACAACGGGATTGACGAGAACCGCATGATGGACATGATAAGGGATCTCATAGTACCTGACAGTAATGTCAGGACACTTGACAAGGATGGCTTTTCTCCAAGAGCTGAGAAAGTTCTGGAGGAGGCTCACAGAATGGCCGAGAGATTCAAAGCTGACAAGACCGGCACGGAGCACATTCTTCTGGCCCTGATAAAAGAGGGTGAGAACGTTGCAGTAAGACTTATCAGCACTCTCAATGTACCGATACAGAAGATTTACGCAGAGACCCTGGCTGCCATGGGCGAGGACCCCGCCCTTGTAAAGGAGGATCTTGGCAGGAAAGCCCAGTCCGCAGGAAAGTCGGGCAAGAAACCTTCGATTCTGGCACAGTACAGCAGGGATATGACAGCCCTTGCAATGGAGAAAAAACTGGATCCCGTAATTGGAAGGGAGAGGGAGATAAAGAGAGTCATTCAGATACTCTCAAGAAGGACCAAGAACAATCCCTGTCTCATAGGAGAGCCGGGCGTTGGCAAGACCGCAGTGGTCGAGGGACTGGCCCAGAGGATTGCCTCAGGTGATGTTCCTCTCACGGTTCAGAACAAGAGACTTGTCACCCTGGATCTATCCGGAATGATAGCCGGCTCCAAGTACAGAGGAGAGTTTGAAGAGAGGATAAAGAAGGTAATAAAGGAAGTTGCTGACGACGGCAACATCATCCTCTTTGTAGATGAGATGCACACCCTGATAGGTGCAGGCGGAGCAGAGGGAGCCATCGATGCTTCCAACATTTTAAAGCCCTCGCTGGCCAGGGGCGAGATACAGATGATAGGCGCCACCACCATAAGCGAGTATCGCAAATATGTGGAGAAGGATGCAGCCCTCGAGAGAAGATTCCAGCCTGTCAATGTTGATGAGCCCACCAAGGAAGAGGCAATGGATATCCTGAACGGAATCGTGGGCAAGTATGAAGAACACCACAGGGTTACCATAACACCGGAAGCAATTAAGGCAGCTGTGGATCTTTCGGAGAGATATATCAACGACAGGAATCTCCCGGACAAGGCCATAGACCTGATCGATGAAGCTGCTTCTGCTGTAAGGCTCAGGACCATGGGCGTTTCACCCAGGGTAAAAGAGATGGAGGCAAGGATCGCGGAACTTGATCTGAAGACGGAGGAGGCACTCAAGAAATCAGATTTTGAAACTGCGGGACTTTACAATAAGGAGCAGAACAGCCTTATAAACAAACTTCAAAAGTTCAAGAACTCAGAGAGCAGGAAACAGAAAAAAGCTGAGTATATAGTAAATGAAAACGACATCGCCGAGGTTGTGGCAGAGTGGACCAGGATCCCGGTAAAGAAGATTGCGGAAAAAGAATCGGAGAAGCTCCTAAAGCTTGAATCCGTACTTCACAAGAGAGTTATCGGCCAGGAGGACGCCGTAAAGGCAGTTTCAAAGGCCATCAGAAGAGGAAGAGTAGGTCTTCAGGATCCAAACAGACCCATAGGATCATTTCTTTTCCTCGGGCCTACAGGTGTGGGCAAGACTGAACTGTCAAAAGCTCTGGCAGAAGCCATGTTTGGCGATGAGAACGCCCTCATAAGAGTCGATATGTCTGAGTACATGGAGGGACATTCGGTGTCCAAGATGATCGGTTCACCGCCCGGATACGTCGGCTATGATGAGGGAGGACAGCTTTCCGAGAAGGTTAGACGCCACCCCTATTCGGTAATTCTTTTCGATGAGATAGAGAAGGCACACCCTGATATCTTCAACGTGCTTCTGCAGGTTCTTGATGACGGACATATAACCGACGCCAAGGGCAGGAAGGTTAGCTTTAAGAACACCATTCTCATCATGACGTCAAACGTAGGAGCCCAGAGGATCGTTGATCCCAAGAAACTTGGTTTCGGCGCCGGGGCTGACGCCAAGAGGGATTATGAGGATATGAAGTCCGGCGTTATGGACGAGGTAAAGAAACTCTTTAAACCGGAGTTCATCAACAGAATAGATGAGATCATGGTATTCCACACACTGACAGAGAAGGAGATGATGGACATTGTAACTCTCCTTTCCCAGAACCTTTCCAAGAGGTGTAAGGCACAGATGGATATCAACCTCACTATCTCGCCTGCAGTCAAGAAATATCTGGTGAACAAACACTCCGACGCCAAGATGGGAGCAAGGCCCTTAAAGAGGGCAATACAGCAGACCATCGAGGACGCAATGGCAGAAGAACTGCTTAAAGGTAATATAAAAGCAGGAATGGACGTGACTGTTGCACTAAAAGACGATAAAATAGTATTTGTGGGAGGGGACGGAAAAAAGTCCTCAGTTAAAAAAGTATCTGTAAAGACAACAAAAACCGGGAGAGCTGCAACTGTTAAGAAAGCCGTTTCGACGAGGAAACCCAGGAGCAGAGTATGAACAGACGTCGTGAGATACACATAGACCAGGTGGTATACGACGCGGCCTTTTTGGTCATTATCGTTACCACTGTGCTGTATGTCCTGTTTTTTACAGATTTTTTCAACAGCAGTTACCGTGAGAACCTGAAGGATTTTTCCGACAATTGGAAAAATGCCGACGGCAACTGGTATGACCTGGACAAAATAACCCCGGAGGATTTTGGCGGCCGGATAGAGATGGTAAAGCCGCTGCCCTCCAGTACATTGGATGCATTTTCTCTGTGTTTTGAATCGGAGAATGTGAATCTGAAGGTATTTCTCGGCCCAAAGGAGCTCTACTCCTTTGAGTCCGAAGAAAACCTGACGGGTATGGGGTATGGCGCCACCTTCCATGAGGTGGGGATGTCTGCGGCCGCTGCGGGGAAGGAACTTACCCTCATCTATGAGCCCTGCGGTGACGGCGCCATGGACGGACGTATCTCCGGCGTATATCTGGGGCCTGCCTCAGATTATATTCACATGAACGTTATAAGCAGGGCAGCTCAGTTCATATTGACTTTGTCCATAATCTTCTTTGGTGTTCTGATCTTTCTGATCTGGCTTATCATTCCCGATAAGACCAATATGCCCTTCGATATCGCAAAGCTCAGTATCGGGTCTTTTCTGATAGGCGCGTGGCTCCTGTCCGGTTCGGGAATAATGCAGCTTCTTACGGGTACCATATACATATGGCGTATCCTTAATCATCTTGCTATTCTGCTTTCCTGTTATCCCTTTGTGGCATTCTTCAACTCACTGACAAGAACAAGACGTAAAGCCTATGAAGTTGTTGGGTTTGTCGTAACCGTTCTTATAGAATCCTCCATCATTACGCTGAGGTATGTGATGGGGATTGACATGATGCTCACTTTTACCATACATGAGGCCATAACGGCTATCTTTACCTTTGCCATTGTTCTGGCAATTCTCCTTGATAATTACTATTACTGCAGAAATAATTCCATAAAAGTAGAGTACAGGGGTATTTACATCGGCCTCTTTATAATGATTTCCAGCGCTGCTCTGGAGTTCTTACTGTACTATATGAATTTTGGAAGACTCTACCTCGTGGGAACAGTCATGAGGATAGGAATGCTTCTTTTCATAAATATCGTAATGTTCCAGTTCTCCAAGTGGTGGGTACGAAGTCAGGCTATTGCGGACAGAGATAAGTTCGTAAACAATACTTTGCAGTTTGCAGTCTTTTCAAAGAATCCCGACGAGAGCGTAAAGCTTATGCTTGAGTACATCGGAGGGGAGACTGGAGCAAAGAGAGCCTATATCTATGAGGACATCGGAAAAGGCAGGTTCCAGAATACTTACGAGTGGTTTGCTGATGGCACCGATCCTATGGAAAAAGACCTGTCGATTCTGTACGGCGGTGCAGGCATGGATCAGATAAACATGGATAATATGCCTAAGGATGCCAAGGTTAATCTTGGACATATGCTGATTTATGATCCGGAGGATATCAGAATCATTTCTCCGGGGCTTTATGAAAGAATGAAGAAGTACTCCATTCAGACCGTGGCCATTGGCCCTCTGAGGACAGAGAACGGAATGATCGGCTTCTGGGCTGTGGAGGATGTACCTTCCGATAAGATGGAGGAGCTGGGTGAAGCCATGGATATCATATCCTACTTCTTTGTACAGGCCATCAACCAGCAGAAAGAGCAGGCAAGACTTTTGTACTACAGCTATCATGACGCTTTATCCGGAGCCCGCAACAGGAGTGCCCTTCGTCAGTTCACCAGCGAGAAGTTGGATATCTCACAGCCCTTCGGATATCTTTTGTGCGAAGTTCAGGGACTTTTTGAGGTCAACCACATTCTGGGACAGGACGACGGCGACAGGATAATCAAAAATACAGCGGAATGCCTCATTGATACCTTTGGAGACAACAACGTATTCCGCCTCACGGGAAACGAATTTGCCGCCTTCGGATTTGAGAGCGATGAGACTTTCTTTGATAACGACGTGGCAATTGCAAAGAGAAAGCTCAAGGAAGCAGGCTGCGACGTTTTAACAGCTTCGGTATTTTGTTCCAATGGAACTACAGATTTTAAGAGTGTAACAGATTACGTATATGACAGTTTAAAGAAAAGAGAGAACTGAGATTGAAAGACAATACGCGTGAGACAATAAGAACACATAACACAGCCATTATGGTTATTACCGTGGCAAGTCTCGGGGCTGCCATCGAGAGCATCTCCATGGGATGGGAAGTCTGGGTGCCGCCTCTTATCATTGTGGGAATAATTGCTATATGGTGGATGCATATAACACAGTATTCCTCTGCCACTTCCAGAGAGAACTTTTACATCATCTTCTGTATGGTGGTGTCTTTTTATCATGGAATCCACAAGTCGAGCTTTTTTGATGTAATAGTCATATCGGCGCTTCTTATGTCAGTGGTGGCACTTCTTGGCAGACTGGTATTTCTGCGCATAGCTTTGACGGAGTTCTTTCTGATCATGATCCTTCAGCTTACGGCAGTTATTGCCGGTAAAACCATGGCTCTGACGACTCTTGAGATATCAAGGATCGTCCTGCATATTGTGGCTGAAGTATGTGTCTATATAGTGCTTAAGAGACTTATGGAGAAGATAGTCGAGCACAAAAAAGAGATTGAGAGACTTCAGGACGAGAAAAAGAAGGAAGATCACAATATGGAGGATTTTCTTGTAAATCTTTCCCATGAGCTCAGAACTCCTGTCAATGTAATTAATGGTCTTTCCAGCCTCATATTAAACAGGGAAAAGAGTGAGGATATTCTGGCAATAAGACATGCTGGCCAGAGACTTGTTCACCAGATAGAGGATATTCAGGATTACAGTGAGATTCAGAGAGAAGAAGTCGTTATGGAAAACGACAGATACATGATCACATCTCTTTTGAATGACATACTTGTAAATCACAGCGCTGAGGACAAGAAGGAAAATCAGGAGTTCATGATAGACCTTGACCCTTCAGTTCCGGCTGTTTTGAGGGGAGATCACAGGAAGATTACAAAGATCATTGAACACCTCCTTGACAATGCCTTCAAGTTTACGAAGGTGGGAGGAGCAAGGCTCAGAGTCACATCCTTCAAAAAGGATTATGGAATAAACCTGATTCTGGAAATAACAGACACCGGAGTCGGAATGACGCAGAAGGATATTGAAGGGGTGTCCAGGGGAATATATCAGGCTGATAAAAAGAGAGACAGGAGCACCGGAGGTATAGGTCTTGGTCTGTCTATTGTCTATGGTCTTGTCCGCAGTATGGATGGCTTTGTGAAGATTGAGAGCGAGAAGAATGTCGGAACTACAGTAAGGGTGAGTCTCTATCAGGAAGTTATAGATCCTATTCCATGTATGTCAGTCAGCACTGACAGGTTCATAAATATTGTCTTTTATATCATTCCGGATGGGCGGGGCTGGCACCGGGTGGAGGAGATGCACAAAGAGCTGGCGTCAAATCTCGCAAAAGGGCTCAGGATCAACCTTTACTATGCCTTTTCCAAGGATGAACTTGAAAGGGTATTGTCAAAGGGCACTACCACGCATGTGTTTATGAGTGATCGCGAGTACACGTTGGATCCGGAACTGGCAAGAAAACTTGCGGAAGACAATATCACTGTAGGTGTTATTGCTCCGGAGGGATTTGAACTGCCTGAGATGGAGAATCTGCTGGCAGTATATAAGCCTATCTATGGCCTTCAGATCGTGCAGATACTCAACGGCAGATACAGCTCAAAGAGAGTCTGCTGTGAGGATGGAAAGATAAAGCCAAGGCTTGATGGAGTAAGGGCTCTTGTCTGCGACGACGAGCCTATGAATCTTGTTGTGGCAAAGGGGCTTTTCAGGGAATACAACATGGAGATCGATACTGCCGAGAGCGGACGCGAAGCCATAGATAAGTTCGCGGAGGGGGACATAGACATTATTTTCATGGATCACATGATGCCGGAGATGGATGGCGTGGAGGCCATGAAGAGGATAAGAAATGTGGCTGATCAGAAGAATAAGTCCGTTAAGATCGTGGCCCTGACCGCAAATGCTGTCAGTGGCGCAAGAGAGATGTTCCTTAGGGAAGGGTTTGACGGTTTTATTGCTAAGCCTATTAATATATCTGAATTTGAGAGAGTCATGAATCGAATTATGTCAGATGGTCAGATTGACAAGAAGAGAGGTACAAGGTGATCCGGAAAGCAATTAGAAGTGTTGTGGATACAATTAAAGACTCTTCCATCAACTTCAGGGAGAGGGTTTTCATACTGCTGACCATTGTGATGGAGCTGGTACTCGTTTTTGCCATCGTAGGAGATATCCTATGCGGTGAAAACATGGTTGAGATAGTGGCTCTTATCATCACTGTTTTTGTGGCGCCTGTGACAACATATATCGCCGTAAAGAAAAACAGGGTGTATATAGCGGTAAGAATCATTGTCGTTGGGCTTGTCGGCGTTCTGATGCCGCTTTTGTTTTACTTTGGAGGCGGTGTTCACGGCGGCGCTATTCTGTGGATGATCTTTGTATATCTATATACCGGACTGGTGCTTTCCGGTATGTGGAAACCTTTTATGCTTATTGTTCTGACTGTGGAGTCAATTGGCTTCTATCTTGATGACTACTTTCATCCGGAGAGAATACAGCAGCACACTAACGATGTCTTTTATATAGATTCGCTTTTGTCGCTGATAATGATCGGTATTGTCGGCTGTATTATTGTATGGTTCGTTGAGTGGCTGTTAAGGGAAGAGAACAAGAAGGTTCTTGATGAGGTAAAGAAGTCCGAGGAACTCAACAAATCCCAGAGTCGTTTCTTTTCCAGCATGAGCCATGAGATCAGGACACCCATAAATTCGATCCTCGGCCTCAATGAGATTATTCTCCGCCAGGAGGACGCCTCGGAGGAAATCAGGAAAGATGCCATAAACATTCAGGGCGCAGGTAAGATGCTGCTGGCCCTTGTAAACGATATTCTGGATGTGTCCAAGATCGAAGCGGGCAAGATGGACATTGTTCCGGTCAACTATAGCGTTGCTGCTCTTCTGTCAGATATCGTCAATATGATCTGGCTCAGGGCAGAGCAGAAGGGGCTGGAGTTTAAGGTGGAGATAGATCCCACGATCCCGAAGGAACTCTTTGGCGATGAAGTCCGCATCAAGCAGATTCTGGTGAACCTTCTTAACAACGCGGTGAAATACACAAGGGAAGGCAGTGTTACCCTGCACATTGAGAAAGAGGATACCAAGGACGACAATGTGAGACTGCTGTTGTCAGTGACTGATACCGGCATGGGAATAAAGCAGGATTCTCTTCCTTATCTTTTTGATGCTTTCCAGAGAGTGGATGAGGAGAAGAACAGAAGGATAGAGGGAACCGGACTTGGCCTTTCCATTGTTAAACAGCTTGTGGATCTTATGGGTGGTGAGATTGCCGTAAACAGTGTCTATACGCAGGGTTCGACCTTTACAGTTTCCCTGTGGCAGAAGGTTTCAAATCCTATTGCAGTCGGAGATATCAACATTACCAGCAGCGGAAGGCTTGACGAGAATAAAAAGTATGAGGCCGGATTTACCGCACCTGATGCAAGGGTTCTCATTGTCGATGACAACGAGATGAACCTGGAGGTTGAGAAAAAGCTTCTTGACGGAACGAAGATAAATGTCGACACTGCAGACAGCGGAGAGACAGCTCTTTCCATGACCACGCAGTTCAGATATGACATCATACTTATGGATCACCTTATGCCTGAAATGGACGGCATCGAGTGTATGCAGAGGATAAGGAAGCAGGCGGGCGGACTTAACAACCATGCACCTGTGATTGCTCTTACAGCCAATGCAGGAAGCGAGAACAGGCATCTCTATGTCTCCAGTGGATTTGACGGATGCCTTGTCAAGCCTGTCTCAGGACTGCAGCTTGAGGAAATTCTTCTGGCTCATCTTCCGCAGTCCATGGTTACGCTTTCAGAAGCAGCTTCGGCAGATGCCGCAAGACTCAGTACATCAAGAGCCTACAGCAAGAAGATTCCTGTTATCATTACTACCAGTTCCATGTGCGATCTGCCTGCCAGGATTCTTAAGGAGCTCCAGATCGATGTCATCCCCTTCAAGGTTCATGTGGACGGCAGGGAGTATTATGACGGCATAGAAGCAGATACAGATGAGATCTTAAGATACATGAGAGAGGGGAAGAATTTTGAATCCTCACCTCCGACAATCGAGGAGTTTGAATTCTTCTTTTCCCAGGAACTTCGTAAGGCTCACCAGCTTATTCATATTACGCTGGCTCCCGGAATAAGCAAGGAGTACGAGAGGGCGAAGGAGGCCGCAAAGGCTTACGGAAACGTGTTTGTGTTTAATTCCAGCTATAATTCGAGCTCCATTGGAATGTTGGCGCTTTTGGCTCACAGCATGTCCACTCAGGGCATGACGCCGGGAAATATAATTAGCGAGCTGACAAAGCTTAAGAAATTTATGCATTGCAGTTTTGTTGCCAATGACCCGGCAATCCTTTTGAGGAGAGGATACGTCAGCAAGGGCTTCAGCAATTTCATGACCTCCATCGGACTTAAGCCTGTTATCGGAGTAAGTAACGACACCTTTAAGGTGGATGCGCTGCATCTGGGTGATACCAGAAGGTGCTATGAGAAGTATGTGGACTACGCTATTCCGAGATGGTCAAGGCCTGACCCGGAACTTGTCTTTGTGACCTACTCTGATGTTTCGCCGGAGGACCTTGCGTACATTGAGAAGAGGATCAGAAACCGGGCTCACTTTGACCGCATAATCTTCCACAAGGCTGCCGCTGCTCTGGCTCTCAGCTGCGGCTCGGGAGCCTTTGGAATCATGTACATGGAACAGGGCGAAGCTCCTTATAATTTTGAGAAGATGATCGAGGGCTATGATGAGGAGCAGGAAGATACCTATGAAACATCAGGCTACGATGAGAGACATTCCGGATACTCAGGGCACGCGGGACATTCAGGAAGATCGGATGGAACAGGAAATCGTAAAGGCGATGGTTCCGGGAATGCTGACAGGGCAGGAAGTCATGCTGGCTATGGCAGCGAAAATATGTCCGGCTATGGAAGTGCCGACATAAAGGGAAGCGGATCCGGAGCCTCAGAGAGCGGTAAGGACTCTGAATTTGCGGGCAAATGGTATGCGGATATTGATGGTATAGACCCTGAAGTCGCTATTAACAACAGCGGCTCAGAGGATGCATTTGAGAGCGTTCTCAAGATCTTTTATGATTCCTTGGATATGAAGACCGAGGAGATAGGCGGATTCTATGATACAGAGAACTGGACCGACTATACGATAAAGGTTCACGCGCTCAAGAGCTCGGCCCGTCTTGTTGGCGCGGTTGGGATGGCTAAGGACTCCGAGGCTCTGGAGATGGCAGGCAAAGCCGGTGATATAGATGTTATCAGGAAGAACCATGACGCGCTGATGGAGCAGCTTGCGGGCTTTAAGGGACGGCTGACGGATGCTTTTGAGAAGCGGGATGCCAAGGCCGGAGACGACAGTGGAGAGAATTCCGGTGCCGGAGATGGAGTCGGACAAGGTGCTGGAGATGGCTACGGAGAGAATTCCGGAGCCGCAGGTTCTGGATCGGGTGGAGGCTCCATACCGGATTCAGCCGCAGAACGTATAGAAGCTTCTGAGGCAATGAACCAGAACTTCGACGACATCCTGCTACAGGGAATGTACGGCGCCATTAAGAGCGGTGTCAGCAGTAAGAACGAGAAGATGCTTAAGGGCACCTTCAAGGAAATGGCGGACTACAGCTTCCCTGAAGAACACCAGAAGATATTCGGACAACTCAAGCAGCTGTTTGAAGCCGGGGATTATGACGGGATGCAGAAGATCCTGGATGATAGATAAGGAGACCTGTTACCTGATATCAGATCAGTTTCATTGCGTCTGCCACAGAAGAAACACCGATGATTTCTATATCTTTAAAGGTCTTCTTCAGTTTGCCTTCCAGCGCCTTGGGGACGATGCAGGTGGTAAAGCCAAGCTTTTTCGCCTCCTGTACCCTTGCTTCTCCAAGACTGACAGAACGAACCTCTCCGGAGAGACCAACTTCACCGAAGGCTACCAGCTTGTCGCTAATGGGGATATTTTTGAAACTGGAGATCAGCGCAAGGCAGATTCCAAGATCTAGCGAGGGCTCAGCAATCTTCATGCCTCCTGCGAGGTTCACGTAGGCGTCGTATTCACCCATCTGCAGGCCGATTCTCTTTTCAAGAACGGCCATAAGAAGATTTACCCTGTTGAAGTCAGTGCCGTTGGCCTGGCGTCTCGGGAATCCAAAGTTCGTTCTGGTAACGAGAGCCTGAACCTCTATAAGGATAGGGCGCGTTCCCTCAACGGAACAGGTGACAATTGAGCCACTGGCATTTTCAGGTCTTCCGTCCAGCATGAACTCGGATGGATTGGTCACTTCCATGAGGCCCTTTTCCTGCATCTCAAAGACTCCGATCTCGTTGGTGGAACCAAATCTGTTCTTTACAGCTCTTAGTATTCGGTAAGATGCGTGTCTGTCGCCTTCGAAGTAGAGGACAGTGTCCACCATGTGCT
>JAEEGF010712281.1_pt1 | contig 15699 bp, 7 predicted proteins | sample 9134171 | NCBI WGS metagenome assembly JAEEGF01 (sample SAMN16246542, study PRJNA631951) | gut metagenome | biome: gut microbiome; feature: rumen; material: AP-attached | host: Bos | place: Iran: Karaj | collected 2018-10
CTGGGGAAAAGCCTTGTTCTAAGGCACGTTGCAGATATTCTTGGTACGAAGCTCCCAATTATAGGTAAAAACATGCATAAGCCCGGATATATTGATGAGGTAAAATCAACTATCTCTGAGTTTATGCAATATGGCATTTCAGATGAGGCCCTTTCCATTCTTGAGGAAAAGAGCTCTTCTAAGGGTGCGCTTAATTCCAAGATCAAGGATTTAAGGCTTCTTTACAGTGAATTTTTAAAATACATTGAGGGTAAGTATATCACTACTGAGGAGACTTTGGACGTTTTGTGCAGAGAGATTCCGAACTCTAAACTGATGAAGGACAGCGTTATAGTCTTTGATGGTTTTACCGGATTTACCCCTATACAGTACAGAGTTATCAAAGCTCTTATGGATGTGGCAAGCGAAGTAGTGGTATCTCTTACTATCAGCCCACTTAGTGATCCCTATGAAGGTACTTTTGAAGAGCAGGATCTTTTTATGCTTACAAAAAAGACTGTTCTTGACCTTGAAAAGCTCGAGTATCCAGGAAATATGAGCTTTGACGCATGGAGAAATGTAAGAAATCAGGAAATGTCGAAAAATGAGCAGGGGGACATTTTCATAAAGAAAAGTCCTGTTAAGAGGCTTGAGAATAATGAACCACTGGCATTTTTGGAACAGAATCTCTTTAGATTTAACAAGCTCAAATATGAAAAAGAGCAGGATGCCATATCAATTTATCAGGCAAGTACGCCTTTCGAGGAAGTCAGACAGACTCTGATAAAGATATCAGACCTTATAAGAGAAAAAGGCTATGCTTACAGGGATATTGCCATTGTGTGCGGAGGCCTTGATAATTACAGCGATATCCTTGAGGATGAAGCGAAAAAGTTTAATATCCCAATTTACATCGATAAGAATAGCAGTTTGCTTTTGAATCCTTTTATTGAGTATATAACCAGTGCTATAAACATAGTTATTTCAGGGTATAAGTATGAGGATGTATTCCACTACATGCGAAGTGGAATGACCTCTTTTTCTGCTGAAGATACGGATCTTTTGGAAAATTATGTAAGAGCACTTGGAATCAAAGGAAGAAAGCAATGGGAGGACAGATTTCTTAGGCATATGCCCAGGAAATTCAAATCTTCCTCCAAGGACAAAGACTCGGAAAAAGAGCTTCTCTTACTTGAAAAGCTCGAAGGAATGCGTGAGCAGATAAGTCTTTGCCTTAAGCCTTTGTTTGAAAACAAAAAGGGCAAAGTATCAGATATAACCAGGGCTCTTATACAGGTAATAGAAACTGAAAATTGTAAGGAAAAGCTTGATGGCTATAAGGAAAAGTTCAGATCTCATGGAAATGAGAAAAAAGCAAGGGAATATGAGCAGATCTATGACAAGATACTAAATCTTCTAAAGCAGATTGATGAGCTTCTTGGCGATGATGAAATTGATATCTCTGAGTACAGGGATATTTTAAGTGCGGGCTTTTCAGAAATTGAAGTTGGCACGATTCCTCAGGATGTCGACAGAATAATTGTGGGAGATATAGAAAGAACAAGGCTTAGAGAGGTTAGGGTTCTCTTTTTGCTTGGAGTTAATGACGGGTATATTCCGTCAGGAGCAGGTACAGGAGGAATTCTCTCTGATATCGACAGGCAATATCTGCTTGAACTTGATACAGGGGTAGAACTTGCGCCAACTCCAAGGCAGCAGATGTATATTCAGAGACTATATCTGTATATGAACCTTACAAAGCCGACAGACAGGCTGTTTTTGTCCTACGCAGAGCTGGGAGCAGATGGTAAATCACTTAGACCAGCTTATCTGGTTCCAAAGCTCATTCAGATGTTCCCGGGGATAACTGTGGAAAAACCGGAGGAGGGAACTTTTGAGGGGCAACTTGTAACCGCAGATGACAGTATGGACAAGATTTCTGAGATGCTGAGAAAATATGCACTAGGAATTCTTGAAGGCAGAGAAAAGTCAGACTTTATAACGCTCTATAGGACCCTCTCAAAGATAGACATGGAAAACAGCAGGATTCTTAACAGAATCACAGAGGCGGCGTTTAAACATTATGAGGATAAACCATTATCCAGGATGATCGCCTTGTCTTTATATGGAGCCAATCTGGAGAATTCCGTAAGCCGTCTTGAACAGTTTGCAAGATGTTGTTATGCACATTTCCTTAAGTATGGTCTGAGACTTGAAGAGAGAAAAGAGTATGAATTTAATGCGGCAGATCTTGGAAATGTTTTCCATGAAGTATTGGAAAAGTACACTCATGAGGTCATGAGCGGTCAAAAGAAATGGACAGACATCACAAAAGAAGAGTCAGATGAATTGTTAAATCGTATTTTAACCGAATGTATCACCGGTTATGGCGAAACAATACTTATGAGCAGCGCCCGTAATCAGTACATGACAGAGCGCATAAAGAGGATCCTTACAAGAACTGTGGACACTCTAAAGTATCAGATCTCTAAAGGACACTTTGAGCCTGCATATGTGGAGATGGATTTTAGAGATGCGGGTAATATCGATGAGATAAATATAACCCTGTCTGAGGACGAAAAGAATAATATCCTAACCAGCATGAAATTACATGGACGCATTGACCGAATCGATCTATGCGAAGATTCTGACCATGTCTATGTGAAGGTTATAGATTTTAAATCAAGCGGACATAAATTTAATGTGGCAGCGCTTTATTATGGACTGCAATTGCAGCTTGTGATGTATATGAATGTCGCAACCGCAGCTGTAAAGAAAAAACACGGTGGAAAAGATACAGTTCCGGCGGCGGTGCTGTACTATCACGTTGATGATCCTCTGGCAGATGGAAAAGAAGATTTACAACCAGATGATATCAATGAGGCTATAAAGGATAAGTTGAGAACGACTGGCCTGGTCAACGAAAATATGGATGTCATAAACCTTTTAGATGAAGGGCTAAATGGCAAGTCCGATGTCATTCCTGTTGAGCTGAAAAAAGATGGTTCAGTGTCAGCCAGATCAACGACAGTTACCCTGGATGATTATGAAGCTATCTCAAAATTCGTGGATTCTAAGATAAAAGACTTTGGAAACAGGATCCTTCAGGGAGAAATAAAGGTCAATCCTTATGAAATGGGTGACATAACCCCTTGTACATACTGTTCCTACAGGTCTATCTGCGGATATGACGAGAAAATACCAGGATATTCCATGAGGGAACTTAATATCAAGAACGACGAAGCTATGGAAATCATACGAAATCAGAATAATTAATTGTGGACTTAATATTTGAAATTAGAAGGTTGGATAAATGGGAGTCACATTTACAGAAGAACAGCAGGCGGTGATAGACGCAAGAAAATCTAATATATTGGTTTCAGCGGCAGCAGGTTCAGGAAAAACAGCTGTGCTGGTAGAGAGAATCATACAGATGATCAGCAGCGATGTTGATATTGATCATCTCCTTGTTGTGACCTTTACAAAGGCCGCTGCTTCTCAAATGAAAGAAAAAATAACACTGGCTATTCAAAAGAAACTTGAAGAAGAGCCGGATAACAAGCATCTCCAAAAGCAGGAGACGCTTATTCATAATGCCCAGATAACAACTATAGACTCTTTTTGCCAGTACGTTATCAGAAACAATTTCAATCATATTGGACTTGATCCATCTTTCAGGGTAGGGGATGAGGGAGAATTAAAACTCCTCATGGAAGATGTAATGCAGGATCTTCTGGAGGAGGAATATGCCCTTGCTAAAGACGGACAGAATGAAGATTTTGTTTACTGCATGAACTATTTCGGCACAGGAAGCAGTGATAAAAAAGTTGAGGAATATATATATAAGCTCTACAAGTTTTCTGAAAGTATGCCCTGGCCAATGGACTGGCTTGATGAGAGGGCAGGAGATTATCTGGTTGAAGGTGAAAACTTTGATGAGCTTTCGTGGGTTAAAGACTGTGTCGCATATATCAAAAGTTCATTGCAGGAATCTGTGGATAAAATGTCAGCAGCTATAAGAATCTGCGAAGAACCTGATGGCCCGTATATGTATGGTGATCTTTTGGAACAGGAAAAAGACAGTATTTATGCGGCTTTGGGATATAATACCTACAATGAGCTTTTTGACAGGGTCCGCGGGATTTCTTTTGGCAGACTCCCAGGAAAAAAGGACGATTCCGTATCCCCTAATAAAAAAGAGTATGTTCAGAAGTTAAGAAATGGTGTTAAGGATGAAATAAAGAAGCTGACAGAGGACTATCTGGCTCTGACTGCAGATGTAATAGTCGAGCAGATGAAGCTCTGCGACAGAGCAGTCAGAGAACTGTGCAGGCTTACGAAAGAGTTTAAAAAGCGCTTTGATGACAAAAAGAGAGAAAAACAGATGATCGACTTTTCTGATATGGAGCATTTTGCTCTGCAGATTTTGGTAGATCATCCAGGGGATACCCCATCGGCTGTGGCGCTTGAATACAGAGATTACTACAGGGAAGTACTGATCGATGAGTACCAGGATTCCAATAATGTTCAGGAGATGATGCTTAAGGCAATTTCCGGCGAAGATGTTACAAAGTCTGAGAGGTTCATGGTAGGTGATGTTAAGCAGAGTATCTACAAATTCAGACTTGCAAGACCTGAGATATTTATGGAAAAACTCGGAACATACTCCAAGGATGCGTCATCCAAAGACCGAAGAATAGACCTTCACAAGAACTTTAGAAGTAGGAAAGAGGTTCTTGAGATAACGAACTATATCTTCAAAAAGATAATGGGTAAAGACCTTGGCGGGGTAGAATATGACAAAGATGCTGAGCTTGTGACCGGTGCAGAGTACGAAAACCCTGCTTTTGAAATGTCTCCGGAACTCATTCTGATAGATGGTGCGCCTACAGGAGATGTCTCTAATCCTGAAGTGGATATAGACTCATATGATACAAAAGAGAAAGAGGCTCTTGCAATCTCTATCCGCATAAAAGAGCTTATGAAAGCAGATCCAAAGCTTAGGTTTAAGGATATTGTAATTCTTTTAAGAAGTAATGCCGGCTGGGATGATGCCTTTAAGAGTGTTCTCGAGGCACAGGGAATCCCTGCTTATATTGAATCAAAGAGCGGTTATTTTGAGACCGGTGAGATCAGCACAATGCTGAATTTACTGACCATAATTGATAATCCCCTTCAGGACATTCCGCTTGTAGGTGTGATGCATTCACCTATTGGGGGCTTTACTGACGAGGAACTGTCGGAATATAGAATAGCGATTGGTTTTGATGACTCTTTTTATCATGGGCTGATTGAACTTGTGGATAATGACAGGGAAAAATATCAAAAGCTGGCTGAATTTACGGACTTTTTGCAGGAACTCAGGGAAATGTCCGTTTACACGCCTGTTCATGAGCTTCTTCAGTATATTATCAGAAAGACAGGCTATGATAAGTATATAGCGGCTCTTCCTTCCGGAAGTCAGAGAAAAGCAAACCTGGATCAGCTTCTTTCCAGGGCACTTAGCTTTGAAAAATCAAGCTTTAAGGGACTGTTCCACTTTATCAGATATATTGAGCATCTAAAGATTGCAATGGTGGATTATGGAGAGGCTGGAATAATTGATGAAAATGCAGATGTAGTCAGGATCATGACTATCCATAAGAGTAAGGGACTGGAATTTCCTGTTGTCTTTGTTGCAGGGCTTTCCAAAAAGTTTAACAGGATGGATACAAAGGGTGATCTGATTGCTGATATTGATCTTGGAATAGGTGTAAAGTGCATAGATACTGAGCTTAGAGTGCGATATGACACATTAAAACGCTTGATCATTGCAGATAAAATGGAAAAAGACAGCCTTGGTGAAGAGCTTAGAGTACTGTATGTTGCACTTACACGAGCAAAGGAGAAGCTTATCATGACGGCTTCCTGCAAGAGTCTGAATGATAAGATGGAGGGCGTTATAAGGAATATTCCGGTAATAGCAGGAAATAATCTTTTACCATATTCCATGAGGACCTCTGCGGACAGTTATCTTGATATTATCCTGCCATCTGTCATAAGGCATCCAAGTGTAGGAAAACTACTTGATAAGCTGGGGATTGCCAAAGGGAATTACCTGCCCTTTGTGGATAAAGATGCCGGAAATATAGCCTTCGAGTTTAAGAGTATGAATGATACTGAACTATCAGATGCCCTTGGAAGTGAAAATGTAAAGGGCGTAATGAGGCTTGAAAACTTAAAGGGGGATGTTGATACCTGTTTTGATGAGCAGTTATCAGAACGACTAAGAGCAAAGTTTGAGGCAAAATATGCCCACGAGGATTTGAAAGGTCTTTTTACCAAGACTACTGTTACAGAATTAAAGAGCAAAAAGCTGCATGAGGAAGGTGAAGTATTTACCAGGGAGATAAGTTTTGAAGAACCTGAAGTGAAAACTGAAAGCGCTTCTTCTAAAGATATTCTCTCCGGCGCAGAGAGAGGAACCGCATACCATAGAGTGATGGAGCTTTTGGATGAACCTATCTATGGGGATGAAAGTCTTTTTGCCAAAACCAGGGATGAGATTGCATCTGCAGTAAAAGAGTGGATAATACAAAAAGAAAAGCTAAAAGTGATACCACCTGAGTATTCAAAGTCGATCAAAGCCACTGATATTGCTACTTTCCTGGAGACGAGCCTTGGAAAAAGAATGGGAGCGGCTTTTAGAAACGGCGCGCTCATGCGTGAGAAGCCCTTTATGATGGGGATTCCTTCAAAAGAGCTTGATGCAAAATTCCCGGATGAAGAAATGGTGCTTATTCAGGGTATCATCGACGCGTTCTTTATCGAAGATGGAGAGATTGTGCTCCTTGATTATAAGACAGACCATGTAAAGAGTGATTCTGAGCTTGTTTCAAGATATAAAATACAGCTCGATTATTATAAAAGGGCCATAGAGGCATCCACAGGTATGAAGGTAAAAGAAGTGTATATTTATTCTTTTTGCCTTGGAAAAGAAATAAGGATGAAGTGAGGCATAAAATGTACGAAAACATAAAAGAAGAAAAGAAAGTAAGGGCCATTCTTGTAGGACTTGATCAGGGTGGAAACGACCTTGATTTTGAGCGCTCAATGGATGAGTTAAAAGAGCTTACAAAGGCTATAGATATTGAGGTTGCGTGCACAGTTACCCAGTCTCTACCAAATCCTGACAGAAGTACTTATATTGGCAGCGGAAAAGTTGAGGAAATACGTAATTCCCTGGATGTTTTTGAAGCGGATATCATTATATTCAATGACACATTATCTCCAATGCAGATAAGAAACCTTGAAAAGGCTCTTGATACGGAGGTTATTGACAGAACAGGACTTATCCTGCAGATTTTTGCCAAGCGCGCCAAGACCAAAGAAGCCAGGCAGCAGGTAGAATATGCCCAGCTCCAGTATATGCTTCCAAGACTTGCACATATGAGAACCTCCCTTTCAAGACAGGGAGGTGGCAGCGGAAGACTCTCCAATAAGGGATCTGGTGAAAAACAGCTTGAGCTTGACAGAAGACGCATTGAACACCGAATGGCTGAACTTAGAAGAGATTTAACTGCTATTGAAAAAGAGCGTGACACTCAGAGAGGAAGGCGCCTACGATCAGGACTTCCCAGAATATCTCTGGTTGGATATACCAATGCCGGTAAGTCCACAATAATGAATAACCTTCTAAGGCTTTATGGTGGCGAAGGGTTTGATGAGAAGCAGGTTTTGGAAAAAGATATGCTTTTTGCCACACTTGATACCTCTGTAAGAAAGATTTCTGCGCCGGGACACAGGCCATTTCTTCTTTCGGACACCGTCGGTTTTATCAGTGAACTTCCACATGCACTGGTAAAAGCATTCAGGTCAACTCTCGAAGAGGCTAAGTACGCAGACCTGCTCCTTCAGGTAATAGATTTTTCGGATTCTGAATATCGTTATCATATGGATGTGACAAAAGAAACATTGGCTGAAATAGGTGCCGGAGATATACCTGTTATCTATGTTTTTAACAAATCTGATGTGGTGCAGGATGAGCAGGAGCAAAGCGGGCAGCTTGTCATGCCGGTGCCAAGATCCATGGATGACAGAATATATATTTCAGCAAGAGAAGATGAAAGCCTGAACACTCTTATTGAGCTTATAGAAAAGAAACTTAGTGAGAATGAGAATGACTGTGAACTGCTTATTCCTTATTCTGAAGGCGGAATACTTAGTCTTTTAACAGGAAAAGGTGTTGTAAAGAATTCTGAATACCTTGAAGAGGGCATAAAAATCGTCGCTACCTTAGGCAGCGACGACTATAACAGATATAATGCCTATATTATAGAGTAGCTTCTTTTCTGATGCTGTAGTCTGTGGCTTCATGTTTGAGCCTGTTAAGACCGGTTCTTACTACAGGAATCATGAGAACTGCAAGTGTAAGTAATGCTTCAAGTCCCATATATGCTGCATTGTAAAGAAGAGAATAAATTATAGGTGACATACCTTCCGGAGCATAGTCTGCAAAGAATACAACGCCGGATAGGAAAGAAAAGAAATATCTGCCGAGAACACCTACAATATATCCCTTATACATGTCGTATTTTTCATTATGGAAAAATCCTGCAAGACCAAGTGCTGCAAAAGCAAGGACATAATCGCATATGAGCTGAGGAACACTTACGATATAGGGGTTGCTTATCATCTGAAGAAGTCCATATGCAAAGGCTGCTGCGAGACTTACTCGTGGTCCGTACACATATCCGATGTATGTGATGAAGAACATACTGAATACTGTGACAGAGCCTCCCATTGGTGCTCTGAAAAGCTTTATATTAGATAATACGAAAGCGAGAGCAATGCAAAGAGCTGATGTGGTGAGCTGTCTGATGCTGATCCTGCCCTTTCCATCTCTGTTAACAAGGTAGCTCACTGCAAGAAGTGCTGCAACCATAAGAGCTATAAATAAAATGTAACCGCCGGTAGTGATGCTGTAAACTCCCTCACCACTGACATCCTGTAAAAATAAATCCATAAAAAGACCTCCCTTTGATTAATACCAGATCAAGAGGAGGTTTTATTTTTTCATTTAAAGATGATATATCTCTACACGAAAAAAGATATCAAATGCTTCCCTACGCCGGTATTATCCGGTTCAGGTAATAAGGGTCCGACGAAAAAATCGTTCAATCTCAGCATAGCTCCCCTAGCGGTATTATTTTGTTTTGCAATTCATATTAAACGCTTCTGCCCGTGATTTGTCAATAACCATAGGTAATCATGGAAAAAACGTATTTATATGATATTTTTTTCTTGCATAAAAATAAAAAAAGTAATTTAATCTATTTATATACGCTATCAAAATTGGAGGAGAATTATGGAAAATTTAAAGATTCCGAGTGGCTATGTGTCAGCGCTTGATCTGCACGATACACAGGTTGCCATCAAGACAGTTAAAGATTTCTTTCAGGGGATGCTTTCCACAAGGCTCAATCTTCAGAGAGTTACAGCCCCTTTATTTGTTACACCTGAGTCAGGTCTTAATGACAATCTTAATGGTGTAGAGAGACCAGTTTCTTTTGATATCCTTCATCAGGACGGTCGCAATGCAGAGATAGTTCATTCTCTTGCTAAGTGGAAAAGATATGCCCTTAAAAAATACGGCTTTAACGTAGGCGAGGGCTTATATACAGATATGAACGCCGTAAGACGTGATGAGGTTCCTGATAATATTCACTCCATTTTTGTAGATCAGTGGGATTGGGAAAAAGTTATTACTAAAGAGGACAGAAATGAAGAATTCCTCAAGGAAACAGTAAGAAACGTATACAAGGTTCTTCGCAAGACTGAGAAGTTCATGTCTATTCAGTATGATTATATTGAAGAGATCCTTCCTGAGGAGATCTTCTTTATCACAACTCAGGAGCTTGAGGAAATGTTCCCTGAGTATACTCCAAAGGAACGTGAATACTACATCGCCAAGGCTAAGGGCGCTGTATGTATCATGAAGATCGGTGATCTCTTACCTTCAGGTGAAAGACACGACGGAAGAGCTCCTGACTATGATGACTGGGAACTCAATGCTGATATCATCGTATACTATCCGGTTCTTGATATTGCACTTGAGCTTTCAAGCATGGGTATCCGTGTAGATGAAAACTCACTTAAGTCACAGCTTAAAAAAGCAGGCTGCGAGGAGAGAGCTCAGCTTCCATTCCAGAAGGCAATTCTTGATAAAGAACTTCCTTATACTATTGGAGGCGGAATCGGACAGTCCAGAATCTGCATGTTCTTCTTAAGAAAAGCTCACATCGGAGAAGTTCAATGTTCAATCTGGCCAGAAGATATGGTAAAAGAAGCAGTTTCTAACGGAATTCAGATTCTTTAAACGAATTATTCGCAATTTCTTCACAAAATAGTCACACTTTAACGATATAGTTTTTTAAGTCGCATAAAGAAAGGGGTGACTATTTATGTTGAGACAGATGATTAGAAAAAATATAAGCTTGCAGCCTTCACAGGTTAAGAACTTTGTGGACACAGCTTCTAAGTGCAACTTTGACGTGGATATATATTACAACAGGTATGTGGTTGACGCTAAATCAATTTTAGGCGTTCTTGGCCTTGATTTTAATCAGAAGCTTACTGTAGAGTTCAGCGGACATAATGCAGAATTTGAGCAGTACCTTGACACTCTTGCAGTTGCAGGCTGATAAAACAATTTGTTCATTGTAGATTAAAAAAGCTCCATGGTATAAAATATCATGGAGCTTTTTCTTTTTATAAAAAGCCTGATTTAAATAAGTTTATATACGGAGAGTATATGAGGATTGAAATATCTGTACGCGGACTTGTTGAATTTATACTTCGAAGCGGCGACATAGACAACAGAATACATCAGGCTCCTGCAGATGCAATGCAGGAAGGTGGCCGAATACACAGAATGATACAAAAGAGCATGGGACCTGATTATCATGCTGAAGTTCCACTTGAGTATGTACATAGTGCAAACGGCTATGAACTTGTAATATCCGGAAGAGCTGACGGTATTTTAGATAAGTTTTTTGGAAAACCCGGAGCATATGATGCTCAGGAGTCTTTTATCGAGAAAAATACTGCCTTGCCACTGATAGATGAGATCAAGGGCACCTACAGGGACCTGAATCACTTAAAGGAACCTGTTTTGGTCCATCTTGCCCAGGCTAAATGCTATGCTGCCATATATTCAAGGCAGATAAAATGTCCTGAGATAAAAGTCAGAATGAGCTATTGCAACATAGACTCTGAGGAAATGAAGTATTTTGACTATAAGTTTTCTTATAAAGAGATAACCGGGTGGTTTGACGATATTATAAGTAGCTACTTGAAATGGTCTGATTTTGAATACAACTGGAGTATAGAAAGAACAGCTTCTCTTAAGAAGGTTGTGTTCCCTTTTCCTTACAGAGATGGGCAAAAAGACCTGGCAGCAGGTGTATACAGAACTATCATACATGGGAAAAAGCTGTTTTTAGAAGCTCCGACCGGCACGGGAAAGACTATAACCACTGTATTTCCTGCGATCAAGGCCATGGGCGAGGGAAAGACCAGCAAGATCTTTTACCTGACAGCCAAGTCTATAACAAGGACGGTTCCGGAAGAGGCCTTTAATACCCTGAGAAAAACTCAGAATATGAGCCTTAAGACGGTTACTATAACTGCCAGGGATAAGATATGTTTTTTGGAGGATGCCGAGAGAAACTGCAATCCGGTTATATGTCCCTACGCAAAAGGGCATTATGACAGAATAAATGATGCCATATTTGACTGCCTGACCCACGAGGATTCTTTTGACAGGGAAGTGATCATAGAATATGCCAGAAAGCACGAAGTCTGCCCCTTTGAGATGTCCCTTGATATGAGCCTTTGGGCCGATGCTGTAATTTGCGATTACAACTATGTATTTGATCCTTTTGTCTATCTTAGGAGATTCTTTGCAGATGGACTAAAGGGCGATTATATCTTCCTTGTTGACGAGACACATAATCTTCTGGACAGAGGAAGGGATATGTATAGTGCGGTTCTTAGAAAAGAGAATTTTCTTGAGCTTAAGAACACCATAAAAGAGTACCACCCGAGCATTGCGGGGCATTTGGATAAATGCAACAAGGTAATGCTGGAGATGAAAAGAGAATGCGACGGATGTACTAAGCTTACATCGATAGAAAAATTGATCAATCCACTAAACAGGCTGGCAGGGATAATATCCGAGTATTTGGAAAATCATTCTGAAGGCCCATGCAGGGACGATATACTGGAGTTTTACTTTGATATATCGAGGTTTTTGACAATTTATGACAGAGTGGATGACCACTATGTGATGTACAGCGAGTTTTCTGAAGACGGAAGCTTTTTAGTCAGGCTTTACTGCGCAGATCCATCAAGGAACCTTTCGGAGTGCATGGAGCGAGGCAGATCATCAATACTCTTTTCTGCTACGCTTTTGCCTATTCAGTATTATAAAAAGCTCCTCGGCGGAACTGATGAAGATTTTGAGATGTATGCCAAATCTGTTTTTGATCCTGACAGACTCGGACTTTTTATTGGAAGTGATGTTACCAGCAGGTACTCCCAAAGGAGCGAGGCACAGTACATGAATATTGCAGGTTATATCCACAATATTGTAAGTGCCAGAAGTGGAAATTACCTTATTTTCTTCCCGTCACATCAGTTTTTGGATGAGGTTCTTGCATGCTTCGAGGATAATTTTTTGGATGAGGAGACAACAGAGCTTCTTGTTCAGCAGAGCTTTATGAGTGAGGATGCAAGGGAAATGTTTCTCGACAGATTTTCTGCCGGAAATAATTTGGACCTTTCACAAGTTATCCACATGGATATAGATGTTGTTGAGGATAAAAATATCCTTGGATTTTGTGTTATGGGAGGAATCTTTAGCGAGGGCATTGACCTTAAGTATGACAGCCTTATCGGGGTAATAGTAGTTGGAACAGGTATACCTCTTGTGTGTAACGAAAGGGAGATATTAAGAGGATACTTTGATGAAAAAGGACTTGATGGTTTTGACTATGCCTATAGATTTCCCGGCATGAATAAGGTCCTTCAGGCTTCTGGACGAGTTATCAGAACTGAAGAAGATATGGGCGTTGCGGCGCTTTTGGATGACAGGTTTATGCAAGGGACTTACAGAGCTCTTTTCCCAAGAGAGTGGAAAGATTATAAGGCTGTAACGACCAGTACGGTCAAAAACGCTGTATCGCAGTTCTGGACTGGGATTTGCCGCGATTGAGCCATTGGTTTTGGCGGGAAATCATAGAAAGAAACAAGCAAGGTTTACATAATAATAAAATCTATAAATTTATGTAATCCAAACACATGTTTAAATTGTGCCAATTGGATATTCAATTTGACGTTTTTGTAGAAAAATGATACAGAGTTTACCGATAATTGACGTGTGCGTCATGTGGATAACTCTGTGGAAACTGGGGATTAGTCGAAATTTAGTTTTAAAGATACCGCTAAAATAGGCACTTTAAATGGTGTGTAAAAATAAAACACTATGGTGTGTAAAAACGACCATATGACTAATACGGTCAATGGCTATATGTAAACCATATATTATAGTTGACACGTGTGTCATGTTGCTAGCGCCCTTACGATGTTGTATACTGACTCTAGTTTTTTTATGGCTCTTATGCTAATTTGAGGTACCACGATGAATATTAAAAACTTTGATTCAGAAATACAGGCCTTATATGATGAAGTGCTTACTACCAGAACAACTATGTCCAATAGTTATATCAATGCCTGTAACAGATTTATCAGAAGAGCCAAAGAGGCGGATGACCAGAATCTTTTGGGCTGTGCCTATTACTATCTTGCAGATGCGTATTATCTTTTGACTACAGATTACAGGAAATTCAATCTGAATCTGTTGAAGGCAATTGAGATACTTCAGTCCTGTGGAGAAAACGAGTTATTGGCAAGGTGCTTTAATCTATTGGGCATCGATGCACTAAATCATGGCAATCACGAACTTGCTCTGGATTTCTTTTTATCAGGAAAAAGAAATTGTGAAGGGCTCGATAGCAGTGTTCCCGGATTCATAGATTTTAATATAGGTCAGATCTATTATGTGGCTGGGGATCCCAAACAGGCTTTGACTTATATCCGTTCAGCCTACAAACAGATCAGAAAGAATAAAAAAGACAGTTTATACTATAGAAATATACTGTTTTGTTATTGCTTTGAGGCAGACTGTTATATGGAACTGGACAAGCCGGATTCAGTAAGAAAGTGCCTTCTGGGGATTGATAAGCTGGAAGCAGAGGGTAAAGCCGGCAGAGAATTTGCAAACGGTATTACCGCTGCAGACATAAGGACCAGGGGATATCATTACATAGGGGATATGGTTAAGTTCCAGAGATATGCTTCAAGGCTTCTTACTCTTATCCAGAACGACAAGCATCCCCTTGATAATATGGAAGACATATTTATTATGTGTCGTTTCTTTATTAAGATTGGTTGGATTGACGAAGCCGTCCGTATAGTTGATAATACTGAAAGGTCTCTTGCGGATTTTAATATAGCACATCTGAAAAAAGATTTTGCCAAGCTAAAATGTGAGCTATATGTATGTCTTGGTGATAAAAAGAAAAAGAACGAAGCACTGAATGAATTCTTCCAGGCTTCTAATGATGAAGAAAAAGAAAGACTTGCCAATTATAAGTTTTTCACAGACATCAGGAACAGGCTTTATGCTATTGAGAAGGAAAATGTCATTTTGCAGAAGCAGGCTTCTACCGATCCTCTGACAGGGCTTGGTAACAGATATGGCCTGAATAAGTTTGCAGATGCAGCATTTGAGAAGGCATTTGACCTTAAGAGATCACTGGCAGTAGAGATTCTTGACATAGATAATTTCAAGCAGTATAACGATACCTATGGCCATCAGGCAGGTGATGAGTGTCTCACTCAGATTGCCTCTATAATAAATGAAATGGCCAGAGAAAATGAACTCATTCACGCCTTTAGATATGGCGGCGATGAATTTGTTATTATATATGAAAGCATGACTGATAAAGAAGTCATGGAATATGCTACAATGCTTAGACAGGCTGTGATAGATCTTGATCTTTCCAGCCAATACTCCGATAAGGGAATCGTGACGATTTCCCAGGGAATCAGAAATTCTGTTCCTCAGGAGACTACTAAACTCTGGGACTATATGTATGCTGCGGACAATGCTCTCTATCAGGTAAAAGAGCATACCAAAGGCGAGATAATAATGCTTCATAAGGCAGTAATCTCACAGAAGTCACTGGATGATGCAACACACCTTTAAGTAAATTAGAGAACTTTTTATAAGGAGATAATTATGAAAAAAGAACTTGCTAAGACCTATGATCCAAAGGGCATCGAAGCTCGTCTTTATTCAAAGTGGGAAGAGAAAAAGTATTTCCACGCAGAAGTAGATGAGACCAAAAAACCTTTTACTATTGTGATCCCACCGCCAAATATTACCGGTAAGCTTCACATGGGACATGCGCTTGATAATACTATGCAGGATATCCTCATCAGATACAAGAGAATGCAGGGATATAATGCACTTTGGCAGCCGGGAACAGACCACGCTTCAATCGCTACAGAGGTTAAGATCATCGATACTCTCAAAAAAGAAGGAATCGATAAAAGAGACCTTGGAAGAGAGAAATTCCTTGAGAGAGCATGGGAGTGGAAAAAAGAATACGGTGG
>JAEEGF012254430.1_pt1 | contig 15698 bp, 5 predicted proteins | sample 9134171 | NCBI WGS metagenome assembly JAEEGF01 (sample SAMN16246542, study PRJNA631951) | gut metagenome | biome: gut microbiome; feature: rumen; material: AP-attached | host: Bos | place: Iran: Karaj | collected 2018-10
CATCTTGAACGATTTCTATGGTGGCGGCAGTCTTGGAAAGGTTACAGGCAATGTGACGTCCACGCTCGACAGTTGTACTGTCTACGGCAATGTGTTCGGCGCTGGCTTTTCAGCTTCGCTACCCACTGTGGAGGTGGATGATATAGGCTTTAGTGTGGAGCCATACTACTATACCGCCCTCGGCACCTACCGCACCGGTGTTAAAGGCCCAACAACAACTTATAAGTGGGAGCAAAAAGAAAATATAGGTACGGGTATTGACGAGACCAACCATATTCTTTACACCACAGAGAACCTCAAAGACCTGGGCAAGGTCAAGGGTAATGTCGAAGTCAGGATTTATGGCTTGACCAGAGTGTGGGGCAGTGTATATGGTGGTGGCAACCAGGGTGAGGTGGATGGCAACACAAAAGTGATTGTGAACCAAGATTAAGCTATGCGTACCTTGGCGTTTGCATAGGGTAAAAAATGTCTGTAAAAAAAAAAGTGTATATTTGCATTTGAAAAAAAGTATGCGAAAGCTGTCTTGATTTCTTGCGAACGTGCTATTATTTAGATAGTTTGTTGGCAAGTTGAGTTTGTCGTATATAATGAAAAAAAGCAATATACATATAAAAAAACATCTTGTTTCATACTTGTTCCTGCTGGTCTTTTTGTTGTGCTGCGGAGCCATCAAAGCCCAGACGAACTACTCGGGAATATATTTTATTGCAAGCACTGGTTACAATTCCGCCACACCGAACAATAATTTCTATCTATGCCCGACGGAAGAATGGTATTTCTACCAAGCCACAAATAACTTTACTGTGACCGACAACGGAATGCCGTTTCTTACAACCTATAAAATCAATAACCACTCAGGATATGATATCAGCAAGGCTGTATGGGTTTTGGAGAAGCATCCAACGGAAGACAATTGCTACTACATTAAACAGAAGGGAACTGGCAAATACATCGTATCCAACGGCCAAATCAGTGGCTCAACCAATGCCAACCGTATGCGCGTTCACCTTGAATCGGTGGTCGACGCCGCTGCCCTTGCAGCCCTTGGCGACTTGGCCTTGTTTGAAATCACACCCCACGAAGAGCATTTGGACATTAAACCACATTCTACCGCTGGAAGAAACGGAAACAAAAATATATACCTGGTTGTCAACAATGGCAATTATGACACGCTTAAAGCCCAAAATTCCAAAACTGACGGCCCCAATGGTACATACGGTAGAGGTACAGGAGGTATCATCGGTCTATACGAACACGAGGCCAATGCGATGTTTTATCTCGAAAAAATGGCGCCGACACCCGTTATCACAAACAACTTCGACGGTACTGTCACGATTACTGCTGCCGCGGGAACAACAGTCTATTACACCACCGACGGTACTACGCCTACCACATCGTCGCCTTCATCGTTGACCCCTCCGGGCAACATTTCTTTGGCGGATGACGTCGAGGTAATCAAAGCGATAGCAGTCAGAACAATTGGCAGTGACAATTATATTTCGGATGTTTCTGAATGCCTTATTCCCTTGTGTTCGCAACCTGAAATCGTTGTTGTCGGCGACAACGTCACCATCACCTGTGCAACGCCGGGAGCATCGATATACTACACTGTCGACGGCAGTCCTGCGACCTCGTCGTCAACGCCCTATGGCGGCACATTCAGCCTGGGCAGCACTACGACAATAAGGGCTGTAGCAGTTAGATTAGGCTATCGCATATCGGATATGGGTATCTACTCCATCGTTCATTCGTCAAGCGAAATGACATATATGAACGGGGTATATCTCCTTGCTGACGATTTCTCCTCAATTGATGCCATCGGTACAGCTATGGCTCCTTTTCGCGGGACAATCGATGGCCAGCTGAATACAGTTAGCGGTCTCGACCATCCGCTCGTGGCTTATGCTGACGGGGCGACGATTAAGAATGTAGTAGTTGACAACGTGAATATCAGTGGCGGCACCAATGCAGGTGCCATCTGCAATGAGGCAACGGGTTCCACCCGTATATACAATTGCGGCGTGCTGGCCAGCAATAGCACGGTGGCAAAAGATGCTGACGGGTATGACGTCATTACTTCGTGCAGCAGCACCATCAGCGGCAGCGGATATGTAGGTGGCATCGTGGGCCTGCTGGACGGCACTTCGCGCGTCATCAACTGTTTCAGCTATGCCAATGTCGCGGGAGGCAACTATGTGGGCGGCATAGTGGGTTACAACAATGTGGCAACCACAGCGAACAGCCTTAATACGATGGTGATGAACTGTATGTTCTATGGTGAAGTGAGTGGTGCATCGATTGCTCCCATCTACAACGGTGAGATTATCACCAACGACGGCGATGACAACGGCGTCAACAACTTCAACTACTTCCGCATCGAGGCGTCTTACATTCAGGATAACAACATTGCCAAAGCCTATAACTGTGCCCTTGGTGCCGAGACACGCTTCCTGCAGCGCTTTGAGTTTTACCGTCACTTGCTCAACAGCAACCGCGAGCTGGCTGCCTGGTGGGCCACTGGTGATGCTGCAAACAAGGACGAGATAATGAAATGGGTGATGGAACCCAGCCAGATAGGAACCACCACACCATATCCTGTCCTTAAAACTCCTGGCAGATATGCTTCGGTGGTCAATTACACTCCTAATTCGACCGCCTATGATGTGGCGCACCGCTGTCAGGGACGTAAACTGACCGGCGAGGGCGACAATGGTGTGCTGCACGTCACCATTCAAATGGGGACGGGTGGCGCACAATTCACTGCCCCGACAGGTGCCGGACTAAAGCCTGGCGAATCAGGTGTGCTTGATCTTATAATCACCGACAAGGATTTTGAACACTTCAACTTTAACTACGGCAAGGTGCAGTTGCCATACTATAACGACTACTGCAACGGCAACTATACGGGAAACCGTGTGGTCACCGGTTGGAAGATTACCAGTATCACTGGTGGCACGGCAGGCAGTTTCACTACAGGCGACGATGCTCCAGCCTATAATTTTGCCGACCGTAAATGTACCGGCAAAGACCTCTACAGCGCCAGCGGCCGTGTGTACAATCAGGGGGCCTACTGGGATGTGCCCGAAGGGGTGACGGCTATCACTATCCAGCCTTATTGGGGCAAGGCTGTTTATCTGTCCGACGCTTACTGGGATGTGACCTATAAGAATGGTACTGGAAATGATTTTACTAAAGCAGGATATATAAATGATGCTATGACCACTCCCATCAATGTCACTACCGTTGGTGGAAGTCAGCGCTATAATAATGGTGTATCTACCTTCAATGACCAGATTGTTTTCACCTCAATGAGCGACGCTATCTCAAGTTCGAAAGATAATGGTCTTTTTAAGGGGGCTACAGAGAGTGCCAGTCATACAGTTTATGATTATGCCGTGGTGCTTGTGGGCAATTATCACCATACTTCCGCCCCAGAAGCAAGTGAAGGAAAGCCCTATACGGTTACCTCTATTGACTTGGATGGCGACAATGAACCGGACTATTCTTTATTGCTTCGTTTTAACAGTCGTTTAGGCTTCCATCCGGTAAGATATGATTTTTTGAACCTGATAGGCCTTGGTATGGCACAGAAGACTACAGGCGGCACAGGTTCATACAATCTGGGTATTATGCAGCCCAAATATTGGTTTGAGGTGACCAACACCGCCCTCTTCCGCGTTACCCAGTTTGAATACAGTGGAAATGACAGGGTCAAGAAACCCTATATCCTACAGGGCGGTGTCATTGAGCAATGGGTTACACAGCAGCAGGATGCAGGAGACAGAGTTTCGTATTTCCACGTGGGAGGTAATGTGTGGTTTAAGGAGTTCCATCGCGGTAGTCATCAAGACCATACAAACAAGAGCACTCCACATCCGCCTATATCAGTCACAGGAGGAGACTTCGACAAATTCTACCTCACCGGATTCTATCAGTCGCAGGCCAAAATATACGATGACAACGCCGAATGCTATATCAATGGCGGAAGGTTTGGCGAGATGGCCGGTGCAGGAATGGAAGGCATAGGAACCACTGCCGGCAAGGGTAATATTACTTGGATTATCGACAATGCTGATATCGATGAGTTCTATGGAGGTGGCATCAACTTTGACAAGCCTGTTTTTGGCAATATAAATACAACCATCTCAAACAGCAACGTGCGACAGTACTGCGGTGGCCCAAAATTCGGCGATATGAAAAACGGACGAACTGTCACCACAACCGCAACCAACTGTGTTTTCGGCACCTATTTCGGTGCTGGCTATGGCGGCAACTCATACAGCCGTTATGCTCCGGCTAATAGAAACAATGTAATTAATTTGCCAGGCGAAGGTACGCCTCCTGGAAATAGTAATGTAACATATTTTAATTCGTGGAACGACTGGGTACAGGCGGAGTATACACAATCTTATAGCGGTACATACGGTGGTATCTCTACACAGATTGATTACCAGTTTATTCCTATGTCAAGCAATATCAGTAATGTGGCTCGTCTATGGGTTGAATTTGTCGGTTTCTCGCTGGCCACAACACACAATGTCACATCAGTGCTGAAGGGTTGCACCATTTTAAATGATTTCTATGGCGGTGGCAGCCTTGGTAAGGTCGACGGGCCTGTGACATCCACGCTTGACGATTGTATTGTATACGGAAGTGTCTTTGGCGCCGGCTATTCGGCATCACTACCTACGGTTGAAGTGGATCAAATAGGTTTCCAATCTGAGCCGTACTATTATGAAAGTCTTGGTACTTATCGTACAGGTGTCAAAGGCCCGACGACAACTTACAGATGGGAGCACGCTGGATCCATCAGTATTGACAATGCCAACCATATCTTATATACTACGGTAGACCTCGATGGCCTTGGCAAGGTTATAGGCGATGTGGAGGTGAGAATCTATGGCAAGACCAAGGTGTTTGGCAGTGTCTATGGCGGCGGCAACCAAGGAGAGGTGGAAGGTAATACAAAGGTGATTATCAACCAAGAACATCAGGAATAAAAAAAGCCTCGGAAACGGGGCTTTTTTATGGGTCTATTCTGGCTTATCTAACCCTGACAAGGTGTACCACAACATCGCCCGGGATATCGGCCATTGGTACATTGTTGCCACTGAAGGTGCATTCGTTCTCGGTCAGGCTGTTGACGGTATAGACATAATGAACACCGCTGCGTGGCGTGATGGTGAGCTGGTCGCCGTCCACGCTCCAAGTGAACTCGTTGTTCTCGGGATTGCCACCATCGTCGGCAACACCCGTGCCGCCTTCATTCATAATAAACATCATATTGTCGGGTGTCATATTCTCACCGTTGACGGTCATATTGTCAACACGCCAAGTACCGACAAACATCTCGGCACTGTAGCCGTTGCCATTTCCATTGTTGCCGTTGTTGTCACCTTCGTTGTCTTTCTCGCAGCTTGCTGCGCAGAACGATGCCATTGCTACAAAGCAAAGGATCAGATTGATTGTTTTTTTCATAATGTTTGATTTTTTGGATTAATAATATGTTAATTACCTTTATAGAGGTCAAAGACGTTCATATCGGTCCATTTGGTTGGCACCACCTTGTTGTCGCGGACGGTGGCGTCGTATTGCATCTGGCGGCCACGCAGCACGGCCTCGACAAAGGCCTTGAACTCTGGCAGTGTGTAGATGTGAAGGTTGGCAACTTCGTGGCCTATGCCTTCGTAAGTGAAGAACCAGTGAGTGTAGTCGCTTTTCTCGAAAACGCGGTGTAACTTCTTGGGACCGTAGAGACCTGAGCGCAGCACAGTAGGAAACTTTTTGTAGTTGACTATGCGATCTTTGTTGCCGTGCAGGAAGAAGGTGGGGACCGGTGCAGTCTTATATCGCGGGCGTACGCCATCGGCATAGATGGCGCCGGAATAGGCCACCACAGCAGCAGGTTTCCATCCGGTGGGCAATTCGTCGGCAGGAGCGAAGCCGTTGGCGCGACAGTAGTCGAGTTGCAGCACGCCGATTGCTCCGGCACTGCCACCGCACAGCACTATGCGGTTGGATGCAATACCCCACGCATCGGCGTTGTGACAGATAAAAGCAATGGCAGCGGCGCAGTCGGATGCCGCGATATTGATGGCATCGCGGAAGATGTGTTGCATATTGGTGAGACGTATGGTGTCGTTGTCCACCTCGCGCAGATGGAGCCGGTAGTCGATGGCTATGGCTGCGTAACCGTCGCGCACAAGGCTTTGGCAGTAGAGGCGCACAACCTCTATGTCGCGTGAGCCGCTAAAGAAGCCTCCGCCAAAGAGATAGACCACGCAGGCTGAGTCGGCACGTGGTGTAGAGGGAAGGTAAACATCCATTAGCAATGGCTTGCCGTCGCGTTGCACATATTCGTATGTCCGAGGCACTACGGTGTCGCGTTCAGTGGCGTTCGCCAGAACCACGACAGACAGCATTATCAACAGGAAAAGTCGCTTCATAATTATGGTCAGTTAATCCTTGAAACTTTTAAACTCTTAAACCCTAAAACTTATAGTGTATACCGAAGCCGGCGCTGAAGCGGTCGTAGTTGAAGTAATTGTCGTCTGTGGGCCATCCGCTCAAGGCAGCGAAGGCGAAGTTGAAGCTGAACTTGAAGTTAGGCCATCCAAAGCGGAACACCATCTGCGGTTGGAAAACGAAAGTGGGCGCATCGTGACGGACCACAAGGGTCTCGGTGCCGTCGGAAAACACTTCGTACTTGTCGAACTGGGGCGTCATCAAGCCGCACTTGATGCCGAAGCCAAGGTCTATGCAATCGTCGTCAAGGCCAGTCCAACCGAAGTTGATCTGACTGAAGACAAGGCTGTAGTGGCCTTCGGTGCGGTAGGTGTTGTTGATCAGGTTGCTGACGGTGTCTTGATGTGTTGTTCCGTAGCCGTAGCCGACATAACACTCCAGCACGCTCATCCCGAATGGGAAGTAGGTGCCTGCGGCGGCTTGCAGGTGATAAATGCCAGGGTCGGTGAAGCTGGCCGAAGCTTGCACTCCAAGCATATTCAGCGGCGCATAGGCAACATTGGCGTTGATGGCCGGCGCAGCGAACAGCGGTGCCGACAATGAGATTGAACCGTCGACGTGCAGGTCGCCCTGCTCGCGCAGCAATGGTATGTCGGTGTTGTGCGGATGATAGACCACGCACGAGGTCAGTAGTAATGCTGCAAACAATGGCAGCGAAAGGAATCGTAGTTTCATATTATTTCAGTATTATTCGTCTTATGTGGTTGCCCTGTTGCGTCTGGATGCGCAGGGTGTAAGCTCCGGCGGGCAGCGAGGCAATGTTTATCTTGTTTTCAGCACCATAGGTTGCCACAACGCGTCCGTTGATGTCGTACACTTCGATGGCGGTTAAGCCTTCAGCATCGATATTCAGCAATCCTGATGTCGGGTTAGGATAAACGTTGATGGCGTTGGTGCCGTCGACGGTGTTGATGCCAACCTCCTGAATGAACAGATGCAGAGTCACAGTGCTGTCGCAGCCGGCGGCATTGGTGCCTGTCCAGGTGTAGGTGCCGCTTTCGGTGTAGGTCTCGCCGTTCCACTGGTAACTGCCCGTAGCGGTATCAGCTATTTCGGTCTGTGAGCTTGTGTTGATGGTAAGCGTCAGCGTGACAGTGCTGTCGCAGCCAGCGGCATTGGTGGTTTGATAGCTGTATTCGCCACTCTCAGCATACGTTACATTGTTCCAAGTGTAGCTGTCGCAAGCCGTGGCACTCTCACTGCCAGTACTGCTGTAGTTGATTGTTAGGTTCAACGTTACGGTGCTGTCGCATCCAGCAGCATTTGTAGTCAGATAGGTCGGATTGCCACTTGTAGTGTAGATGTTGCCGTGCCACAGGAGACTGTCGCAAGCCGTGGCACTCTCACTGCCAGTGCTACTATAGTTGATGGTGAGAGTCAGCGTTATGGTACTGTCGCATCCAGCGGCGTTGGTTTCCTGATACGTTGGCGTGCCACTTGTGGTGTAAGTGCTGCCGTGCCAAGTGTAGCTGTCGCAAGCTGTGGCGCTCTCGCTGCCGGTAGTGCTGTAGTTGACGGTAAGGTGCAGAGTGACTGTACTGTCGCAGCCTGCGGCGTTGGTCTCGACAAATGTTGCAGTGTCCACCGAAGTTGTGTAGACAACGCCGTGCCAGGTGTAGCTGTCGCAGGCCGTCTGGTTGTCGATGCCAGTGTTGCTGTAATTGACTGTCAGATGCAGTACAACAGTGCTGTCGCATCCCACCGCATTCGATGTGGCAAAGGTCGGCGTGCTGGTCGAGGTGGTGTAGTCTACGCCGTGCCAACGGTAGCTGTCGCAGGCAGTGACATTGTCTATCGACGAAGAACTGTAGTTCATTGTCAGATGCAGTGTCGTCGTGCTGTCGCAGCCGGCAGCGTTTGTTGACATAAAGGTCGGCGTGTTGGTTGAGGCTGTGTAAACGGTGCCGTGCCAGAGATAGCTGTCGCACTCCGATACGGTCTCGATGCCGCTGTTGCTGTAGTTGACGGTGAGATGCAGCGTCGTCGTGCTGTCGCAGCCCATATTGTTTGTCGACATATATGTAGGCGTATTGGTCGAGGCAGTGTAGGTGGTGCCGTGCCAGGTGTAGCTGTCGCAGGCTGTCTGGTTGTCAATGCCTGTGTTGCTGTAGTTCACGGTCAGATTGAGGGTGACAAGGCTGTCGCAGCCGGCATTGTTCAGTGTCAACCAAGTGGGCGTATTTGTCGATGCAGTATATGTTGTGCCGTGCCAAGTGTAGCTGTCGCAGGCGGTGAGGGTCAGAGTGCCCTCGCTGCTGTAGCGTACCGTCAGGTTTAGATGGATAACGCTGTCGCAGCCTACGGCATTTGTCGTAATGAACGTCGGCGAAGATGTAGAGGCTGTGTAAGTGGTTCCGTGCCACTGGTAGCTGTCGCAGGCCGAAACGATTTCATTGCTCGACGTGCTGTTGAGTATGGTAAGGAGCAGGGTAGTGGTGCTGTCGCATCCTGCAGCGTTGAGGGTGGTATAGGTGGGCGTGTTGGTCGAGGCAGTGTAGGTGTTGCCGTGCCAGATATAGCTGTCGCAGGCTATGTCGCTGAATGTGGCCGTGTTGCTGTATCGTACCGTCAAGTGCAGCGTAACCGTACTGTCGCAGCCCGCCACGGTATTGGTCTCGTATGTGGCGGTGTTGGTCGAAACTGTGTAGGTATTGCCGTGCCAGGTGTAGCTGTCGCACACGTCGACGGTCTCTATGCCAGTGTCGCTGTGGCTCATATTCAGGTGCAACGTTATGACGCTGTCGCAGCCTACGGTGTTCGGCAGCGTGTATGTGGCCGAATTGGTCGACTCTGTAAATGTCTGTCCGCGCCAGGTGTAGCTGTTGCGGTCGCACGTCACAATCTGCTCTGTTGCTGTGGTGCTGTACTTCATTGTCAGGTTCAGGTGAGCCGTGCTGTCGCATCCTACGGCATTGGTCAGCAGATGTGTCGGCGCAGTTGTCGAAGCGGTGTAGGTGTTGCCATACCACGTGTAGCTGTCGCAAGCCGTCTGTGACTCAGTGCCTTCGGTGCTATAGCGGATGGTAAGGTTCAGATGTGCTGTACTGTCGCAACCCACGGCGTTTGTCAGATGATGTGTCGGCGCAGTGGTCGAGGCAGTGTAGGTGTTGCCATACCAGGTATAGCTGTCGCAGGCTGACTGGGTCTCTGTGCCCTCGGTGCTGTGTTTCACAATGAGGTGCAGCACAACAAGACTGTCGCAGCTCGGGATGTCGGGCGCATCGTAGAGCGGACCGGTAATAGAACTGTTATAAGTGGTTCCGTGCCAGGTGTAACTGTCGCAGGCCACAATGACGTCGCTCATAGTGTCGCATACCGTCTTGAACTGGCAGGGACGGCGGCTCCAGTCGCTGCTGCTCTCGCTCGAGCATACCGCTTTGACGTAAAACTCGCCCTCATATCCGCGATGGATGCCTGTCAGCGTGAATGGATTGCTGTTGGCCACCACCTGTGTACCTGTGCCAGGTGTGAAGCCCTTGTCGCCATATTCCACAATCCATTGTGTTGCTCCACTGCGGTCGTTCCAGCCAATCTCGATGGTTGAGGTTGTCGCACTCTCGTTGTTGGCATACAGGTTGTTGGGACGCTGACAAGGCGGTATCGGCTCAATCGTCAAGTCGTCGATGAAGGGGTAGCTGTATTTGTTGCCAGGAGCAACCGAAGAAACGAAGGTGATGTATTTTCCGTTGCCAGTATAGCTGTCGAAGGTCACCTCATAGATGTCCCACTTGTTAGACTCAATAATGATGGTGTCGACCGGGGTAAATGTGCTCATCATATTTGCAGTGTCGCACACACCTACTATCACTCTGTGCTTACTGCTCGAATTTGGGGTATAGCCATAGAATACGGCTTGCAGATTGCTTACCGTCAGCGTGTCCAGCTCAATCTCAGGCAAGGTCAGGTAGGTCGTGTGATCTTCTTGATTCTTGTCATAGCAGTACAAAAACATTGAGTTGTAACCATTCTGGGTATGGTTGTATGAGCGGCTGATGAAAGGATAGTTCTCGTGGTAACTGCCATAGTACCAGCAGTTGGGGCCGTGGACATCAGTGCCGTAGCCATAGTCTTCAAAGGTCTCGGTGAAGGGCACGTCCTGAATACTGCACCCAGTGGTGAAAATGAAGTCCATAGATTCGTATGATGTGTCGCCTGGGGCGCAAATACCTCTAACGACGACACTATATTCCTGACTTCCTGTCAGACCGGTAAGCATTACACGCGGATTATTGGTGACAATTGTTGTCGCACTGTCCATCGGGTTGTATCGCTCCGTGTATTTCACTATATACTGTGAGGCTCCGGTCGGTTTCCATTCGATGTTTGCCGTCGTTGCCGTCTTGCGCAGAAGACGAATGCTGTCGGGGCGGCTGCAATCATTGTCGTATGTGACCTCAACCCTGTCAATATAATAACCATTGTCTCCTTGATGACTGACAAAAGCTATGTGGCCTTGCGGCATTCCTGCGAGGCTGAATTGGTAGGGCTGCCAATTCCCCGTACCGCTAATAGAAGCTATAGAATGAAAACTATTAATGTCGTTTGGTGTTGTCATAACTCCGACTTCCACTTGAGCGTAATAGGTTTTCATAATAAAGAAAAGAGTGAGTGAATCCATTGGAGCATCAAGTTTGGGCAGCGCGAAATATTCAGTGGCAGAATTGGGGTAGCTATAAAGGCACCAATTCCCTCTAAGAGCGTCACCTGAAAGTACGGGATAAGATTGGCTGGTTCCCTTGATCCAGCAGATAGGCAAACCGTTGTCGCTATATTGGACGTTGGTGAAATCTTCGAAGAATGGCACTGAGAAATCATTGCACGCAGTCTTCAAAACCAATGTAGTGGAATAGTTGCTGTCGCCGTTTACTGTAACCCTTACCTCGTATGTAGTATACGGCAACAGGTTTTCAAATGTATAGGTCGTTTGAGTTGTGGTGCTGAGGTCGGTAATCCACTGGCTTTCGCCATATATGCGGTGCTCTACATCCCAATTGTGGGCACAGCTGTCGGGAATCCACATAATCGAAATATGGTCACTGGTTAATTCGGTGGTCTTGACGATTGGTGCGATGCAACTCCCCGTCTGTATACAAGTCTTGTTGCTGAAAATTATATTGTTGCGTGTGTTGGTAGTATAATAATTTTGGTACGATGAATTATCGTCAGGATAAGGTTCGCTGTCGCGATAGGCGTAGACACTGCTTCCCTGTGATTCGTGGTAATACCAATAATTGGAGTTCTTGTAGTACCCCGATATATCGACAAAAGTTACAAGTAAGTTGCCTGTCCCATCATAGTGGTATGGTGTTGTCAGCTCAAATTCAATCCATTGGTTTGATACCAGTTCGACAGAATCTCCATCATACACTTTGGTCATTCCCTGCGGGTAGATGAATTGCGTAAGGGTGCTGTCTGGAACTTGTGCAAGGAAGATTTTGTATTTGCGATGGGGGTCTCTTATAAAGGCGGACTTAAGCGACATTGAAGTGATAACACCGGTGTCAAGTTCCGAACGGTAGTATATTTGCTGACTGTAGCTGTAGTTATAGTATGATTGGCTAGGGAGAGAATTGGTTTGGTTGGAATTGTACATATCCCACGAAAAGTAATAACTGATGGTGTCGAAGAAAGATTGTGTTGAGTCGTACTCAATGCATCCGTAGTCGAGTGTAGTGAAGTTGACAGAAGGAACACTTATGGCAGTGCTGGCGCACATTGAACTGGCAGTCAAAGTATAGTTCGTGCCAGCTGCAAGATTGGTGATGAGGTATGGATTGGTGGTTGCGTAAATGCTGTCGCTGTTGCCAAGAGTGTCAGCCCAACGCAGTAGGACGCTGTCGGGAGCTGGCAACTCGTTATAGAACATAGTCCAACTGACCATAGCTGATGATACAGATATATCGTCGATACTTACTGTTGCAATCTGAGAGCAGGAGGGAACATCGACGCATTCTACATTGAGTTCAAAACCGTCATAATTCACAGAACCATCAGAGTGGAAACGGATTGTTACCGGACCGTTAGAAAGGATAGTGTCAATCACTCCGTATCCATATAATTCGGCCAGAAGTGGGGATGAGATGGAGGGGCCATCATAGATATACAGACGGTCACAGCAACCCTCGGTGATATAACTGCCAGTGATTGCAAAGGTATTTGTTGAATCGGGCGGCAGCAGTACCATACTTCCATCAAAGTTGCTGCTGTATTGCCCTGTAAAACCGTCGTCGTATATGGTGAATTGGCATCCGCGTGCAGTTGTAATGGTGCCGTTTACCAGGACGTTGAAACCGAAATAAGCTTCGACAGGCCCTTGCCAAGCGGTCTCGCTTGCGCCGCACAGAGGACGGATGTAAGCAACCATTTTGTTAGAGTTGGCAAGATTTGCGATAGTCAGACCATTGCCGCTTACAGTGTCTCTGTATAATGCATTGTATGGGTTGAAGTCGTTATAGCCCCACACCACTTCAAACTGTGTGGCTTGCCCGTCATAGCTCCAGTTCAGTTCGAGGCTGTCACCTGAAGCTATGGCGTGAGGAGTCAATAATTTGTTGCACGGACTGTTTTCCATTACAGTTATATCGTCTATTAAGGTTAGTGAATAGTTGTCGCTATAGCACATAATGGCTATCCAGTGACCCGTGATGTCAAAATTGTTGAATTCCACTTGATAATTTGAGTACTCTATTCCTGGTGTGAAAACTGCCACTGTGTCAAATGTCGACACATTGTCGGGATCGCTCATCACACCGACAAAAAGTGTCGAATTATCAGAATTGAATTCTTTTTTTGCAAAGAAATTCATAGCCAAGTGACTCAATGTATCCTCAAACATCGGCAGTACAACATAGCCATAATTGATGCTACTGGACTCAAAGCCGATTGTGTTGACCCCTGTGTGTGCATATTGGCTCCAGATTTGAGCAACTCTTGAATCGCTGAGGCTCCTACTTCGCCAGCAGTAGTTGATATTTCCGTTTTCATCAGACCACATATCCTCAAAACTTGTTGTGTAAGGCAGACCGCTATGTTCAATCGGTGAGCATAGTGTATAGAAATGACGTTCTGCTACAATGCCGGTGTCGCCGTTGCTGCACAGCGCTCGCACCCTGACAACGCCATACTGTGCAGGGTTTAACCCGTTCAGAACGGCGAATGTGTCCTGCACCACAATGCTGATCGTTGAATCGCAGGCGTTACCAAGTCCTTGCGGTATCTCTACCAGCCAGTTTGAGGCCACCCCATAGTCGCGCCAACTGACCAAAATTGAAGTGTCGCGGGGCAATACCTTGAGGTCAGTGATGAAAGAACAGGTGTTGGTTTTAGTAATTCTGATTTTGTCAATAAGTACATAGTTGCTACAGTGGTATTCACCGTATAGTTGCGGCGTAATGGCGGCAAAAGCAATATAGTTGCCATACTGTCCATATCCAGCAAGGTTTTTCTCGTAAAAATAAGTCGCATAGTTTTCTTCATCGTGCATATCTATTGTATCGATGCCTACAAACGTGCTGAAATCGTCAGGGTCAGACATTATACCCACAGCGACATTTGTGGTTTGACCTATGCCATTTACCTGACATAAAAAAGAGCATCTCAAGAAGAGTGAATCTATTGGCTCACGCAATTCTGGAATGGCCGCGTAGCTATAGGTTCCCTCGCCCCAATTGCTATTATAGTAAGAGTATAATGTAAGCAAATTGCCACCAACCTCTGAGTAATATCCGAGATATGGTCTCGACCCATTGTTTGACCCAAGATGCCAGCATCGCTCATATCCACCGCGTTTTGATCCGTCGTTTGAGAAAAAATCAACCTCGTAGGGCACCCGGTAGCGTCCGCAGTCGGTAATAACAATGAATGTCTCCACGGTGCCAAGTATAGAACCATTATTATGTACAGGATAAATGTTAATCCAATATGATGTATTGTTGTACAATCCTTCAAATGTGTATGTTGTGTCGTTTGTATAGTCCCAGTCATTCATAACTACACACCATTGTGTCTCGTTGCTGCCAGGCGACCAGGCAATAGTGAATGAACTATCTGTAATAGCCAAAACTCTGATGTTTTTCACCCAAGGATATGGTTGCCAATTGATGCTGATATTGTCGATCATTGCACCTCTGCCGCCTTGCCCGCTGTAGCCGTCGCCATTGTTGTGCCAAATGTATACTAAACGGTAGACTCCGGGTGTGGTTATACGGAACTTGCTTTCCTGTCCAGCCCACCAGTCGGGAGCCCCATACATCCTTTTGTCTATGGAATTGAAGTCATCTCGTCCAAAATTGATCCAATTGGCAGGCAGGGAGTCTGGATAAACGCCGGCCATCATTTCGGTACCAGCTACAAGTTGCTGCGATAACGGTACAATGGCAGCAAGTAAATAATCGTCATAATCTCCGCCACAACTCCATGAATAATTATACGTATAGGCTCCTTCTTCAAAATATATGTCTCGATAGGCATATACTACCGAAGACGAGTTCGGATCGTAGTTTCGGTTTGAGCCGCCATTGCTCGAAATGTAAAGCATACGGCTGTCGTTATCAAATGTGTGATAAACCGAGTCAATGTACCAACGGTCGGTCAGTGTCCCATTGACAAAAGTCCAGGCGCTGCATTCGGCAGTGTCTTCAAAATCACAAAAATAATTGTGGTTTGCGCCCACCGTGTCGGGCACCGACTGTGCCTGAACGCCGGCGGAAAATGCCATAGCAAAGAAAAAAACAATAGCGTAAAAATGTTTCATATAATTGAAGTTTTTGTTAGTATTCTTGGTTATTAACTCAGATTCAGTGTGTTGCTGTTGGGTCTATGATCTGCAATAATGTGCAAATATAGTAAATTTATTTAAATACGCGCGAGAAAAGAGGAAAAAGTTGAAAAGGATGAAAAGGGTTTAAAAGGTTTAAAAGGGTTGGAGGGGTGTTTATCCGTTCTATCTGAACAATCTGTGTTCAATAAAAGTGTTTGAGGGTTGAAGGGCTTGAGGGTTAAAGGAGGGAGAGAGGGTCGGCAAGCAACCTCGAAGTGGTTGAATCTCAATAACCCTACACTAAGTCGCAGGACGCAACCGGAGGGAGGGGCCTCGGGCGCAGTGTGGGGGAAAGATGAGGCATAGACGATGCGTGTCGGAGACACGCAACCACACCTTTGCTCTCGAGGTT
>JAEEGF010552395.1_pt1 | contig 15694 bp, 15 predicted proteins | sample 9134171 | NCBI WGS metagenome assembly JAEEGF01 (sample SAMN16246542, study PRJNA631951) | gut metagenome | biome: gut microbiome; feature: rumen; material: AP-attached | host: Bos | place: Iran: Karaj | collected 2018-10
AAAAGAAATACACCCAGTTCAGCGCCGAGGACATCGCAAAAATCAGCGGCACCTACCACAAGTGGCAAACGCAGAAAATCAAGGACGAACCCGAATACTGCGCCACCGCCACCCTCAAGGAAATCGAGGCGAAAAACTGGTCGCTCGTGCCGAGCAAGTACATCGAATTCAAGAATCGCGACGAGGCCGTGAACTTTGACGAAAAGATGCGTGAACTCCAAGCGGAAATGCGCACCCTCCTCAAGGCCGAAAAAGAAAGCGAAAAGGAACTCGCCAAGGTATTTAAGAATTTGGGATTTGAACTGTAGAGTGTCACACGGATTGGTTCGTACCTAACGGTACTCATGAAAGAAAAAAATAGCGAAGGTCGTTAGACCTGAGCAAACTCGTGTGATAAAGAAAAAGGAGCGTTAACTCGGAAAAAGGAAATGGATTTAGTAACAGTTCAATCTATTGCATATTTTTAGGTGCTGAGATATATTAGATGTCACGCGGATTGGTTCGTACCTAACGGTACTCACGGAGGAATAATGCTTTTGTATGAAAAGGAAACAAGTAAGATTCTAGAGGCGTGTATAAATGTCTTTAATGAATTAGGATGTGGTTTTCTTGAACCAGTGTATCAAGAAGCGTTAGCAATAGAGTTTGGCTATTTGGGAATTCCGTTTAAAAGAGAAGAAAAACTGGAAATCACCTATAGAGGGAAAAAACTTTGCAAAGAGTACTATGCGGACTTTATCTGCTATGATTCTGTGATTGTGGAATTAAAAGCTGTCTCAACATTGGTAAAAGCCCATAAAGCCCAAGTGATAAACTACTTGAAAGCGACGAAAAAGGAGATAGGATTGCTGGTGAATTTTGGAGCGGCTTCTTTAAGATGGGAACGGATTTCATGCCTTAACAGCGAAGGTCGTTAGACCTGAGCGAATCCGTGTGATAAAACAAGATTTTCTGAACCGCTACTCCCGATTTTTGCTGAATTTCGGAAGTAATACTCCTGATTTTCTTACTTTTTTTATTGCTTTTTTGCCGATTTTTTATTATTTTCGCTAAAAAAGGACTTTTATGCTTGAACGAGTTCTGAAAATACCGGAAATAGAAGAAGACAGCCTTTTCCTTTGGGGAGGCCGCCAGACGGGGAAGAGTACCCTGCTCAAGGCGCTGTTCCCGCAGGCTCGGTTTTACGACCTGCTCAAGACCGATGTTCAAATGATGTTCCAGATGCGCCCAGCCCGGCTGAGAGAAGAATGCGAAATGCTCGACGACGGCGAAATCGTCATCATAGACGAAGTGCAGAAGGTCCCTGCCCTTTTGGATGAGGTTCACTGGCTGATTGAAAACAAGGGACTCAAGTTTATCTTGAGCGGTTCCAGCGCCCGCAAATTGCGCCGGAGCGGAGCCAATCTGCTTGGCGGACGAGCCTTGCGAAAGACGCTCTTCCCGCTGGTCAGTGCCGAAATTCCCGACTTCGACATAGACCATGCCTTGAACAACGGAATGCTTCCGCGCCATTACCTTGTGCGCAATGCGGAACGGCGCATCCAGTCTTACATCGGCGATTACCTGCAGCAAGAAGTTGTTGAGGAATCCGTAGTGCGCAGGCTCGACGCCTTTACCCGCTTTTTGCAGGTGGCCGCGCTCAGCAACGCAGAAATCGTCAACTACGCAAACATCGCCCGCGATTGCGGAGTCTCGGCCAAGACTGTGAAGGAATATTTCTCCATTCTGGAGGAGACGCTGCTTGGCTTCACCTTGCCCGCCTACGTGAAAGAAATCAAGCGTCGCGTGCAGCAGTCGCCCAAGTTCTACTTTTTCGATGTGGCGATTCCGAACCATTTGCTACATCGCGTCCCGTTGGCCCCCGGCACCGATATCTACGGGCATGCCCTGGAACACCTGATAATTCAGGAACTGCGCGCCTATCTTTCTTACAGCAAGAACGAGGACACGGCTCTCAGTTACTGGCACACGCTGGACAACCGTTACGAAGTGGACGCCGTCATTGGCGATGCAGAGATGGCTGTCGAGATAAAATCTTCGAAAAGCGTTGAATCCCACGACACGAAGGGATTGAAGGCTTTTGGCGAAGAACACCCCGAAGCAAAACTTGTTCTTGTTTCGATGGAAGATGCCCCGCGAAAGCTGAACGGAATCGAGGTTTGGCCCGCGAAACAGTTCTTGAACAGACTCTGGGCAGGGAAATTTGTATGATGAAGCGGCTTGGAGACTACATACGGCCCGTAGATGTGCGGAACAGGGACTTGAAAGTGACGCGGTTGGTTGGTTTGACGATTGACAAAGCGTTTATCCCGTCTGTGGCAAATACGATTGGCACCGATTTATCGAATTACAAGGTGATTTCGGAAAAGCAGTTTGCATGCAGTTTGATGCAGGTCAGTCGCGATGGAAAAATGCCTATTGCGATGTTCAAAGGCGAGCCGTGCATTATGTCTCCGGCATACCCGATGTTTGAAGTCTCAAAGACTAATGAGCTGCTGCCGGAATATCTGATGATGTGGTTCTCTCGCTCTGAATTTGACCGCGAGGCAAGTTTTTATGCAGTCGGTGGAGTTCGCGGAAGTTTGGAATGGAATGATTTCTGCGACATGCAAATCCCCGTCCCCGCGATTGAAAAACAGCGCGAAGTCGTTGCCGAATACAACACCCTCGCCACCCGCATCGAAACCAACAAGAAACTTATCGCCACCCTCGAACAAACCGCCCAAACCCTCTACCGCCACACCTTCGTCGACAACATCGACCCAAACAATTTGCCGCAGGGGTGGAGGATGGGAACAGTTGACGAGTTTTGCGCTAAAATGACATCCGGTGGAACGCCTAGCCGAACAAATAATGACTATTGGAATTCCAAAGACTATCCATGGCTAAAAACTGGTGAAGTACAAAACAATGTCATTTTTGAAACAGAAGAGTATATCAGCGAAGCGGGATTGAAGAAAAGCTCCGCAAAGTTGATACCCGCAGGTTCCGTTGTTATGGCGATGTATGGAGCAACCGCGGCTCAAGTTGGCTATCTACAATGCGAAACAACAACAAATCAAGCGTGCTGCAATATGATTTGCAAAAGTGAAATTGATGCGGCTTTCCTGTATTTCCATTTCTTGGCTAACCAGGAAGAAATAAAGCGGCTCGCGACAGGCGGAGCACAAGAAAATCTCAGTCAAGATGTTATTTCAGCTCAACCGATTTTGATTATCGAAGATGATTCTGTTAAACAGCCTTTTTCTGCAATAATGCAAAAATTTGTGTGTTGTTTTAAAGAAATAAAAATATTAACCCAAATGCAAACCCTTCTCCTCTCCAAAATGGGAGCGTAAAAAGGATTTTTTATGGACTCTTTGCAAGTTGTTGTTAATCGTGATGACCATTTGGAAACTCCTTTAGAATTACATTTTAATTTGTGGAATTCTGAGGAAAATAAGATTGCCTGTCTTGATATAGGTTTCTTTTGTCCAGTCGTGGAAAAGCCATACGAGGTGCTAATTATCATTCCAGGAAAGTACAGTAATGATAACATTAGCGATCTTTATGATGTTGTTGCAGAGAGCGAGTCGGCTCGGATTATTTTTAATAGCTATGTTGAAATTACAAAGGGAATGTGCAGCTCATTTGCACATCGCTGTGAAAAAAATAATGAACTCAAATTCGTCTTATATAAATTAAATAAATTTAAAATTGAAGAAAAGAGTAAATATTCTGTTATAACCATTCATGTCCCCTCAAAAGAGGAACTTGTAAAAGGTGAAAAACCGGAATTCGTAAAAAAAATAGATGAATGCCAACAAGTATATTTTCGAATTCGAGTAAACAATCTTGACAAAATGTTTTACTCAATTTGGTCAGATTCAATCAGTAAGCCTTTTGAATCTTGTTATGAGCAAAATTTAATTGTTGATTTTCGCATAAACGATTTGAAATTGATTGATCCGCAAAACTTAAAGGAATATGCATTTGATAAAACGAGATTTACAAAAATACATTTTTTGTATATTTGTGATTTTGAACAAAATGTAATACAGGTAAGTGGTTCTGTCCGGCCAAGACTGCTTGAACTTGAAGCTTGGAAAAATTATTTGCCCAACAAGATTTCTTCTGAAACAGAGCTTAAAAATGTCAAAGACGTTATGAATTCATTTGATTTTTCTACGTCTTCATTGCTGATTCATACTCTTATTGTGTTGTGGAAATTGAATCAATTTTATCGAAAACAGTCCGCTGCAATTCATTCTATGATGGCTTATCATTTATCGAAGAAAGAAAATGATGAAGGCTTTTCGTCGGCTTCTTTTTTATTGAAAATTCAGAGAACGAAAACTTCAAGATTACACTTATTGTGGTATGCAATCGTTGTTATTCTTCTTGCTGTTTTTGCAAATTTTATTTTTTCATTGATTCCTGTTCCATGGAAAACGTCTGAAATAATTTATTATTGCCTGGAGTAATGGATGCTGAAAATTTTAATTGATACAAATATTTTGCTTCCCTTGGAACCGACTTCTTTGAATGATGTTGAATCTCTTTCTCATCAGGCAAATGAATTTGTTCAAAAAACGCAAAAGGCAAAAGCTTTAATCTATTTGTTAGATGTTCAAAAAAATGATATTAATCGCGATAAAGATGAAAACCGCCGAAACTTGAGATTGCTCGCTTGCGAAAAATATCAATTGTTGACGAATGTTCAGATGTCAGAATTTTTTAAGGGAAATTTTGAGTTATCTAATTTGAATCCTCATGATTTTGTTGATGTTTCGCTATTAAACGCTTTGTATTGTAATGCCGTTTCTATTTTGGTGACGAATGACAATGGTATTCATTCAAAAGCGAAAAAAATTGGATTGGGAGATCGCGTCTATCGATTAGAAGATGCTCTTGATTTCATTAATATGCAGCTTCCGATGGATTTGAAAGCGGAATCTTTGCATCCAATTATAAATAGGGAAAAGTGTTATAATCTAGATATTCATGATGATTTCTTTGATTCATTAAGACAGGATTATGACGGTTTTGATGATTGGTTTCAGGAAAAATGTCAGCGAGGGCATAGAGACTGTTTTGTAATTCGCAACGAGTCAAAAATTGCAGGACTCTGTATTTATAAAAATGAAGAACCTTCATATGAAATGAAGGGGAAAATCGTAAAAATTTGTACATTCAAGTTAAAGTATTCGGGAACAAAACAGGGCGAACTTCTTTTACGTCAGCTTTTTAAGATGTGTTATGATTCAAATGTAGACTGGCTTTATGTAACTGCTTTTGAATCTAATTATATTTGCCAGTTTTTTGAAGATTTTGGTTTTGAGTGCTATAGGGAAAAAAAAGAAGATACTGGTGAATTGATTTATCGTCGAAGAATGGTTCCTACTTTAAACGATCGAAACAATTTGCTGGCCTTGCCCTTCCATAAAAGATTTGGGTATAGATATTTCATTCCTTCAGAAAAGGCGTTCTTGGTTCCTACAAAGGAAAATTTTTACAATCGTTTGTTCCCTGAAACGGAAATTAAAGGATTTGATTTATTCGCAGATAAAGAACCTTGTTCAAATGCTATTAGAAAGGCGTACATATGCAATAGCAATTCGAGATTGATTGAACCAGGAAACATTTTATTTTTCTATCGAACGCATTCGGATAAAAAGATTGAGTGCTGTGGGATTGTCGAACAAACTCTACATTCCTCAAAGGTTGATGAGATTTTGCCTTTGGTCGGCAAGAGATCTGTTTTTTCTAAATTTGAAATAGAAAATTTCTGCACTAAAGGTCGAGATTGTTTCTTAATCTTATTTCGGCAAGTAGAAAATTTAAAAAATCCTTGTAATCTTGACGAATTAAAAGAAAGAGATTTTATCAAGGGATATCCGCAAACTATTACAATGATTTCAAATGAGGCTAAAGAATGCATCCTGTCCCATATGCTGTATTAATCTCAATTTTCCCACTATATTCAAATCAAATTTTTGAAGGTTCAAAAAAAATTGAATTTAGAAAAAAGAATTTTTCTTCAGATATAAAGAAAATTGTTGTTTATTCCACACTACCAGTGGGAAAAATTGAAGGTGTATGGGATTATGATGGAGTTGAAGAATTAACTCCCGCTGGATTATGGAAAAAATATTCTAAAGTTGGTGGAATAAAAAAGGACAAATATGACGCCTACTTTTCTGAAAGCCTGGTTGCTTATGGAATAAAAGTCAAAAATCCCGTTCGGTTTAGTAATCCTGTATCTATTGATGAAATTGGAAAGAAACCTCCACAGGCTTATGTTTATTTGACAGAAGCAGAATTTAAGATAATCTGCGGAAAAGGAGGATTGTAATGCCTGAAGAGAGAAAAATTGTTGTGCTAGATTCATCTATCATTAATCAGGATCGGTCGTGTGAAGGGCGAGATATGAATCTTTTTGTCAAATGGGTGTCGTTAGGTCTTCTTGTTTGGCATGTTCCTTGGATAATTTTTCGGGAAGTGGTTAGTAAGGGATTTCTTGATGGAAATCTTGAAATAGATAATTTTAAAAAAAACTTGAGGGATTTTGAAAAATTAGGTCAAGGTAAGGATGTAAAAAATCAATTATTTATTCTTGCCGAACAAATTGATCTTCTAAAAGAAAAATATAAAGAGAAAAATGAAGAATATTGGGAACTTTTTTTTCAAAATGCGGTTGTTGATAATTTTGATTGCAAAATGAGTGAGAATGTTCTGAATGCGTATTTTGATGGTGAAAGTCCATTTTCGGACCCCAAATGTAGAAAAGATATTCCTGACGCCTTTATATACGAAGCTCTAAAGAAATTAACAAGTAAATACGAAATTTTCTTTATTTGTGCTGACAAAAATTTACGATGCAAATGCAATGAACTAAAAAAAGTGACCGGATATGAATCGCTGAGTGCATTTGAAAATTCTGAATATGCCCAATTAATAAATGAACGGTATAAACAAATTGAGCAATCTCATTCAAAAATTGAGTATGTCCTCTTGCATAAAGATGAAATCTTAAAACAAGCAGAAGAAGATGTTCGAGGCGATTTGTTGGTATATCTTTTTGATGGATTTAGAAATATTCATTTTCCTGATGAATCGGAAGGTGGTCTTGTAGATATTCCTGAAATAGAAAATGTTGGAATGATAGATGCTGAAATTGCCTGTGTAGATGATGTGACGTATATTCCGATTTCTGTAAAATGTCAATTTGAAATAGAGTATTATATGGATGTAGTAGAGGCTTCTTTTTTTAGAAATAGAACGATTTCTTTTACAGACAATGACTTTGTTAGTGAACTTTTTAACGCTTCGTTTACTTTTGTGTATTCCTTAAAAAATGGGAACAATCAATCTTCAGAATTAAATTTGCAGATTCCCGAAAAAATTAATAATTTAGTTCTTGACCCTATTTACCGGAATTAGAATTTATAAATGATATGTAGATTCTCCAAAATGGGAGCGTAATTATGGTGAATGCAAATACCCAAAAAGTAGAAATCACTTCTGAAGGAATTCGTAAACTCTTAAAAACGCATTCTATTGAGAGGTGTATTTCGGAATATATTTGGAACGGATTTGACGCCAAAGCATCCGTTGTAAAAATATCGTATGAAATAGAAAGCGATGATGTACAGTCTATTCGGTCGTTGACGATTGAAGATAATGGAATTGGAATAAATTATGATGAATTGGCAATGAAATTCAAGCCAGTTCTTGTTTCCCAAAAACAATCTACACGCAATGATTTGGTAAAAGGAAAAAATGGGTATGGTCGTTTCTCATTTGATAATTTTGCTCAGCATGCTCAATGGAAAACGATTTATGAAAAAGATAGCAAGAAATACGCTTATTCAATAGACATAGATAGCAATAATTTAATAGGTTACAAACCATCAGATGTTCAAGAAACTGAAGATGAGGTGGGAACATCAGTATCATTTGTAAATTTGAAAGATAAGCTATCCGTTCCTTTCATAGAAAATAATTTAAAACAATATCTAACAACAGAGTTTTCCTGGTATTTAGAAGTTCGTAAAGACTTTAAAATTATTATAAATGGATCAGAACTAGATATATCGGGCTTTATTGCGGATCAGGAAGATTTTTTCATTGAAATAGAGAATAAGGGCTCTAAATTAACGATTCCTTGTAAATATAGAAGATGGAATAAGAGGCCAAACGATGAGTATTCAAGATTCTATTTCCTAAATAATGATTTAGACTGTAAAATGTCAAAGACGACTCTTTTAAATAATAAGAGGGATGGTTTTTGGCATAGCCTTGTTGTTGTTCACGATTTCTTTAATAAACTTATTGCTTCAGATGATGAGGAAAATATTGATTTGTTTGAGGCTTTGGACGATAGAAACATATTTAAAGAAATAGTAAATAAACTTAACTCGTATTTAAAAGATAAGAGAAAACCCTTTTTGAAAGGTAATGCTTCTAAAGTTGTTTACGATCTTAAAACAAAGGGGCTGATTCCTCCGTTGGAACAATTTGGTATTTATGATGAAGAATCTTTTGATGATTTATTAAAAGTTGTGTATACAATCTCTCCATCTTCTTTTGTTGGAAAAAATGATAACGATAAAAAATTCTTTTGTGCAACTATAGCATCACTTCTTTCTTCGCAAGAAGACAATTTGATTCAACTTCTGTTAGAACAGGTTCAGAGTTTAACAGAAGATGAGAAAAAGGATCTTCAAGATATTTTGAAGAGGACGTCTTTGTCGAATGTTGTTAGGACTATAAAGGAAATTGATCATCGATTAGATGTCATTGAAAAATTAAAAGAGTTGCTTTTCATACATGTTGATGATACTTTGGAAGTTAAACATTTACAAAAAATCCTAGATGAAAATTTTTGGATATTTGGGGAACAGTTTAGGCTATTTTCTACAACAGAAGGTCCTTTGCATCAAACTCTAAAAAAATATGCTAAGGATATTCTTGGTATTGAGGATCCTGGATTTTGTGGAAAATCAAGGAAAGAATTGGATCTTTTTTTGACCAAAACAGAATTGAATGGTCAAGGAGTCGGTGTTCAAAAGAATATTATAGTTGAATTAAAACGACCGAATGTTACTTTGGGGAAAGAGCAATATGACCAAATAGAAAAATATATGGAAACCATAAAGAGTCAACCTGCATGTAATGGGGTGAATCAATATTGGGAGTTTTATCTTATTGGCGATGACTATAATGAGCATATTGAGGATAAGATTGATAGCGCAAAGAATCATGGGGAATCAAAACGTGGGTTGGCTCATTTTGTAAAAGATGGTCGATTTAAGATATATGTTCGAAAATGGTCTGATATTCTAGAAGCTGAATGGGGCGTAAAAATGAAGTGCTTGAAAGAAAAACTGGAAATAAAAGCAAAACCTATGCCTGAAACATCTCAAGAAATTACGGATAGTGCGGTTAAGTAAAATATTGTGGAGGATAAATGTTGGGAGAATCTTATTACCAACCGACAACTTTTTCTATAAATTACAGATATGATTACATACAGGAGGATGGATTGCCTACCCAAAAGGCAATGCCAGTTTTTTGTCATGAATACCTTCATTACATTCAAGATGTAGCTTCAGTATATGGGGTAAAGAGATATATTGATTTTTTTGATGCTATTGTTGAAATTGCCTTGTATATGAAAAAAAATCGTGTCTTTATACCATATAAGAAACATTGCGATTATAAAACATCATATCTAAAGTTTTCTACAGATATGAATGAGTTTATTTATTCTAAAATTGATTGGGATGATTCAGAGTTATGGATGTTTGATGGTTTTAAAGAAATTCAATATAAAATTCTCTATTATAAAGAAAAAAAGTTCAATATTCCTCGAGTAGAAATCAATCTTATCAATCATGTGAGTGGCAATATCATATCGCATGCTATCGGTGTTTCTGAAATAAAAGAAGCTTTTTCCATGGCGATAGAATATCATTGTTTAGGGGAGAAAGATGATATTTGCACTAAAATTCAAAATAGATATTGTATTGTTGAACGAATCTTATCTAAAATTTTTTACGCGCCATCTAATATGCTGGTCGCTATAGTATGCTTTTGGTCTTTACAAAGCGTTCATCCTGGCGTTGAGTTTAAAAAAATTTACGAGTTTCTTAGTGATAAAAGTCGTCTTGAAGAAAAAGACATAAATAATTTATTGAGAGAACGTTTTTGGAATGAGAATGAAAAGGATTTTGGTCAATTGAAGTGCTCTCTAAATGACATGCTAGAAGATCAAGAACGCAATGAAGTATTGTCTAAAGTTTTGAAATGGTATGATGGAAATGTTCTTTGTAAATTAGAAAACATAATAAATAGTGATTTTATTTTGAATTTATTTAGCATACAAGATGGAAATGAGGTGTTTACTTTTTTACAAAAGAATATCCCTGTATTTCTATATGAACAGGGTGATGCATTTGCATGGACAATGAGCGAAAAGGATGATGGCCCACAGAATGCTTTTTTGTCTAAAGCATTAAACGACTTGATATTCCATATTCATGAAGGAAAAACATCTGAATGGGCGTGCCCGTTTAAAGAATCATGTAGGCAAGAGCAAAACTCTTATTGTGAAAAGGAACCATGGAGATATGAGAAGCAATGCCCTTATGTCGCCGCCGCTAGGTTGTTGAATATTGCCAAGAATCAACATTTTAAAGTATTGGAAAAGTAAATCATTTGATTCAGGTATAAAGGACCGTCTTTGTAATTATGGGAAAAGAGATTTATGTTTGATCAAATAATAAGTTTTCTTGATAGGCCGTTTGTGTCTGTTTGTGCTAGCATATTTTCTATAATTGCAGCATTTTTTACATTCGTTCAGTATAGAAATACAAGAAAAATAAAAAAAGAACTAGATACTAAATTGTTAAACTATGCGAAAGCTCAATTACGAGGATCCCTTTCGCAACTAATATGGAAAATTATCGATAGTTCAAATAGTCCAAAGAAACTTTTGATAGGAGGAAAACTAAATAAGGAGATTACACAGTTTTTTTCAGAAATCCGCAGTGGTTCTGTCTATGGTGATTTATCTGTTTCAGATGAAATAAAGAGGTGTGAAAAAAAATTGAGCGAATTGAGTGAAGGGAAGGGAAAGGTAAACGATTTTAAAGATGCTTTATGTGATTTATCAAGAGCAATCGATAATTCAGTCAAGGAGTAAAATATGAACGAACAAATAATGAAAGCCTTATATTATCTACGAAAGAATCAGATTGTTCTTTCGTATAGATTGAATCCTGAAAAATGCGGAATATCGGCTAGTCTTGCGTATGCATGGTCCCATGACTGCTATCCCTTTTTTCATGTGGAAGATGATGAAGATGATGAAGCCGAATTGTATTTGGATTTTTTCAAAGTGAAAAAGGATTTTGCTACAAAAGTAATAGAATATCTTGATGCAGAGTGGTTGGAAAATAAGTTCCATACTTTTTATGAACTTGAGAAAGAATTTGGTCAAAATTGCCGAATGGAGCTAATTCATGTTTTAAGGTATTGTTTCCTTGATGATCGTTTTGGTCAAAAAAGTATATTTTGGAAAACGCTGAAGAAGGAATGTCCTGTTGAAGCGCATCATATTGATTCTGAACTTGATGAATGGGATATATAGATGTTTAATTAAAAAAGAGGAATTTGTATGACGTGGGGTGATGTTCTTAAAATTATTGTAGGCTTAATAGGAGGATCATCGCTTTCTATTTTGATTGCGTATGCAATGATTAGATATTTTATTGGGCACATACTACAAAAAGATCGCGATAACGCTATTGCAAAGCATAATGAGGATCTTCAAAGAATAAAAAATGAAGCAGAGAAGCAATTGGAAACGTTCCGTCAAGGTCACGACGATATGGTGCAAGAACGGGAACATTTGCATCAAGAAAAAATGAAAGACTTTGATGCCGCTTTAGCACAAGAGCAAAATTTATTCAAACAGTCTTTTGAAAAAATATTACAAGAAAAAGAGCATGCATTTGCAGAAAATATGCGGAAAAAGACGCAAGAGGCTGATGAAAAATTAGAAGGCTTAAAAAAAGAATACGCTCTTTTGAATGGAAAAGTTCTTGCGAAGGCTCGGGTGGTTACTCCAAAGCAAATAGATTTGCTAGAAGATCTGTATGTGAAGTTAGACGATTGCATGGAGTGCATTCAAAAGTTGACGTCCATCTATCGACCAGAAGGTAATTTAGATGATATTTTGGCTAATATGAAAAAAGAAGGAGCCGATTTGGCAGTATGCTTGGAAACAGCCGTAAAGTATTATAGAAAAAGAAAAGTTCTGCTCCCCAATGATTTGTGTGAAAAAGTAGAAAAAATTATTTTTGGCCAAAAATATAGTTATAACTTAATTGCTCCTACTTTAGGAACGGTTTGGGCAAAAAAATTGATTCAACAGCGAGCTTCCCAATGGAATGGGTTGGGTAAGGCTCTTGATGCGGAATATGAAAAAATTGTAAATGAATTTAGAAAGTTGATTTTAGAGTAGGAAGAAAAATATAAAGAGGATAATTTATACTTGACTTTTATTTTATATGGGATTATATTGTATGTGTAAGTAAAAATGTTTTTTACTTTTAAAACCAACACAATTGTAAAAGAGGTTATAATGATCAGTGCCGATGAAGAAAGAGAGCGACTTTTTCGTTTTTTAAAAGAAAAGATGACGCCCGAAGATTTCGACAAATTGCAAAAAAATGTTCAAGAACTTGAAGTATATGAAAAAGTTATGCGAGAAGCGGAAAACTTTAATATTGAATTAACAACTCCAGAAAAGGATGTGATAAGGGAAGCCCTTGTAAAAATGTGTCTTTTATTTGAAAGCGGAAAACTCAATAATCCTAGATGGCATGGTGTTTTTCAAAATCTTCAAATGGAGTTTCCTTTACCAGTGATGGGTGGTGAATCTGCAAAAAATGTCGCCATCTACGAGTGGCGACAAGTTGTTGTTGCTTTACGTAGTATGCTTCAATTAGAATACTCTGAAATAGAAAAAATGAAATTTAGGGATTTAGCAAAAAAAATCAGCGACTCTCTTCCTAAAACAGATAAGTAATCTTTTTGATGAAATCAATTCAAACATTTTGAATTACAAGGGAAACCGGCATGTTAGAAATGCTGGTTTTCTTAATTTCAGAATGGAAAGAAATAAAAAATAGGTAGCACAATGGATTTTAAACTTGAGAATAGAATTTATTATAGTGCAAATTCTGAAGAAATTGAGGTTTTATTTATTATGGAGTCTCCATTCTTTGATGAACTGAATTCTTCTAATCCTCGTCCGTGTATGGGATATTCTGGGGTTGTTATGTCTAGGGCCCTTAATTTAGGCGACCAAGCGTTTGGAAAAGTTCTTTCTATGGATTTGGGAAGTAAATATGCTGTTTATGAAACATTTAATTTTGCTTTAGATACAAGGGTTTGTGCTAAATTAAAAGGTCTTTATTCTCCCGAGAATGTTTACAAATTTTGGGATACCTGTGATATTCCCTGGTGTGGATTAAAAATTCAGGATTTGTTAACGGGAGCGAAATTGAGTAAAGAGAGGTCGATTACCCAAAAAATGTATAACAGAACAAAACATTATGAGTCTCTTTGGAATTACATTTCTTGTATTGATGAAAAAGTGAAAACCAAATTTTTTAATAATTATCAATATGTTTTGAATCCCGTTCTTGCAAAAGAGCTATTCCCGAATCTTAAGGAAATTGTTGTATGTGGTTACATCGCGCAATCTATTTTTCTAATGGCTTTTGAAGAAAAAATTCCTCCATTCAAAACACGGTTTGATATGAAAGGTTTTGGGACAACAATTGTTTTTGTTGAACATCCTAGTAGTGTTGGAGAAGGGGATGTATGGTCATATCCTAATAAAATAAAAAAATGACACCCCAATCCTTCTCCAAAATTTTCTGGAAACAGTATCTTCTGCTTGAAAAAGACTTCCTCGAAACGGATGAGTTCGTGACGATTGACAAGAGCAACTTCAAGACATTCTCCAGTCGCTACACTTATCTGTTCTTGAACATCTGCAGTGAAATTGATTCCATCGCAGAAGAATATTGCAAGGTCGTGAAGGCTCCTTCGAAGGTCAAGAACATCTTGCAGAAAATGACTGTCATTGTGAATGACGACCCGAAGATTAAAGATCAAAGGGTTTCTACGAAATATCCTTACGAGATTATCAATTCTGTCCCGTTTGCCGGTTTTGACAGTGAGTCGGCTGCTGGCTGGTGGCAGGACTATAACTTGGTCAAGCATTTCCGTGCCGATGTTCCGGAAAAGGGAATCCCGAACTATCAGCGAGCGCACTTGAAAAATGTGATGAACGCCCTCGCCGCCCTCTACATCCTCTGCCAGAATCTCTACAAACTCCTTGGCGAATCCGGCCTGCAACTCGAACCGTCAAGGCTGTTTGAATCTTAAAAATACGTAACTTGTGTAAAAAAGGCGGCAACAGTTTCGCACTAAAAAACTGTTCCGCCTACTACTAAAAAAGTAGCGCCATTCGAAAGCCTAATACGGCTGTTAGTGGCAATTTTATTTCTAATGCACCTTGCCGTTTTGTTTTATTGTATCAGCAAGGCGCACTGAAAAAAATGTCGCCCCGAATGACAATCACGCTTCCGGTCACGGACCTTCTGCGTGGCTGCACAAAAGCAGACTCCTCGTCATGTTTTATTTGAGTATCCTTAATATAGATTTTTGCAATTAAATCTGCAATTGTTTTTATGAAATAAAGTTTTTTCCACAAAAAAGATTCGTACCCCACTTTTGCGGGTTGCTTTAGATAATTTTACCCTTAAACCAGAAGTGGTTTCTGGTAAAGCAACTCTAAATCAAGGAGGCAAACATGCCGCAGCCGACAAATGATCCGAATCGTGCAGGATTTCCGACCAGTAATGGAACCCATAATCCGTCTGGAGGAGGTCGTGGGAATAACGCCCCAAAGAAGTAAAAAGCGTAATTCTGGCGATGATGGCAAGGAGCTATCCTCGCCAGTTTTTTATTTTAACATATATGGCTCATATGTCAAAAACAACTCTATATCCTAACCTTTGGGAACTTTGCAGTTTTGTTGCAGAGTTGATTGGTATTGGTGTAAAAAGAGCTGTTTATGACAATCACAAGACGTTCTACGAATGTGGTTATATGCCATATACCCAGGGTAGTTCGAACACAAATTACGCATTTGATATTGTGAAAAATTTAATCATAAAGTCCCAGGAAAGGGGCTTGTTGCCTAAGTTTAGAGGTCCTAATAGGCCATTGAACTATATGGGAATTCCGATAGGCCATACAAGTGAGTCATATCTTGAATCTGCGGGTGATTTGATAAAATATTATTTGCTTTTTGTTCGGACGCATGAGTGCAAAAAGATGTTAGATAAGCGCGATATGCGCGTTGTCTTTTACAATGTTGAACTTCGAATGAAAAAAGCTAATGAATGGGCGTGGTTTGGTGAAAAATGGAGCCAATATCAGGCCGAGGTTGTCAGTGATTATTTAGAATGGTGCGAGGAGCAGACCGCACGAAAGAATTTTATTGATGTCGTAGTCTGGTTTTTAGGAGACTCATTTCGTGAAAAATGTGAGTCGCACTATGAAGAACGGTTTCAGAAAATAGAACTTCGCTATAATGATATAAAAGCAGTGTTGGATAAGAATTTCA